>Ga0123352_10013401_pt1:5000-13013 | contig 13013 bp, 8 predicted proteins | sample TergutLab28metaG_FD_89700 | JGI IMG/M metagenome (GOLD analysis project Ga0123352, IMG submission 89700) | Labiotermes labralis P1 segment gut microbial communities from Petit-Saut dam, French Guiana - Lab288 P1 | ecosystem: Host-associated > Arthropoda: Insects > Digestive system >... | reverse complement strand
CATTGCTGATTTTACTTTAAATGCCGGACTGCTGGCTAGAAGTCAGTATTCGGAAGGTCCTGCGACCGGCCACCTCGACACAGGTTTTTCTTGGTTTCCTTGTGTCTATAATCAAATGCTGAGATGGTTCCCAACATTCCAAGTTGCCACTACATGCTTCTCACCTAGCCCTCCCGACTTCAATTTATTAGTAGCCAATTTCATATATTGTATACACGTAAAATAACCACTGCCACCGGGTGACAACCCAATTGCAAGTTAATAAATATTATTATTATTATTCATTCGGTTTGTGGCAGAAAACGAAATACGTTACTTACAGGAAGATCAATAAATGCATTTTGTATAAGGATATGTTGGCTGTATATTAAGAATCTCATACGGAACACATAAATGAGACTTCAGTGGGTGAGTAATGTGCAGAGGTTTTACAGAGCGGACGTAGTGCTGCTTTCAATAATATCTAAGCTTTGAAGGGCTAAGATGCTAACTTAATATGCCAGTTAAACTTTGCTCGAGAAATGTAAACTTCAGTGCATGTTTTAATAAAGAAGTACTCGAATATTCTCTGCAAACTCTAGATGAGGGGACAAGAAAAGTAATGAAGAGGAGAATAAGGAAACAAAATATTATTGTTTCATATTTGAGTTCGAAGAGGAACGCATTAATAATTGTTTACACAAGTCTTAAAGCTTCCTGATGTAATATCTTGAACGTGACTTGACAATTAAATCATTTTGACAAAATTTGGGTTTCGACATCAATAACACTGAAATTGTGGGAAGGAGGAAAACGAAAGGAAAGATAAGACGTAGAAAGATTACTGAAATGTAGAATGGCTGTGGAATAAGATCACCAAAGGGAGAGAAAGAGAGTCACAAACTTTTCTACTAGTAGGAATGTTTCTATGGCCTATGTCTTCCAGAATCCATCGTCACTTCGTCCCTTACACCCAGCGTCATCTCTCTTCGCTTCTTCCTCCTTGTTTCAAAGTAATTCCAAGCTTCTACATCGTCTTCGTCTGACTCTCAGACGACAACCACGCAGGCCCTCAATTCTCCTCTACTTGTTAGTACAAGGCTGTCTTCCTTAGATTCAACACTACTGTGCTTCTGTCACAGAACGTCTTCAAGCCTATTAATACTGTTTTATTATTATCAAACGTACATTTTGTCTAAACAGAGTACTGAAACTTTTCATATGTTTATCTGAAAAAAAACAGCGATTGTTTCCCTATACTACATTAACTGATTGGTTTTTGTAATTGAGACGGAATATCTAGGAAGTGTGTCGTCCCCGTTGTGTGTGTGAAACTTGGAAAATGGTATGTAGTCAAACAGAACTGTGTCACATGAGGTGTATTTAATGACTATATAATGGAAAACTACATGTTTCGGCCTGTACTGGCCATCTTCAGGTTGTCTTAGGAGAACTTAAGGTCTTATTATAAGCATACTTAAATTCCACTAAGACAACCTGTAGATGGCCAGTACAGGCCGAAACATGTAGTTGTCCATTATATAGTCATTAAATACACCTCATGTGAAACAGTTGTGTTTGACTACATACAGTTTTCGGAGATGGAATATGTTTAATCCTCGGTACGAATGGAAACTATAAATATCAATCAGCTTCATCTTGGTCCTTAAAGCGTTAATTTCTTTGTCTTAATAAGCTAAAATTTTAAGATTAAAAAATCAAGGGATTGGTTTTTTATAACTGAGATGAAGTGTGTTTACTGCGCGGTACGAACTGAATCTATAAATAACATTGAAGGTAACCTTAGTCCTTAAAGCGTTAATTTCTCTTTCTTCATATCCTACAAGTTGTAAGATTCAAAAAATTGTACCGTACATTCTGCTTTAGTGTGCATTTTCTGTTTTATATGGATCTCAGAATAAACAGCGATTATTTCCCTATACAGCATTAACTAATTGGTCTTTATAACCGAGACGCAGTGTTTTCTGTGCGGTACGAGTTACCTTTTTAAATGTAATTTATGTATGGCGCAGTGTGAGCGTTGATTTTTTCACATTCCTTCGTACAAAAATGGAAGAAGTAACAGTTAAGGACATTTTATGACACGCTGGATAAATTAAGCGAATTTTGTATCAGACGAAATCGATATTTTTGTAAGTATTATAAACATTAGTAAACAGAATTCGTACTGGGGCGTTGTTGTGCCATGTTACGTGGTTGCGCGCCGCAAAAAAAAAAGATATTGATGAGAGTAACTCATTGTTGTATTATTCTTTACTATACTGTTCATTGATGTAAAGTTGATTCAAATGTGGGCCGGATAGCTCAGTCGGTATAGCGACTGACTACGGGCTGGACGGTCCGTGATCGAATCCCAGTGGGGACGAGAATTTCCGCCCGTCCAGTCCGGCCCAGCCTCCTGTAAAATAAGTACCGGATCTTTCCCAGGGGGTAAAGTGCGGCCGAGGCGTGCTGCTGACCACTCACCCCCTTCTAGTGCCGCGGTCATGGAAGAGTAGAGCTATACCTCTACCCACCCTTTGGGCCACACCGGGCCTGTAACGGGAACACTTTACCTTTTATTTTTTTACAGTTTATTCAAATAAATGTTAATATCCTTGAAGTCTACAGCCTTCTTTTATATGGCATCCTGTGTTTTCGTAAGTAGATACCATCGTTTCGGAGTGGAAATTGCTTCTTTCATCTTTAGTGCAAAAATCGCGTGCAGGTAGAAAGGTAGAAACAGTATATCTGTGTTATCATCTGCCTCAGCTAATCATTCTCCATTTGGTGCGCAGCGCCTACTGCTGAGCAACGTTCTCTAGTCTCATACTCCATCTCCTGCCTGTATAAAGATTAAATTATTTGTCATATAATGACCCATCATTTATTCTGCTTTTCGTGGACTGTAGAAATCACAGAATATTCCATCACTAAGGATTAATAACTATAAAATAATAACCATCAAATTGTAGACAACCTGTTCCTATAGCCCTTCCTCTCTGTGGCCACCCCGATCACTGAATTCAGTTCAGTGAGTAGGCTGCCATCTACCGTGCAATGCGGAAGAAAAACATTCAAATCCTGGTGCCCTCGATCTCCTATCCCGTGGCCGCCCTGGGCTCTTTACCCAGGTGTAGAGCAGCCAGACCCTGAACGTCGCCATTTACCTTTATCTAGGGCCTCGGGTTAGAATATGTGGAGGTTTAAATCCATTCCCAATAATCCTTCCTATTTCAGTTCTGATATAAGCACTTTTACAGATCTGGTTATAATGCGTCGTTAGTCATAATTTCGTGATTTTTAACCTTTTAAAGTCTACTGGTCACGTGATGCACCAACAGGTTTAACATTCCACAACTGTACGCTCTGCCCACACCGTATTTATGTGTTTTGTATTTATCTGAGAACAAATAGCGACTTGTGCCACTTACAGCATATACTGATTGGTTTTTATAACCGAGATGAAAAGTGTTTACAGCGCGGTACGGACTGGGCCTTTAAATAAAGCAGTCGTGCACTTCGTCTTTAAAGAGTTAATAGTGGGCAGGTGGTGACATCTGGACTGTACTTCATCAAACGAAATTATAATCTGCAGTAGATGAAACATATTATCACAGAGAAAATATTGACATTTATGACAATTCTTCAAACAAGACCATGCCTTTTTCGAGTAAAGTTGTCAGATACTTTTATTTAACTAAGGGTCTATAAATATCCCTGTGGGATATACAGAATTAATTATAATTTGACAAAAAGTAAAGCTTTTCTCATAAAAATCAGGAAAAAATGGCTCCAATTTTTGTTTACCTAAAGCCGTTTATATAGTAGAAGCTGAAACTGGAGCTCATCAATCAAACCCGCACAAATGGACATAAATCAACACATATGGGTTGTTAATAATGCGAAAGCTGCCAGAAGCATGATAGCTGCGCCCAAAGGAATTATACACGTGGTGCTGTAGGAAACAATTCAGAGTATAAAGGGATAGGATAGTTGAGTCTGTCAATATTATCTGACAGACACATTGACTGCTTCCTCGTTTATTAACATCCGAAAGACATGCGCAGTGTGTAGTGACTTGTCTTCTGAATACGTCGAACAAATTTATCTCGTTTGGGTGCTGGCAAATGTAAAACGTCGAAGAAATGAGTAATGAAACCCAAACATCACTACTGGACATCAGAGACAAGAGGGACACACTAATTTGATTGCCCAGTTCTTTGATTCATTAAAACATACACTAGAGTATAAAAAGGTATGAAGGTAAACAAGTTGTTACAATATGAGTAATAATTAGTAAATATTTATACTGGAAAAAATGTGTTGTTTTGTGTATTTAGGTACAGTTAAATACTTTTCCTTTCCAAACACGGACACATTCCATATGCGTGCTACAAAATCAACTACTGTGTTATATTTTCCAGCTCCCTCTTATTTCCTCCCACTTGAATTTGTGTATTCTTTAGAGCTTATTCTTCTCGAACATCGGTTGTATTTCTTGATCCTCGAAAATTGGAGAGGTAAATTCTTTTTCCATAAGACGAGAGCCCGGTCCCAACAAATTTACTCGTAAATATCTTTCCATTTTTTTAAGATCATACATTAAACTAATGTAAGTATCATAATTAATTATGGCATAATGTTAAAGAATATTAGTACACTTATGTATACGGTGTGGCATGTTGACAAATATAAAATTATATTTAAATTTAGTTATCAATCTCTGGACTAATGAAATCTTGAAGCATATTGTAGTTTCCTCAGGCCAACATCTGGGTATGATTTTTTTAACACATTCACGAATATTTTTCTCCTCAGAATATTTCCACTGTAAAACATTTATTCATGAAAATTGCTTAGAAACCTAAAATGAAAAATTCCAGGAGAACATCTCGCGGCCCGGTATAATTGATGTCAGGGTCCGGTACCGGGCCGCGGCCCGGAGGTTGAGAAACACTGGTCTGTACACATGTTGTAACATATTGTAGTCTATTCAGGCCAACATCTGGGTCTGAGTTTTTCGACATATTCACGAATATTTTTCTCCTCAGAATATTTCCACTGTAAAACATTTATTAATCAAAATTGCTTAGAAAAGTAAAATGAAAAATTCTAGGAGAACCTCTCGCGGCCCGGTATAATTGATGCAGCGGCCCGCTACCGGACCGCGGTCCGGCGGTTTAGAAACACTGCTGTAGACACTTCGGTAAGGACGACTCATAAAACCTACCTCACAAGCACTTGACTTTAGACACAAGAGATGCACAAAATATCCTCCTGCATGTTGCCGGAATTCCGTGGGTCCCATCATGATTGAATCATTACAGTTGTCAAAGTAGTGTCACAATTAGACCCACAAATTGCACACACGTTAAGGTTCTAATTTATAAAAGTCTTATAAGTTTCGAGCCTCAATATTCCATCATCAGGCAGTGCACAATTGTAGAATATAATCTCTAACCCAATATTGCTGTTATGATATGTAGATATATTAACATGCCTTAGCGATTTCTCTCTTCTGTTTTTCATAAATCAAAACTTTAAGTTTTATGCATTTTCTTGGTACGATTTTTAAAACTTATATTAGAGTGCACTGAGTGAATGATGTGTAATTCATTGCAGTAAAAAGGTAAAGTGATCCCGTTACAGGCCCGGTGTGGCCCAGAGGCTGGGTAGAGGTATAGCTCTACTCTTCCATGACCGTGGAACTAGTAGGGGATGAGTGGTCAGCAACACGCCCCGGCCGCACTTTGTTCCCAGGAAAGACCCGGTACTCTTTGTACAGGAAGCTGAGTGGGCCCCAGGGCCGGTCTGGACGGGCGGAAATTCTGGTCCCCACCGGGATTCGATCCCGGACCATCCAGTCCGTAGGTAATCGCTATGCCGACTGAGCTACCCTGCCCAAAATTCGTTGCAGTAGTGATTTCAAAATGTTATATTTTATACAGCACGGTACATGTATGTGCTGATTAATGACTCAGAAGAGGGCCAAACTTATTGCTAGATATTTTATTTGCACATAAGATAAGAAACAAACTTTCATAACCATACAAATCAGCAAATCAGCAGAGAGTTTTGTCGCATTTATGGTTTAAGCGCCCCACATTTCAATTCCTTTGTATTTTTATTAACAAAACAAAGTGCCTCTAATCAATGAACATTTAGCTTTAAAGGTAAAGGTAAAGGTAAAGCAGTCCGTTACAGGCCTGAAGTGGCCCAGAGGATTCCAGGAAGTTAAGATTCTCAGATTTCGTGACAACGTCACAAGATGGTGGTAGGTTGTCAGCCTTACTCACCGGCCGCCTTTACCCTCAAGAAATATTCCTTGTACTCCTTTCTGTTAGAGACTGAGTCTACCCCAAGTCCATAGTGCGATCGGAAGGATTTTATATCAATGAAAAATTCCAATGACACCAGCTGGGATCGAAACAGCGACCTTCCGATTTGTAGAACAGCACATTAACCACTGTGCCACCGCCGTCCATATTTAGCTTCAAGTGCCGGCCATACTGACGGCTGCTTCTCTCAACCTTCTTTCAGCTGATAACTATAAGAGTGACATGTTTCGGTCCGCTCGTTGCTGTGTTGACCTAACAATGGACAGCTTAAACGAACATTAAATATTCCATTAAGGTGAATGTAAGTAATATTATTTCCATTTTTATGTTATTTCTCTGACGGTTCGACAACACTAGTGGACCTAGGCCTCCTGTATGAGGTTCATCGATCACAGGGAATTGGATACACGAGTGATCAGCCCGTCGCAGAGACCTCTACCTGACAACACACAACACTGACAACAGACAGACAGACAGACAGACATGTCACCCAGCGGGATTCCAACCCACAATCCCATCAAGCGAGCGGCCATAGACCCACGCATTAGACCGCGCGGCCACTCGGATGGGCACCGTATGTGTTGGTAACCAAATTTATTTCCTGAGAGCTCAGCAGTTATTTCTTTGTTATTCAAATTGTTTTTCATCTACCACAGTAACAGATGTTTTCCCTACAAGTCAACCATTTGCTACTTTTACCAGAAAATGTTATGTTTAGTGACATGAATCATCAGTTAAATATATAGTCTACATATGTCTTTTATATATGTATATATTTGTTTATTTCAGTAAATTCATTTTTGTAAATAATTAAATGTTTGTGTTACTCAGTATTTATATTCCTGGGCACATTTATTGTAAATTTCAGCTGGTTTTAGTAATGGAGAAATATTACGTGTTTTTTGTGAATAGAAGATACGGAATTTTTAAATTATATTTAGATAAATTTCATATTTTGGAGCGTTAACGAACTTAACTTCGAAGCAAAATGTTAAGAAAATTTAATCTACAAGGTAACGTGAAGAGAGAACTAACTGCTGAAAGATATTGGGGTCAACCACTGTGAAGCGAACAGTGTACATTTGCAGGAGGTTGGTTCAGTGCTCCGCCTCAGCTTGTGTTCTTTTCTTCTGCCTCCATCTTGGGCAGGATAGTTTGTTGTTACTATTAAAATGAGACCAGCGCAAATTACTGAACAAATAACAAGGAAGAATAAAAGGCAAGGAAGATGGAGAAGAAATGTGAGAGAGGGTGAATGAGAGAGCAGGAAGGCAGATTCGTTATGGCTTCTCTTGTAAATCGAATTTCCTGATGGAAGGAAAAACAATGGGGGTTTGGGAGATATAAACTAAGTGTTTTATGGGGAGTGGATAGAGGGATGTCTATAATATGGGGAAAGACTAAAATATGGAATTGTGAAAGTAAGTGACTCATATTTTCTGTGGATGTGGGGTTCGATGTGACCCAGACTGAGGTACGTTTAGGAATCTTTTTAGGTTTAAATGCTTATCGCTTATTGCTTGAATTATTACTTCGACACTGTAGTTTATTTACGTAAAATTAAAGCGAAAATCTATAGCAGTCCTATTACAGGCCTGGACAGGCCCTGAGAGTTCCATGAAGCTGAGGCTCCCAGATTTCAAGACAATGGGCACGTGAAGTTGATAATGTAAACCCTAAGCCCCGGCCGCCT
>Ga0123352_10013398_pt1 | contig 13015 bp, 10 predicted proteins | sample TergutLab28metaG_FD_89700 | JGI IMG/M metagenome (GOLD analysis project Ga0123352, IMG submission 89700) | Labiotermes labralis P1 segment gut microbial communities from Petit-Saut dam, French Guiana - Lab288 P1 | ecosystem: Host-associated > Arthropoda: Insects > Digestive system > Gut ... | reverse complement strand
GGCGGTCCGTCGTTATGGCTGTTCTCAGTGGCCTGCAGCACAGCACGCCACCTTCAGGAACAGGCGGTCCGTCGTTATGGCTGTTCTCAGTGGCCTGCAGCACAGCACGCCACCTTCAGGAACAGGCGGTCCGTCGTTATGGCTGTTCTCAGTGAACTGCAGCACAGCACGCCACCTTCAGGAACAGGCGGTCCGTCATTTCGGATATCCCCTCGACAGTAGCTACCGGAATTCAGAGCTGAATGCTGCAAAAGGGATTTAGAACTAAGGCAGTTACAACAGCAGTACTGTCGTTTCCCCCGTCCTTCGCGAATGTTTCTGCACCTTGCTCGAACTGACCCACACTAACCAACGGCTTAACTCACAATCAATACAACCAGGCGTCAAAATTAGCTGCCATTACAAGAATCAGAGAAACATAATTCACCTCTACAGTTGATATGGAGTTCTCAAACAACATTAGTCATCAATCAAGCAAATATTCTTGATAAACCGAGCAATAGAGACAAACACAACTACGCTTGATGGTATCTTCTTGTATAATTTTCAACAATAAATTATACAAGAAGACACCGCCAGACGCAGTACAGACTGTCTGTCTGTCTGTCTGACTGTCTGTCTGTGTACAACGCAGCTGGCTGCTGCCGCATGTAAAGACACACAGTCTTAACAACCTCAGAACTTCTGACAGCTCTCTGATAATAGAAACATTAAAGATAAAGGTCACCCCATAACATGCCAATAAAGGTACAAACAGGAGGGAAAGGCATTTTTCCATTCCATTCGCAACCTCGACGCTAGATTGGGTGGGTGGTCAACGCCAAGATCCGGTTTTTTATCCCCGCGAAAGACCCGGTACCATTGTACATGAGGCTGGGAGGGCATGGTAAATCTTGCCTCCAGGGGATTCGAACCCGGACCGTTCAGCCCGTAGCTGCCGCTATACCGACTGAACTATCCCGTCCACTATCATCATCATCATCTTCAGTAGGTCCGTTCATATGTGCACTGCCAGACCAGACCAGTACCGCGCACAGTACGAACTGCCACTGTTTTACTGTCTTCACTGTTTTACTGCTATTATTTGTAACTGCAGCAGGGCACAGACTAATTAGTAATTAGACAAAGGTAACGTGGTAGGTAGCGGGTTGAGAACGTGGTGACAAAGTGCTAGAAAATTATGGTAATTTGGTGCAGTGATGGAAATAAAGCTGAAAGAAAGAGAAGGAAAGTACAAAGGGAAGGGTGCAAAGAGCTTAGGGGCACGTATTCAAATCTCTTTTAGTTCAGAACTGAGCAGAGAAGAATTCATCGCTGTAGGATCATTAAGCTGCCAGTTTCTAGCGTAATACGAAACGCTGAATATTTAACACACGCATAAATTGATTTAAAATGTAAATACGTAAATGAACAGATAAACAAAATGCTCAATGAAGATATATGAATAACCGGCACCAATGTACAAAGACTATAATTGACACAGAACATTGCAGAAAATAGTCTGCTTTTGTGGACACAGTAGGTCCAGCACCACGTTAGGAACCCAGCACTGTGAACTAAACAACAAGTTTTCCTTCATTTCAGTACGCTAACATTAATTTATATGGTTTCTTAGTACAATCGTTTCTCTAAGGGAATTCCGGAACGCATCTGTATACATCTCAAAAGTACGCACCTGTACACAACATTACTGTCCTACACAGTACTAAGTACACAACATATCAGTCCAACACAGCACTGTATACATACCATTACTGTCCTACTCAGCACTGTGTGCACACCAATACTGCCCCACACGGCACTGTGCACACACCATTCTGTCCTACTCAGCACTGTGTACACACCATTAATGTCCTACTCAGCACTGTGCACACACCATTACTGTCCTAATCGGAAATGTGTGCACACCATTACTGTCCCACACAGCACCGTGTGCGCACAATTACTGTCCTACTCAGCACTGTGCACACACACCATAACTGTCGTACTCAGCACTTTGTACTCACCAATAATGCCCCACACGGCACTGTGCTCACACCATTCTGTCCTACTCAGCACTGTGTACACACCACTACTGTCCTACACAGCATTGTGTACATACCATTACTGTCCTATTCAGCACTGTGCACACACCATTCTGTCTTACACAGCACTGTGTACACAACAATACTTTCCTACTCAGCACTGAGCACACACCAATACTGTCTCACTCAGCACTGTGTACACACAATTAATATCCCACCCGGTACTGTTTACACACCATTACTGTCCCACACAGCATTGTGGACAGAACATTACTGTCCCACACAGCACTGTGTAGACACCATTACTGTCCCACAAAGCACTGTGTACACACCATTACTGTCCTACAAAGCATTGTGTACACACAATTAATATCCCACCCGGCACTGTGTACACACCATTACTGTCCCACACAGCATTGTGGACAGAACATTACTGTCCCACACAGCACTGTGTACACACCATTACTGTCCTACTCAGCACTGTGTACACAACATTACTGTCCCAAACAGCATTGTGTAACAATATTAACGTCGCACACAACACTGTGTACACACCATTACTCTCCTACACAGCACTGTGTACACAATATTACTGTCCTACCCAGCACTGTGTACAAACCATTAGTGCCCCACACGGCACTGTCTCCACACCATTACTGTCCCACACGGCACTGGGTACAGACCGTTACTGTCCTAATCAACACTGTCCACACAACACCACTGTTGTACTCAGCATTGTGTACACACAATTAATTTCCCACTCAGCACTCTGAACACACCATTACTGTCCTAATCAGCACTGCGTACACACCATTACTATCCCACACGGAATTGTGTACACACCATTACTGCACTACTAGCACGGTGTACACACCATTACTGTCCTATTCAGCACTGTGCACACACCATTACTGTCCTACTGAGCACTGTGTAAAAGGCATTACTGTGCCACACGGCACAGTGTACACACTATTACTGTCCTACTCAGCACTGTGCACACACCATTACTGTCCTACTCAGCACCGTGTACACACCATTACTGTCCTACACACCACTGTGTACACACCATTACTGTCCTACTCAGCTTTGTGTACACACAATTACTGTCCCACACGGCACTGTGTACACACCATTACTGTCCTACACATCACTGGAACACACCAAAAATGTCCTACTCCTCACTGTGTACACACCATTACTGTCCTACTCAGCACTTTGTACACACCATTACTGTCCCACACACCACTGTGCATGCACCATTAATGTCGTACAGAGCACTGTGTACACACCATTACTGTCCCACACAACACTGTGTACACACCATTACTGTCCTTCAGAGCACTGTGCACCCACCATAACTGTCCTACACGGCATTGTGCGCACACCATTACTGTCCTACTCAGCACTGTGTACACACCATAACTCTCCTACTCAGCACTGTGTACACAGCATTACTGTCCTAATCAGCACTGTGTACACACCATTACTGTCCTATTCAGCACTGTGTACACATCATTACTGTTCCACACAACACTGTGTACACACCATTATTGTCCTTCAGAGTACTGTGCACTCACCATTACTGTCGTACAAGGCACTGTGTACACACCATTTCTGTCTCACACGGCACTGTGTACACACCATTACTGTCTTACTCAGCACTGTGTACACACCATAACTGTCCTACCCAGCACTGTTTACACACCAATAGTGTCCTAATCAGCACTGTGTACACCCCATTACTGTCGTAGACAGCACTATGTACACACCATTACTGTCCTACACACCATTGTGCTCACATCATTACTGTCGTACAGGCACTGTGTACACACCATTACTGTCCTATACAGCACTTTGTACACACAATTATTGTCCTACACAGCACTGTGCACACACCGTTACTGTCCTACTCAGCACTGCGTACACACCATTACTGTCCTACATAACACTGTACAAACACCGTTAGTGTCTTATACATCTCTGTGCATACACCATTACTGTCCCACTCAGCACTGTGTAAACACCATTACTGTCCTACTCAGCACTGTTTACGCACCATTACTTTCCTACACAGCACTTTGCATACACAATTACTGTCGTACACGACACTGTGTACACACCATTACTGTTCCACACAACACTGTGTACACACCATTACTGTCCTACTCAGCACTGTGCACACATCATTAATGTCGTACACGGCACTGTGAAGACACCATTACTGTCCCACACAGCACTGTGAACACACCATTACTGTCCTACTCAGCACTGTGTACAAACCATTACTGTCCTACACAGCACTGTGCACACACCAATACTGTCCCACACAGCACTGTGTACTTACCATTACTGTCCCACTTGGCAATGTGTACACACCATTTCTCTCCCACACAGCACTGTGCGTACACCATTACTGTCCTACTCATCACTGTGTACACACCTTTACTGTCCCACACGGCACTGTGTACACACCATTACTGTCCTACTCATCACTGTGTACACACCTTTACTGTCCCACACGGCACTGTGTACACACCATTACTGTCCTACACAGCACTGTGAACACACCATTACTCTCCTACACAGCCCTTTGCACACACCATTACCGTCCTAAACAGCACTGTGCACACACCATTACTATCGTACAGGAGACTGTGTACACACCATTACCCTCCTACACAGCTCTGTGCACACTCAATTACTGTCTTACTCATCACTGTGCACACACAATTACTGTCCTTCACAGCACTGTGTACACGCCATTAATGTTCTACACAGCATTGTGCACACACGGTTACTGTCCTACTCAGCACTGTGTACACCCCGTTACTCTCTTTCACAACACTGTGCTCACACCAGTACTATCCTACTCGGCACTGTGTACACACCATTACTGTCCTACACAGCACTGTGCACAACCCATTACTGTCCTACTCAACACTTTTACACACCATTACTGTCCTATACAACACTCTGCACACACCATTTGTGTCCTACTCAGCTCTGTGCATACACCATTACTGTCCAACGCAGCACTATTTTCACACCATTACTGTTCTACAGAGCACTGTATACTCCATAGTATCTTGCCTTGCACTATGCCCAGGATTCCGTCTCTTAGAAACAAGACCTGAATTATTAAATTAGTCTAGTTTAATTCTAGTTTTCAAAGACTGAAATGTTACTAATGTAAACAGCTAGCATTTTAACGTCTTAGTTGTGTATATTTGGTATATTAATTTTTACTATGCCCTATATTCTTGAAATTCAAGCAGTCCTTTTTACACGCAGCCTTGTAAATTTATCAGTGAATCCACAGACAAAATAACGTAACACAGCAGCCAGTTATGAATGCCGAACAAACACAGATCGCTGAAGATCTCCAGACAAACAGCCAGTAGCACTGACCCATAAATCGTATCGTATGGCTCCAAAGCAGCCAGTACCTCTTCGCATTTTCCGACGCCCACTTCCAAGAAAGCTGCTATACCGAAAAGACTACCAAGGAATCGTGGGTCGATTCCTGCAGAGGAAAAAACTTTTTAGTTTTTGTAATGTTTGGCTTATGCCGAGCGTTCTATGCGAGACGTTACCTGTCCACACGAGTGCAGCTGGGGTGCTTGCAGGGGCCCACTGCAATGACTCGTTGCCGCAACTTGCTGTGGAGAACTGAACTAAACGGCTTCCAGTACGGCACACACTGTGTAAGCACTAAAATTATGTAAATTGTATACACCCGGATGTACATCCTTGTATGGTGGTAATGTTGACGGCTGAGGTAGGGTGAACCATAAACGACTTGCAAAACTTTCCCTACTTGCTTTGACTGTCTGTCACGCAATCTGGAGTGGTCAATCTGGGTCGCTGACGTCCCCAAAGAATTGTGTAGAGGCGCGATGTGTGGCGTAAGGTTGCTATAGCCAGAGTTTTGACACGACTCGTTGCACCTTCTCCAGAGCCTTTAGTTACACAGAATAAGAAGTAAAGCTCCTTTTGCACGTCAAAATGGCCTAATTAAGCAAGCAGGCTGCTGAAAATAAATTCTGCGTCCACACATGGAAGTGCCTTAAGCTTGTGTTCGGCATTAACGCAATATTTTACCAAACACAACATCAAGGTACTTCAAAAAGTGACTACATTTGTGGTAATTAACGGGAATGTCATCGTGAGACAAGGAGTGTACAGCCAAATTTCGATAGTTTCTGCACTCTCTAAAATTTGTGTTTCAGAAAATTAAAGCAGTTAAGAAGCAAAGCTGTTCCAGACTTCATCGGTGTCCGCTGACGGTGGCGCCGCGAACGTCGTGTTTATCGGAACACTGTCATCAATAGACGAACTGCTTGCTTCGTTACCGACGTGCCTCGAATTATTACACAACCGATCGTTTAATAAAATATGTTGTTACATATGTGCATGCTGATATACTGACATGCTGACATACTGACACACAGACGTATATTGACTACATTCGCCAGTGACCAATAAATTGTAAAGCAAGTATCCCATCCATCGCACGACTCGACGGTACTTGTTAGCCTAATAAAATTTGGCGTTGTTGTGTCAGTGTGACAGTGACGGTGCACATCCGATCTCCAACACGGCGCTGTGCCTGGCACTAAATGGGAGCAAGGCGTCAGAACGTTGGTCAGTGAGCGCTCGCACGGCAGCACAGATCACGGTAATGTCTGAACAGGAAGCAGGCGCTATCAATATCGCACCAGCACAGCGAACAAAGAGGTTATCAATACAAATTACATCATAAAATTTTCCACGTGGTCCATAAATGGAAAACAATTTTCTTTATTTCAATTTATATACCAGACTCTTGGGCCACCAAAGCTTGGCTTTCGCCCAACCACACTTCGTTATTCGGTTTTCTGTCAGCTAGACACATACATGTACAGCCACAGGGCCGTGACGTAGCTGTCGAGGTACACTTCATCGCTCACAAAATGAAGAGCGTGTGTTGGGTGGGCTTTTGGCGACTTTATCTGAAGACTGCACAAATTTTAACACAACTACAGATAACATAATATTGTTATCCCTGTTTATACTACATTTTATGACATTACAGCGGGGGAAGAAAATCGAGACGAGAAAACAACACAGACTGCAGGCGCACTCAAAGGGTCCGATACGAAAACAGGGACGCCAATAAGTATACAAGAAGATAAACTGCAGCGAGGTTCTAAGGAATCATATAATATTTCTGTTAAGTTCTAAACGATTTTGTGAAACTTTTTAACTATGCATTATTTACCACTTTATTACATAGCACCAAGAAAGCAATGTTTAAAAAGGCAGGGCTAAACATAAACAATGACAAACACAATAAGCTGTCAGATCTCACTGCCATGTCGGATTGAAATGATGCATTGTTAAGATTTGCCTTAAGACGTTATATTTTGTAATGGATTAGCCTGATAATGGCTTTGGTATACAAGACGAAATACGCAGCTAATGTAAACACGAGGAATATGTTCAGCAAAAAAGCTAGGTCGATTGTGTAAAAAAAAAAAAGGACTCTCAGTGTCATGTTACAAAACAAAACGGAATGTCACACACCAACATAATTACAATCGTAACAGCAAGGCTACAAGTCCCTACCAGAACATTTCAGCAAACGTGGTTGTACTGTGTGGACAGTCGGTAATGTGGGCGCTCCTGGTACTCCTGAAGACACACCTTGCAGAGGACTAAGACAGGCTACGATAGCTCGTTTGTACCCTTTCCAATACACCTCTCCCTTTCCTTCCATTTGACTTTACATAAACCGTGCAGCTGACACGTGACTCGCTTCAGGCCTTCCGTTTCCAAACTCCACTCTGCCCACGAACTAACAAACGACCCGCATTACTTTCGTAACGGAATCTGAATGCACGCTGTCAGTGGCAGTGCAATGGAGTGTATCCGGGCAGTAACCGGAAGTGAGACATACTGTACACACAATCCCACGCCGTGACATTACTACCTTACCTAACCTAACCTAACCTAACCTAACCTAAACTAACCTACCGAAAGAACCAATAATTCCTCAGCCTTTCAAGAAATCATCCGAATTTGACATAACCCGAGGGTTCGTCACAATACTCAATAAGTGCATGCCACTGGTATTTATCACAAACCAAATGAATCCAGTTCACACCCGTCCTTATTATCTAAAGTCAATTTTCATATTATTCTCATTTAAGCTTTGGTCTCCCAAAAAGTTTGTTCCTCCACGTTTTCCCAGCCAAAACTCTATATGCATTTATGCCCATGTATGCCACAAGCTCTGCCCATCACGCGCTCCGCTATTTGATGAAACCAGCAACATCTGGCGAGGGTGTCTCATACAGCAGCTCGTCATTGTGTTTCTGTATCTGCTCCCTCTTAGGTCCAGATATTTTCCCAGAATCCTGTTCTCGTACATTCTCTGCCTGGGACTTCACTCAATGTGACAGACCAAGTTCCACGCCCATACAAAACATCACACAGTACAACTACTATTTAATTTTTGAGGTATTAGACGGAGCGACAGAATATTCTGAGCAGAATGTTAGCACGTGTTTCTTAAATTTAATCTGCTCTTACTTTTTTCGTACATGCAATTTTGATTTGCCAGTGTCTTTTTCAGGTACCTCACCTACGTCACACTTTCAAACCATTTGCTTGTTATCTTTACGCCGCAATTCTGTTCCACAGTCTGTTGTCAAGTCACGAACACAGAACCATACGTGTTTCTCTCGGCATTTATTCCTATATCATAGTCCTTAACAGTGATTATTAAAGCTCTTGCACTTTTCTTGTACGTCTGCGCTCAATAAATCAACACCATCAGCGAAAACCAGAAGCTGCTGTGTCCTGTTCGGTTTCAATGGCGACTCGTTCTCTTGGACCTTCCTTCTGACTTACTAACAAAATAAGCAGCGTCCAGAAATAAATACATTGTGCACTGTTACACAAAACTGTACAGACAACAATACGTGTATCACCAGTTGTACATAAAGCTTTAGTTCGCACCTCAAAGAGAACAGTTTGTAACCATTACAAGGATAAATCGGTCAATGCTACATAAGGAAATAATGTGCACTGAGCAGGCGAATCGTGTGGGATGCACGAACACTTTATGTTATGTTACAGCAGCTGGCAAATGTAGTGTGTTAATGGGTACATTTTGAAAGATTAACAAAATTAACGAAAATCAGGGTCAATTTTGTATGAAAATCTCCCGCAACACACTGCATTACATGTGACACTGGACAGCAAGTGAGAGTGTGTTTTCATACTTGCATTTTGGTTTGTAGGTTAAGCAGTTCCTAAAACACGTTTTATCAAATTCGATGTGCGCTTATTCATCTTGCCAATTTGGATTTGCAATTACCGAGGAGGAATCAGGATTCAGTTCGCCCAGTATTATCTTATGTGTACCCCCATACAAAATTATATCGAAATCCACCCACAAATATGGCAGACGGAACACGCTGAAGAACATACACTGTGTGGCAGTTGTGCGGTCAGCCCCTTCTGTGACACACACACACACACACACACACACACATACACACATCAAACGCGCGGCACTGCGGTCACACGTCCGCAGTACGCATCATACAGCTGTTTGCAATACCAATATTATGCTTAAGTAGTTCAAAGGCGCTACCAGGAACACAGTCGGGTGATCAGCAAATAACGGAAAGAAGCGACAATATTCCGGAAATTTACTGAACGGACTGAAGAAAACAACAACTCACAGTAAGGTTAGAATTCGAATTCCACAAAAAGTCCGCCGACCACGACCTTCGGTAACAAAGCGGTGAGATGAATATTGGAGCTGTATTGACAGCGAGCTGTTACAGGACAGAACATGAAGGACCAAACTGTGTGGATATGAAAAATTAAATGCCGTTGTGGAACATGGAACGGGTGGAAGTGCGGGATTTTACAAACAGCTGGACTTAGAAATACGTTTTAATTAAATGTGTGAAAATTTAAGACCATGTGGCCAAACTGTGAGCAGGGGAGGAAGAAGGACAATGGGGGGATACAAATAGAGATAATGAAAACAAAGAGGAGACCGTGGCTCTGAAGTAAAGGAAAGTGTGTTGTGTACTCTGTACAGAGAATTGGCTACAATGGGACAAACAGAAGTGCTGCTTGTGTGTGTGTAAGTGCGTGCGTGCGTTTTGTGTGTTGATATATATATATATATATATACATAAAGCAACTGGAATTAGCAAAATGTGACTCCGTTAGAAAATGGGATTGGAAATGTAAAAAGCACGAAAGAAGGAGCTTCGGTGACGACAGGTCCGGACAGTAATTGTAGTATTGCAAGGAACTGCCACAATGCAAGGAAAAATATTATAATAATAACGTTATAATGTGGTGTCAAAATGTATATAAGTGTATAAATACACTAATGAATTAATTAAAACCCCTAATTATGAATTTTTCAGCTCTCTCATTAACAAAGCAACTCAGAAACATACTGGATTACCTAATGTAAGGGGCAAAAAGACAATAAAGAAAGTGCAGCATGTTATGTAAGGTGTGCGAACTGCATGCTACTGAGTGCACCAAAATGTAACCATAGGAACGGGAACTCTGGAAATGTCATTAGCGTTAGGCCAGCAGAATGCCATCGTCCTATTCGTCATGTTAATCATCAATAGCATCATCGGAAACATAAATGTCGTCAAGTATTCATGCAGAGTCATTTAGCATACATCTTCATAACAAAACCGTATGATTTACAAGTTTATGTGACACGTGGTCACGTTATCTTTCCGATACCAGCAGTCGTTGATCTAAGAATCCCTTATGTGGTGTCTGCAACGTAGCGATGTGATGTGCATTATTACCGTACTGCGTTGCCGCTACACCCTTCCTATATGTGTTATTGTTGGAATATTTTCATTGCCTAATTGAAACAATATGACAGTGTGGAACAGCACAGTGCAAATGTTAGTTTTACGTTACGAATGATTTGAACAGGCTGACCGGAAATGGTCGAGTAACCAAAATAACAAAAATATATTTGGAAGGCACTGAAAATGTAAGCTTTTTGCTGTGTGCATTGTAAGTCAGGAGAAATCAAACAGTTTTCTGACGTGCAGTACCCTGTACTTCAGTGGCTGCAGTTCCAAACAAACGCCTCGCACAATACCCGCTCCTACAATCTGCTGTACTCAAATTTAGCCTTCACATCTGACATCCAGTTTCTTCACAACCTGTGTTGATCAGGACTTCAGTGCCTGCTGAAAGTGACTGCTCTGTCGAACAGCCATGATTTTAGTATCGACTAATGTGGGTTCTCAGAGCGACATCTGACTGCTTTCGACTGCACACAAGCGATATTCAGTTACTGCATGAACAGTGTGCAACAGATAATTGAGTGGCGGAATACAGATATTCAAAATGTTACATGTAGTTGGGCTGAACTGGACACAATAAACACACACAAACACACACACAGCGTGACTGAATGCAGTCAGCCAGGCAGGCAGGCACACGTCATCTGTCTGTGTGACGTAACTCTTTACAAAATGATACGAACAGCAGTCGCAAAACGACAAGTATGAAAACTGAAATTCATAACATTTGGAATTCTCTGCTCTAGAAACATCCCGTAATTTACCAAATAAATGTTAACACACATTTATGGTCCACAGATTATAATAATTTATTTATCTTTGGTAGAGCTCAAATCTGAGTCTTCGGGGCGTTTATTTTGTTTCTCCGAGCCAGTCTGCAGACAAATACTTCACAGCAGGCCACGGCTGTTTTCTTCCATGTCCTTCCAAATTCATCATTCTCAGGTGCGGTAACAGCAGAAAGGCTGATATACAAAGTGTCTTTCAACAAAGTTAGGAATCAGCAAGCATGGGGAAATTTGATTTTCTGAGAAGCTTTCAGCAGCCCAATAATGTGGTCAAACACATTAACTTTCCCAGGAACTGATATTTCCACTTTCACCGCTGCCCAACAAATCACGATACCAAGGTGCTGACGCTTCGACCGATCGCAGTGCCTTCATCTCAGTCAGGGCCAGCCAACAGCCCAAGCAATATCCAGACCTGTCTTTTCAGAAACAGAGGTGTAAAATGTCTCGAAAAAGCAACGTTGTTTGCAGGCACACCCCAGAGTCGGCTGTGAGGTTGTGACGTCACGCAGAATAATAGACAGAATCATCACATATCACACACAGTGGGTGTGCTCTGCGTTATGGCACAGTTCGGTAATATATAAGTTGTTTCGAACGAAGATACTGACTGCATCATCAGAACTGAATTGTTTTACTTCTCTATGACAATTGCGCGTCTAATCCTAACAGCACCAAAATTCCGTTTCCTGATGTGATGCACCGCCAGAAATTGGAAATTATTTTTAAAACTTCCTGCTATCCACAGTTGCTACGGGCAAGTTACCGCAAAAGGGCCTCTTCTTAAAGGATAATATTAAAGTGCGTTTTCAGAATTGATATCTCAGTTTTACAAACCCGTTATTTTCCATGTTGCATTACAAGTAAGGTTAACCCTATTTTTATACACAACTGTATTTAGCCTGACGATGACCTGTTAAATGTCGAAACATGTTGCAGCAATACATAAACACATACATACATAATACATATATACATACATACGTACATACGTATGTACATACATAGATACATAAATACATACGTGCATACACACACACACACACACATACATACATACATAATACATACATGCATACATACGTACATACATAAATACATACATACATACACACGTACGTACATACGTACATTCATTCATACATACATACATACATACACACACACACACACATACATACATACATACATACGTATATACATTCACACATACACACATACATACATACACTCACACACGCACATACATACATACGTATATATTCACACATACACACATACGTATATACATACATACACTCACACACGTACACACGCACACACACACACACACACACAGTCCTGCCAT
>Ga0123352_10013395_pt1 | contig 13017 bp, 5 predicted proteins | sample TergutLab28metaG_FD_89700 | JGI IMG/M metagenome (GOLD analysis project Ga0123352, IMG submission 89700) | Labiotermes labralis P1 segment gut microbial communities from Petit-Saut dam, French Guiana - Lab288 P1 | ecosystem: Host-associated > Arthropoda: Insects > Digestive system > Gut ... | reverse complement strand
CTGGTTCCGATCCTGCGGCAGTTCAGCCTATTCGATTTATTTGCTTCCTTACTTCCTAATAATCTTCTCGTCTTATTAGCAAAAAGTGAACGTTAGTTCCTTCACGTCTGGGTTTTTGTCCATCCGTACGTCTGTTCCTCCGTCTCTGTTTGTCGTTAGGTATCAACGCGCCTTCCATTGCATGGATTCTTATGAAATTTCATATTGGAGACTCTCATAAGAATCTGTTTAGACACTCCAACTTTGGTTAAAATGGGACAAATATATCCCGCACTTTACTTTGACACCTCCTTGAGTTTCGCATCTTTAGAAGTATATATCTAGCGCAACTACACAGACAACGCACTGCCATGCTTCCATGGCAACGCTTTCAATATTTATTACATTGTTGGCAGTACATATATATAAAACAACATTAAGGAGGGAATGCAATTTCGCGTTTCCAAAAATGGTTACGCGAACGCGCCGTGTTGTTGCCTTATGCCTACATTGCGCACTTTGATATTATCTTCTAATCTACACGTAAGTACTTAAATAATCTCGTCCCCTAAGGATATTCGAACATACATTTAACACATATATTATTTCCTTCTAGCTTCATACATGTTCTGTTCTGTCCACTTTTCTTAATGTACTTAGTCACCCTATTGTAGAGGGAACAATGCACAAATTATGAAGCTAATCATCATATACTTTTCTCCATCTTCTTTTGCGTTTTGTTCCGTGAGCGAACATAACTTCTTCAGTACTGTGCCCTCAAAACACTTACTATCTCTCTTATTCTCTCAGAGCATGATAGCATTTACGTCCTCATTCCACGTTGTGATCTTTAAATGTATTTGACTGGACGATAAAACCGTATTTACTTCGATTTCTGGAGGGTTTTTCTTTTATGGCAAGAGACTTACCTTCCCTCAAAGAGTCTGACCACACTGCTTTCTCTTTAATGAGCACCCGCGATTTTTCTTTCGAAATGAAGCTATCGGAGCGTGAACTTTGGCACTCACCTCCATCTGGCCTTGAGGTTAAGAATGAGTGGAACTGTACATCATTTCTCCCTATACCTTCATGACATTGCGCTTAGCTAATTACGGAGGCAAATTTGCCTCTACTTTACCTACAAACGGAATTCAGGCCACAAAGCACTGTTTTAGCAAGGTCAAAAACAACACAGATTTTGTAGTTAAATAATGAAAGGCTCATTTTATCATCGATGCGCCATTCCTATGAAGTGATTCTGAACACCTGCGAAAAAGTATGAGCATAAAGCCATCTCAAAACTGACGTTCGTTTACACTTTTCGCGTACTGATATGCATGACGAATATAATACAATTATACAATGCTAGTAATAGCCGTCGATACATCCAGGCTCTACAGATCCAACGCAATATTAATTCTTCTATACACACAACTCATATTTCATGTTTTGAACGGGCTTGAAACGAAAATCCTCTGCCTAAGGACGGAATATAATTTGAGGGAGTTGTAAACAATTTGCAAATGAGAATATTTCTACTTCGTGCTTTTTATTAGCTTGGTAATGAAGTGCAAATATTGCGTGTGGCTTATTATACAATACTGTCTATATCTCACACTATTTCTTCCTCACGGCGCGACATCCCCTAGTGGGTGTGGGCCTCTTCATTGTCGAGGCTTCACGATCACGCTCAGACACCACACTCTGGACCAGTGACCAGTATGACGTATAGACCTTTACCTAACAACACACAACACTCACAAGAGACATCCGTGCCCCCGCGCGGGATTCGAACCTGCAATCCAAGCAAGCGAACGGACGCAGACTACGCTTGAGACCGCGCTGATATTGGGATCGGCATCTCACACTATAGATTCTGACGTTCGTCACAGCCTCTGTTCCAATTAACCGTGACCCGGAGTCCACGCCTTTTCGATTCAATGTATGGCAGTTCTTATTTCATTTCCACACACTATATTTGGATAAGGTGCTGGAAATGGTTTCCTTCGGACTACTAGAGTAGCGTCACGCGTGAGAAATGCGCTGTTCTTTGCACGTCAAATTCTACGGCTGAAACTGAACACAGTATTCTCTGAAAGATTTCTAGATCGTCCGCAGAGCGAGGATAATTGCTGTGCACTTTACCTTTCAACATGTCCCACAATAAAGCCCCTGCCATTTAATATCTGACGAACCTGGAAGTAATAAGTCTGCTTATTTTTCTGTCTGTAAGGACACTGTAAAAAACGCAATTTTTAAAATGTTTTCTGTGTTAAATGTGTATAACGAATCTGTATACCTTAATGATCTAAAAAACTAACCCATTAATTTTACATGCACTCATAGCAACACACACAACGTCCAATATAATGCAATGGCACTTTCTGGAAGAGACCGTTCTACACACAGTATATGACGCACGTACGCTGGCATCCAAAGAACATACTTCGTATATTGACAACGAATATACCGACTGCATTTGTTGACAAATACTGCGCAGTCTGTTTTGCTACACAAAATATTGTGTATTTCATTATGGTATGTGAATCTAACGTAATATTTTCCAGTTTTACACAAAGAGTGCTCCAAAATTTAAACGTCCAGCTCTACGTCCAAAGGGTTTCAGTCTAATATCACTTACTAGAGGACTTAACATGTACCCAGAGATAAACCGTGGTGCATCCGTAGCTGCAGGCAGCCGTGCTGGGCCCTCATTGGGACTGCTAAATGCTGACGCAGGCAAGCTCTCATGGACAACGCGCGCGTGGGCTGGTGTTGGACTGCGGGGCGTTGCATTTCGTGCTATGAGCGAGACGATCTAGAGTGGCCAAGGTCATGAGCCAGATAAAGTTAAGTGTACTGTGTATATGGTAGATAGTGGGATGATTATGTTAATAAAAGATGAGACGGTGAGGATTTGTTGGAAAGTGACTGGAAAGCAGTGTGTGAAGTATCCTGGCATTTACACGGAAGGACTGAGGAAAGCCGCGACCCTCTGTAAGGTCATCCGGTGTCAGGAATGTTTCAGACCCATTGTTCTAGAACATTATCCACACATCAGTCTGCTAGATATTAGAACGAATATCTATTAGGTGCAAGTCTTCGGAACCTTGAAAACGTGACGTTAGGAGAGAGTTACAAAGTGGTTTTTAACTGTCATGAACCCAACTATTTATTGGCATTTCTATCAGATCAGATTAACGAAACGTAAGATGACTAAAATACCGTCATCTTCAGGCCATTTCATTTCATACAAAATAAAGTTACACTTTTTCGTAAGTTGTTTTTAAGTTTCTCTAAGCAAACTTTTCTGCCTGTGTTGTAGGTGTCACTTTAACCCCTGAATATCTTGTGAATAAATGTTTATTGATACATTGCTGGTTAAGGAATATATGTTACCATAGAAATTCAGTGTTTATTTTTTATGATCTTCTGTTGGCAGATATTTTTAGCTCGACTGGCTATTACAGTTTTTGCTGTAGACATCCTGATGTGTTATATAATATCACAAATTAGTATTTAATTACCATCAACACATATTTACTGGTATTTCTATTATATTAAATTACAGGGCAACATTTTTGGACGAGACATGGTCATCTTCATGCCATTTCATTGCATTAAAAATAAAGATAAAAGAATTTTGTAATGTTATGTAACATAACGGGATGTTTAATGTAAAAATTGTTGACAGTGTGTGTTTACTGCGTACTCCTATGTACAACATATTTCAATCATACGTAGAGCTTAAACGTGGATATGTCTAGCTTGCCAACTGCTGGAATTTAAATTTATTAGTAACTAAAGATTTAAACATACAGTTACTGGACATTTAACTATTTATGAGGGGGGAGTACACAGTGGCGCAGCTGACTGAGGCACTGTGCCACAAGTCGAAAGGTTGCGACTTCGATTCCTCCATGAAGTCACTGAAATTTTTCATTGACTTCATTATTCCGTGTGACTCTGGGGTCGGATTAGCCTCCATCAGTAAGGAGAACCACGAGTATCTCTTGGGGAGGTTGTAAAGGCTGCCGTACCTTACCGCTTTCGTGTGCAGATTGCATAGAAATTCTGGGAGACTCAACCTCCTGGAGCCCTAAGGGTCTGCATAGGAATTGATTAACCTTTACGAAAATTCACGCGGAGTTGTTCAATTGATGTAGGGGCTTGCCTTCCAATTCCCTGGCCCGAAGAGACAAATTTTCGTAATTCTGCAAACCGCCGACAGACGTGGTGTCATTTGTCAGAAATTACGCTTCCTCGTCGAAACATAAAATCCCTCACGACAGGGAAAAAGAAAATTATTTCGCCTCGGATCTTCTTTAATTCCAGCAGCCTCTTATATTTTAGGGAGATGTAATGCCACTTTCACTTCCCATTGATAACATTTTGAGTCACAGCAGGCACAATCAGTAAATCAGCGTCACATAAGAATTACACCACCATTATCATCATCATCATCGTCGTCGTCTTCGTCGTTGTCATGAACTCTGAAGGTTTAGACATATTGCTTGTTCCTGAACGCTCAAGGTGAATTTGGTCCTTTCATATTTTCTTCTGGCATCCTATGTTTGTCCTCCTTTTGGCTTATGCTTTAGTGCTTAATTGGGTATCCTGTTCGTGTCTATTTTCTCTAAGTGTTGCAGCCACTTGTGTTGAAGCTGTTGTATTTCCAAAATAATGTTCTGCTCTGCCATAATAATTTCAAAAGAACATAAATAAAACTGAGACCCGTGTGATTTTTATGGTAGAGGCTATAAAGGCATAAGTTTTCTGGAATGTGACACCGAGTAGTCTGGGAACTAAGTAGTGACATTTCGGATAAATCTACCGTCGTCATCTTCAAAATTAGAGAATAAACCGCCAAGGATAACTGGAAGTTATTTAAGAAGAAAAGGATAAACGACTCGATTAAAAGTGAAACTGAAGAAGGAGGCAACAGATTTCTTCGAAACGTCGGGTTACCCAGTATTCCATTCCACAAGGAAGTAATCTTTAAAAATCAGACTAACCGAGAATTGTGCTACTAACTCATAACATACACAGAAGAGAGAAGAGGTAATCCTACGAACTTCTTGGGGTGTGACGCCTATCTAACCAAACAATCTTAAAATTACTTATCCACCTCAGCGACAGTAAATTATGTTACTGCTTTATTTCTGTTAGACGTATAATTATTCTTATTCTTTCGAGCTACGGCCTAGTCTGGACCAAGCACATCTTTAAATCACACGTGTTATAATTCCCTGACAAACGGCAGCATTCCATGCGGGGAGAACTGCGTCATCACGTCGTCATACGTAACGAGGGCGACATAAAAACGCCGTAGATAGTGAGGTAATGAGGAAGGTCTGACCGTTTCTCCGCTGACGTGATCTGCAGTGCTATCATCACTGTTCCATGTATGTAACACCATACATTTGCCGTTTACTTTGTCCTTAATGTAGTTCCTACAAACCATTTTGTTTACAGGTTGGTTAATTCCGATTTACGTCCTTCTTATTGGACAAAATGAAGTTTCACAAGTATAATATTTACCAACCATAATTAGCCTTTAATTAGACATTGTAACACCTATCACTAACCCACTCGACCGTGCAGAGCCTCTTTTGGATCATATCCTGAAGAAAGTGAATTTTCTCAGCCCTGCCACATCGCACTTCTCCAATATCCATCTTAATATTATTATCTCATCAACTATGTCTCCCCCCCCCCCAAATGATGTCCTCCCTTCATATTTTATTTTTAATATATTATAGGAATTTATAATCTCACCATAGGTGCTGCATGTTATGTCCATCTCAAATCCCATTACTTACTCACCCTAATAATTTTGGCTAAAAACCTTATTGAATTCATGCGATAAAATTTCTATTTCCCGTCACTGTATATTGCGCTAAGACACGTACATGTTTATTCCAGTCCGCAAATTTGCATTTCAACTGCTGTGTTGTGTTCAGATGGTTATAATTATTTGTTACAGTTTAAGGTCAAGCGTGATTATTTCAGGTAGTCATGTTTGAAAACAGATGTGACATATTTGTTTATAAAGAGCAGACAGCGAGCACGCGGGCAGGATAGCGAAAAATTGTGGTTCCATTCCCGGAAGGGACAACAGACTTTTATCCAATCCAAAAGCGACGAAAGTGGCTCTGAGGCCCACCCCGCAGTTTAAAGCGGGCAGAGCATGAACCTAACCATTGGCCTTGATCCAGCGAAGTACTGGGGCAAGTCGTCTATATACCTTCATAGCTTTTCCTAGGAGAAATATGCATTTAGTTTCCATTTATTTGCAAGGTAGACTGTTTTCCTACAATGGAGTACCTGGTGGGGTGGCGAGTGTCAGAGTCCAAGGGTCTGTAAAATTTTACACGAATAAAATTTGATTTCCTGCGATCACAGTTTTTAAATTCTTCAGCCAAAAAAATTATAAAGATCGTAATTGGTTATAAGTTCATAATTTTTGTTAGGGATGCACAATGTAATTACTCGCCCCGTGCGCTAAAAACATAGCTAAGCCACTGCTTACACGTAAAAAGCCCTGTATGTTTTAAAGATGGTAGGCCTAAAATTTGTAGTTTTGTACTGACAAATACACCCTGTGAAATTTAAGGTTTGCATTGCCGTAAAAATTAATATTGTGGTCATGTGGGTTATATCTTGTTGTGCTTTGGTAGGTGCCTGTCAATGTTTCGGAGAGACATACTGTCCCCATCTTCAGGTTGGACCCACCGCAGCATCAACCCAATGTGAATAATATATAAAATTAATACGCATCAGGAAAGATAATGTGCATTTAATGACGGAACGAATCTAAGAGACTGAAAGTACATAGACAAAAAGGGTATACGGTAGAAGGTGTGAAGTTATCAACAGAGTCCTCATCCTTTTTTTCACCGACAACTCTAACAGGTCTATCTGCAGGTGTTTGTAATTTGTCAGTTTACCCTTTTTTATCAGTTCTTTTACTAGAAGAGAATAGTGTAGATGCTGAGACATGACATGTAAACGGGTGACTGGTTATTCTATTTAAGGTTTACACAGATGATATTAATGATGTCCATCCTGTTTTGCGTTGATATCTCAGTGAGAATGCAGCTGCCTTTTCAGACCTTTTCGATATATTTGGCTGTTGGTTTTCGCTTTGAAATAAGTGGTCGCTTCAAAATGTGCCTCGAATAATTTTATTTCCGGGAAATACAAAACAGTACAATCCTTTAAGCTATATCCCCGTCAAAATAGTTCCCTTGTGCAACTATTTACTTCTGCCAGGGACTGTAAAGTTGTTGGAAACATTCCTGATAGCCATTTTGTGAAAGACTCTTCAGCTCCTTCGTCGCATTCTTAATGATATCATTAACAGCACAACAGCGCCGTCACGTCAGTGCCGATTTCAGTCCAGAGAACTAGTAGAAATCGGCTAGAGCCACGTCAGGAGTGTACCGGGGATACCCTAGTATTGTCACATTGTTCTTTGCTAATAAAACCCTGACCAAAACGGCTGGTGTCTTGGAGCATTGTAGTGAAGGAGAAATAAATTTTTGGTTCTCCTTTTTTCGAGGCGTTTCCTTCTGACCACATCTCCAAGGAGACTAAGAATTTCAGTATGCATTTCTTTATTTACAGTAGCAATACCATTAATTATACTAGCGAATTCCTGTAAATTATACAAAGAATTTCCGGGAACATTTTGAAGTTACTGCGTATTGTATTTTAGCCTCTTACACCTACTTCTCTTCCGTGTCGTTATATATATATATATATATATATATATATACTCAAGAACAAAGCACCCACGCCCCACCACCACATGTTCCCATTGCCAGACTCCTGTTTTCCTCTGCACAATGAACACAATTTTCCCCATTAGGCTTATTCCTCTACCTTGATGATGGAGGAAGAATTCCTGTGAGACTTTGTAAATGCGTGATATCTATGAGAATTAAAACCGCTTGTAAATAATCGTTTGCAAACTGACAGTCTATAAACCTATGTAAAATTACATTCAAATAAGCAAGGCGTTTCAAGCCATTCGCAGTTCAACATTCATGCACAAAGAAAACTCCAGTTTTGAATTTAGAGAAGAACTAATTTCCTTGCAAGACTGGCTGCAAGTTACTTCCGCTTTTGGTACTCTGGCAAAATAATCATTAGCACATCATTTTGACTCCATTTACCCAAGAACTTCGAGCACCTGTACTGAGAGAAGATAGTGGATATGTTAAATCAAAAAAAGTTTAAACTTTGTCGGAGAAACTCAGTTTCAAGGCTGGTAAAAAAAATACTCACAGAAGGGCCTTGCATATGTGTAACTGACCTTCATTAAGGAACATTTAAAGATAATGAGCACTGGTAAGAAAGTGTACAGACCAGACACAATGATGTAATGGTTATGCGTTGTACTTGTAACTTTAAATAGTCCGGTTCGAATGTCGGGCGGGACACCACCTGTTCTTATGTATAGAGGAGGATCAGATAAACGTGAATAGAAATATGCAAGAAATTTTAATCCAGAAATATCCAGAGAATATTTCACTTACAGTTCTAGTGGAAGATCTGATAACAGTATAACATAAAAATGGATCCTAGAAAAACAGATTGTGACGAGGTAGACTGAATTCACCTATTCAGTACGGGTAAGAATGTGGAGCTTTTGCGATCACTCTGATGAAACCCATGGTTGTATAAAAAGCAGAGAATTTCTAAGAGATTTAAAAGACTTCTAACATTACAGGAAAGATTCTAGAGCACATAATTCGTTGTACTGATTAAGTACTCTAGACTATATTATTTTTTTAAGGTGAGAAATTTTGTCAACAAATGAGGTAACGTGGCTACTAGATTACCAAGAACAGGCTGACAGTTTTCTAATTAGCTTTTTGGGCCACAGATATGTGTCTGAAAATTCTCAATGCGAAAAAATATTCTTGGCTTCAAACACACCTAAGATGGCTCTGGCCAATTTAATGTAAAACGCACGATTTGGTTGTCGTCCTAAGATTTTATTTAATTTAACTGTCATGCAGTTTTCAAGACATATTCATTGTGCATTCTGCAGTATGCGTAATATTTCGAGATAAATGGCTGGAAATTCGAATGCTCTAGCATCCAAAAGTGTGATTAATTTTCAGGAAAAAATATCGCTTCCATTTCCTTTTGTAGTCAATTCGTAACACAGTCATTACAGTGGCTTTTTAAAACGATATTCCAATTGTAACTACGACTACTGTTCATTACGCGATGCAAATTGCAGACACACGAACGCACAAGTCTTCATGACAGAAAGTGTAGCAGGTGGCACTGTGATTATCTGGCTACTACAATGAACTTCGTTCAACACGTAATTCTCCTGTTAATTAGCCTGGAATTGGTATGGTCGGCGTAAGGGCGAGGGACGGTAATTTGAGTACTGTGGTGGCGTAAAGGTGCGAGGCGGGCAGGGGTTGCAAGGGTATCAGGCGAGGTGCCAAATTGTTGAAACGTGTCAATGGGGTTCAAATCGACAGTCGTTGCAGCATGCAATTCCCATTATCATCACAGACAAAATCGTGGTTGACGCATCGTCCTCTAACGACTGCAGGACATTATGTTAACAGGCGCCATGATGAACAAGTAATATGGCTTAGAAAAAGCAATACTGTTGGAATTTGCATATCATGAGTGCATCTGAACTCTACACATTTGCGGGTGCTCTATACAAACCCACTTTCGGTTGTTTTAGTGATACAGGAGGTTTCAGCTCGGCGCAAATCGGAGTGCATTACAGGCCCTAGGCAGGGCGTGCAATGTACCCACTACAAATCTGGATGTATCCACAAGGAATTTTCAATGTATTAAAGACAATAATAATAACCATATATTATTGCTATTATTATCCACTTCATTGTTATTCTTAGTAGTAGTAGTAGTAGTAGTAGTAGTAGTAGTACAGGTGATGGTAGTATTTATTAGCAGTATTAGCATTTCTTGGGCGCGTAAGTAAAATTACGAAAAGCAACTATTATCTTCGTCATGTCTGTCTGTCCGTCCGCCCGTCTATCTGTCCGCATGGAACAACGCGGCTCCCACTGGGTGGATTTTCATAAATTTGATATTTGAATATTTTTAAAAAATCTGTCGAGAAAATCATATTTGCACTAAAATGGGACCAGAAGAACGGGTACTTTACATGAAGGGCAATGTATATTTTTCATCATATCTCCTTATAATGAGAAATGTTTTACACAAACTCTGTATAGAAGATCGAAACATACATTTTATGTTAAATATTGTTTTTCGAAAATCCTGCTGTTTATGAGACAAGGTGGAAAAATATTGTAGAGCCAAGCAGGGCACAGGTGACAATATGGCGCATGCGCATTTCATGTTGGACACCTAAAGCTACAAACACAATCTCAGAATAAGAAATATTTATTCGTTTCTCCCTATAACAATGATTGCGCGAACGCACTACTTTGTTACAATATATGTACCTTGTTTGTCTTGTTCAGTATTGCGATGGTTACTTCGTTAATACACGAGGTTATGTCTACGAGTCCATCTGTGCTCAGCGTGGACTTGCAATACGAATATTCACGCCTGCCACAAGAGCACTCAATACGTGCACCTGACAGAGCCCTACTGTCACCGAACTTCCCCACGATTAATTATTAATCGTGCCATTAGGACTTCCACCTACTTTCATCATACGACAAAAGAAATCAATGTTAGTGATTCAGGCTACGATAATCTGAAATACGACGCCGTGTAGCCTGGTAGCCAGAGAGCAACGTTTTGCAAGAACGTTTCTTCCACCTCCTCTTTTCCTCCCTGTACTTGAAGGCAGTGAATTTCTCATAAAAGTTTGTATTTTCGATATGCTACCTGAAATCACATCATACGAAAAACGAAACCTTGAAAATCACGGCCAAGAAAACCGCATATTTCGTATATTTCTAGGGTCTGTACAGAAATATTCCAGAGCAGGCCACAAATTAACCAGAGTTTCGTAATTAAGAAATAAAGTGGAAATGTTTGAGCTTACAAAATATGAAGGGATTATAATAAATCAAACTGTAACATGAAGTAAAATTTCAATAGGAGGAATAATAACCCACCTGCCTCTTGAATTATTTAAATAACTTGTACATATTTCCCTAACTAACAGCTTAGAAGGGATGGCCTTTCAAGACAAAACACGTGGAAGTACTTCCAATGCTCTCCGACATCCGAAAGAGCATTGCTTTTTTTGAAGTTTCCCGATCTTTGTCCTCTTTGTTTTCTAATAAGTGCAGCTTATAAATTAAGAAGAATATAGAGTATTTTTGGAATGATACTGTTAGGTGTGGGGGAACCGAAGTACTCGTAGTGTCCCATTGCCATTGTGCTCATCACAGATGTCACACGTACTGCTCCGGTTTCGGTCCATCGAAACCAGCTCAGTCTCGAAAACTAACGGCCTGAACTACGTCACTGCCTTTTGAATATTAATACTCTTCTATATTACATATAAGAATGTAATTCGAAACTCACAGAAAGTATAATCTCCTGTCATTAAGAATAACAATATTTAGAGTTGTAGGAAATATTAGCTGTTTTCTGTGGCAACAGTACAAAACACATGCTGCGGTTTTTGTGTTAGAAATTGTGCTATACAGAAATGTCGGTAAGAATAAAGGACTAAAATCTCAATGAGATATATATAGTTGGACACATGTAGACATTCAAAAGCTCTGAGTGACCGCGATCCTATAGAGCCCTGCACTTTCTGACACCTTTTCAGAATTGCAAAAATCAGGCATAAAACCAGAACACTTCGTAAAATCTTACACTTTTTTTGTTCCCCTGGATATTGTAAGAGCACGATGTTGTGTGTGCGATTTAACTTTCTCAGGGCGATGCGTATAAGACCTACTGTCTTCTGCAGAATGTTTCATTTGACATAATTTCTAGTAAAAAAAAAAACGACGTCACATCACGTGAGACGAAATCCTGCAGTCAGAGATACAATTACACCTTCATTTCTAATTGTAATTTATGACAGCTTAGAAGCAGTTCCTTGCCGTTTAACTTTAGGACGTTAGTTAATATAAAACTTTAGGATAAAGTTCTGTGATGATAGGTCTAGTAAATTTTTAGAAGTGTATATTTCTCCAGCTTTCTCACAAAGCGCATTTACAGGTTTTGTAAAATCCCAAAAATAAACTGCCATTATTATCTTAAAAAGCATAAATATTTACTTATAATGGATGTGCTGTTCTCCTCACCCAGTATTATTCGGGTGAGTACAACAAGAAGACTGGGATGGGCGGAACACGTAACAAGTACAGAGAAGAGGAGAAGTGCATACATGGATCTGGTAGTGAAACATGATGGAAAGAGAGCACCTGGAACTTCTAGGGATAAATAGAATATTAATATTAAAATATATATTCAAGAAGTGGAAATAAGGAGGCATGGACTGGACTGATCTGGCTCTGGATAGGGACAGGTGGCGGATCCTTGTAAATGCGGTAATGAACATTCGGATTCCATAAAATGCGGAAACTTCCTTGACTATCTGAGGACCTGTTATCTTCTCAAGGCGGGCTCTGTTTCTTGTAGTTATTTAGTTAGCTAGTTAGTAACTGACAATGGAAGGATGAAGTGTTTTGTGTGAGATAAGAAACATATTCATATGCTATCGAGACGAAGTGCATTCTCTAAAGAGTTTATATATTAAAGTTTATTACGATAAATATTCTGTTACTTTATAACATTAATGACAATCCAAAAATTTGAAGATCAAGATATAGAGAACTATAATTTTGCCTGTTGTTTTGTATGGGTGTGAAACTTGGTCCTTGACATTGCGGGAGGAAAGGAAGCTGAGGGTGTTTGAGAACATGGTGTTGAGGAGAATATTTGGACCTAGGAGGGACGAGGTAAAGGGGTAATGGAGGAGATTGCATAATGAGGAGCTAAATGATTTGTACTCCTCACCCAATATTGTGCGGGTGATAAAATCGAGAAGAATGAGATGGGCTGGGCATGTGGCGCGTATGGGTGAGGAGAGGG
>Ga0123352_10013389_pt1 | contig 13020 bp, 12 predicted proteins | sample TergutLab28metaG_FD_89700 | JGI IMG/M metagenome (GOLD analysis project Ga0123352, IMG submission 89700) | Labiotermes labralis P1 segment gut microbial communities from Petit-Saut dam, French Guiana - Lab288 P1 | ecosystem: Host-associated > Arthropoda: Insects > Digestive system > Gut ... | reverse complement strand
TTTAGTGTGGCGCAGGCTGATGCCATTGTAGAAATGCGCTTACGTAGCCTATCGGGATTAGAGCGTGAAAAATTGCAAGACGAATTTGATAAACTAATGGCAACAATTTCTTATCTGCAATCCATTTTGGCGGATGATAGTAAACTGCTTGGGGTTATAAGAGATGAAATTGTCGCAATTAGGGATAAATTTGGGGATGACCGCCGCACACAAATTTTACACGACGACGGTGAAATTGACCTCGAAGACCTTATTGACGAGGGAATGTGCGTCATAACACTTACCCATCTTGATTATGTGAAGCGTCTGCCGCTTGATACTTACAAAACCCAAAGCCGTGGCGGCAAAGGGGTTTTGGGGCTCACCACAAGGGATGAAGATATTATCAAAAAGATTTTTATTGCTTCAACCCATGATGATGTGCTGTTTATTACTACGGCAGGCAGGGCGTATAAACTGCGGGCATATCAAATTCCTGAGTCAGGACGGTCTGCAAAAGGTAATGCCATTGTGAATTTGCTAAACTTAAATAGCGGCGAAAAAATAGCGGCCGTAATGCCTGTTAATGATTACAGCAAAGGCTATTTAACAATGGTAACCAGCATGGGTATTGTAAAGCGCACAAAACTTTCTGCCTTTGAAAATATGAACAAAAATGGGCTTTTGGCACTCAACATTAAAGATGGCGACAGTATTATTTCTGCATTGCACACAACAGGCGAAGATGAATTGTTTATTGCCAGCTATAAAGGTAAAGGCTTGCGATTTATCGAATCTGCTATACGTGAAATGGGTCGTCAGGCATCAGGTAACCTTTCTATGAAGCTAGGCGAAAATGACCACATAATTGGTGCGGAAATTGTGTCAGACAACCAAAAAATCCTTTTTGTGTCAGAAATGGGATACGGCAAGACTACCGAAAATGAAGAATTCCGAGCCCAAGGACGACGGGGCAAAGGCATGGTTGCTTATAAGCCTTCTGAAAAAACAGGCAATCTCATAGGTGTAGCCTCTGTTTCGGATGATGAAGAGTTGATGTTGATAAATTCAAACGGCGTAGTTATTCGCATACGTGTCAAAGACATACGAACTACGGGTCGTTCTGCAGTTGGGGTTAAGTTGATTAACCTAGAAGACGGAGTAACTGTTGTTGGGCTTGCCAAAATTGCAAAGGAACACATTGGTAATGCGGACGACGAAACAAGTGAATAGTTATTTTTGAAAGGGGTGGGCGTTGCTCGCCTCTTTTTTGTGCTACATTTGTAGTGTAAAGTAGGTCTATAAAACAAATAATAAACAAGTGCATAATGGTAAATAAAAAGAGGTGTTTTTATGTTTAAAATACGTAAAGGCTATGACAGCGAAAGCAAAAGTTTTCGCTTACCAGTTGAGCTTATTGAAAAGCTAAATTTATTGGCAACGCAAAACAAACTTTCGGTTAATCAAATCGTCATCCAATGCTTGTCATATGCGGTAGAAAATCTTGAAGAAGGTGGAGAGAAAAATGAAAAAACACTTTAAAAGATTTGTGTTGACTGCTTTAATGCTGGTTTTTGTACACACAAGTGTTGCTATGGCAGATGTAACACAGATGCAAGATGACGAAACAAACCCCACATTGCGATGGACACAGTACGGTATATTACCTATCGTTAGCGACGAGTTTTTAGATTTTAATATTACGTATAATGGTTTTGCGAGTGCGATGTACAACCTACTGCTGTATCGGGTTGATGAAAAGTATTTGTTTAATTCGGGCATGATGCATATACGAAAATATCAAGCAGAGCAAATTTTTGTTAATGCGATAGGACAAGAGCCTCCTGAAATAACCGACACCCAAAGTTTCTTAACGTTCAGAACCTTTGCAGAAATGCTAAATAGCAATATAGAGCATTTTGTTACAGATGCTGCGGTTGCGGACTTTAAAGAAAGTATCTTAAATGGCAATATTGTAGTTAGGGATGTAAGTGATAGGTCAAATTTAATTATTGCTAATGTCAGTGGAGCGGGAAATGTTATAGTCGTGGCTGTTCAAGGTCGCCATATGCTTTTAGATAATATTGACATTGACGGCGATATTATTGTGGTTGGCGGCAATGGCGCATCAAACATTACTTTGAACAATGTAAGTGTTAATGAAGTGCATCTTCTAACAACTTCAAATTTAAATATAACAGGGAATAGCCAAATTGGTAAAATTGCCTTGACCAACACGTCGTGGGTTAGCAATGGCGGAAATTCTTTGGGTGCAATACGTCCAAACCTACATATCACAACAGAAGATGTTAGGGTTTACGGACACTTTGGAATTGTTAATATTGCTACACAAAGAACATTTAGCCCGGTTTCGCTTAATTTCAACGGACATATAGAGCGTGTGGTTTCTGATAGCGACGTTGTGTTGATTGGTGATGTTTTGGTAGATTATCACAATGAAGAGCAAGGCACAAAGTTGTATTTTATTAATGAGCAAGCTGCACAAAGACAAAACGCGCTTGGGCAAGCAGTAGAGGAAGGGATTAATGCCGCAATGCCTGAAATGCTGAATGAGCTATTGTCTGCTCTTGTATCAATTATTGCACAAGGTTTAATGCCGAATTTACCGCCGAATTTTAACTTTAATAATATAGTGCCGCCTGATATTTTTGCACCAGACCGCGACCCAGACCCTATACCAGAGAGATAAAGCATTGAATTGCTTTTCAGCAAGCGAATTATAAAATCTTTGAAATTTTTTAGATTTTTTTGACCCGCAACTTTGATTTTTTTGTTTATACTCATAAAAAATGAACTTTGGGAGGATTTTATGAGTGTAATGAAAGTTTTGAGGGTTTTACTTGTTGTGCTTGCTGCTTTTGTGTTTGTGGCGTGCAATAGGTGTAACGACCAAACGGAAGATTACGAAATGAACGAAATTTATGGACAAGTATCATCACCTATTTGTTTTGATACGGCCTCATATATTTTTGAGAGGTTGGATGCAATTCTTTATGCTGATAATGGCTATCATTGGGGAATCAGTTTGCATGGACCAGTTGTGATTACTGATGCTATTACAAGATACGCTATTGCCAATATGCCCGATATAGACGGTGAGATTTTCATAAGGCAAGGGAGTTTTTATGTAGGTCAGCTTCCCGAACAGACACATATAGGAAATACAGCTTCATATTTCGGCGGCAGGCTATGGGGTATGATTACATTGGGGCTTATTGAAGCCAATTTAGACAACCTTGATTGGGTTGTGGACATTTTGTTGCACGAGCTTTTCCATGCCAAACAGCCGCTTATATTTGAAGGGGAACGCACCCGCTCAGGCTCGAACCCTCCTCATTTACGGGAGGTGAATTCACGCATTAGCATACAGCTTGAAATTAACGCTTTGCTTGCAGCACTACGTGCAACAGGGGACGAACGGCTCAGTATCGTTCATGACGCTCTCTCTATTCGTACTCAACGCCGCACCGCCACTGACATAAACGCAGCTCTAGAGGAAAATATATTTGAAATAGTGGAAGGAACGGCTGTGTACACAGAAGCAGCTTTAGGGAGAGAAAACCTATCTGACAGAATAGCTCTAATTGAGAGAAATATGGATATTGACGGATATAATGTTGTAGAGCAATTTGGTTATCACACAGGTGCATTATACGCACTATTGTTAGATGAATTTAATATTGACTGGCGAATTGGACTGAGCTGGGAAGCAGACCTTGCCGCCTTGCTTAAAGAAGGTATTGGTTTAAATGAGGTGATACCCTTTGATGCAATCGATTTAGAGCGTTACGGATATTCAGAGGTTAGGTTTTTTCAAGAAGAATGGGTAGCAGAAACCGAACGCTTAACACAAGAAGCCCAAGACGCTTTCTCGGGGCCGATACTATTGATTGATGCAACGGGCGAGTTTATAGTAGGATACGGCGAGGGAATACGTCTTCTATTTCTTCAAGGTATCGAGTTGTATAATCACGAGAAATTTGATTATGGGCAAGAAGACATACATTTGCTTGTTGGTGAGCGTTTTGACGAACGCACTGTGTTTTACGGCAGTATTACCTATGTTGCTGAATTTGGAGAACTTCAAGTCAGGGGAGGTCATTTAATGTTGTGGAGTGTTATGTGGCGTCACGGCATACCTGCATATAGCCTAAAATTTGACGGAAATAGCATCATAGGCTCAAATTGGGTGCTCACATTAAATGAAGGGTTTGAGTTGCGTGAAGTTGCAGGTGGTCATTTCCGCATAATTGAGATGCATTAAATGGTATATGGTATATAGTAAACAAAAATGCCCTCGCTATTTTGCGGGGGCATTTAGGGTCTGGGGGCTTACCTCAACGACAGCAGAGCACCCAATACAATCACAGATTTAATCTATAAATGAATGTGGCATGTACAATATCTGTACCACTTTTTTTGAATGAGCTTTCTCCATCAACGGCAAAGCCACACTTCTCCACCACCCTAATTGATGCTTTGTTTTCCTTCGCAATGGGTGCTGTGATGGATTTAACGCCTAACTTACGGGCAAAATCGATTAAAGCCCGAACCATTTCAACAGCATACCCGTTGCCCCGATAATCTTTTTTGATGTTGTACCCTATGGAATATCCATCTGCATCAGCATTTTCAAATCCTAGGCTACAAGTACCCATCACTTCATCAAATCCATCACGAAGTGCCACGAAGTAATAAACGGGGCAATCGGGGTCATCATCAAGAATCTCTGCTATCTCAGAACCGCTTGTATAGTGTGGGTCAGGCATATATTTGCTGTTTTCAACATCGCCCCATATAGCTGCAACCGCATCTAAATCCTCTTGTTTAATGGTTCTGAGCAATAGTCTTTGAGTGTTAATTTTTAGCATATAGCTATTACCTCCATAAATGTGGATTTTTTGAAGCCCATCCCTCAAAGGATTTCTAAGGGTTTGAAAGCTGTGCATTGCACAGCCTAAAAACAACTAGGATTATCTATTCAATGATTGCAGTTTGTACGCTTGTTGGTGTAAAAATGCCGTTTATCACGGTTCCTTGCACGGCGTGAACGGAAGTTCCAATCATTAAAGCGTCTCTTGCATTGTTAGTTTGCTGAATAACGGTGGCATGAACGTTATTCCCTGTAATGTACATTTTAGACACTTGGGTGATTGTACCAATGCTTATATTTTCAAAATACTCAATAATAGCGTTTTCAAAATTTTGGCGGGACTCGCTTGGTTGTAAATTTATTTGGGCTATGTCGCTTAAGTCAATGACCTGTGATATTTGAGGTAACCTTACAAGTACATGCTCTATTTCTAAATGCAGTTGGGAAATTGGCATTCGTGCAATGTATTCATTTTGGGTTAGGTCAAAAAGTGCGTCAGCACCAACCGAGCTATAACGGACATTTGCTGGCAAGCGTTGTTCAACGCCCTCGGCATTTGTGCCAACAATATAGGCGTGTATTGTGGTTGCTACTCTTTGTTCTTGGTTTGTGCCATATAAAGGCATAACAAAAAGGTCGCCTTGGCGCATCATGCCGTGGAGTGTCATTTGATGGTTTGCATCAAGCTGTATTGTTCGAGACCTTGCTGCACCCACAGAAAATAGGGGTGTTAAAGGCGTGGTATATCCTACATCATAACGCCTATATATTCCATCAAGAAAAATTTCCACCTCTCCTGACAAATGGCGTAGCGGACCGAAATCCATGCGTGCCAAAGTAATATTTTCATCAAAAGTAAGCCATTGTAATTCGTTGTTGACGGGCGAAACAAATGTTCCGCGATGACTTATGCTTACTATATCTGTATCACTTGCTTGTGAAAAAACAATACCTCCATCAGAAAAATTATGAAAAACCAATAGGTCGATAATGCTTCCAGACGCTGAAAATTGGGCATGATTAAGCGTTGCTCCTAATGCTTGTACTGGCATGTTGTTAAATGAAACAGGTCGGCTTATATATCTTCCAATGGGTATTAAGCTCCCGTCAAAAGTCATGCCTACACTGGCTGTATATCCACTATGCAGGTCGGTTATAGATAACGTAAAACCCTCTGTGTCCCTACTCATTGCTTCAAAGCGTATTTCGGTACGCTCTAAAATAAGCTGCCTCCATGGATTGGATGCAAAAGTAATATCTCTGTCATATACCCTGCCATCAAAGTCTTGCAGTTCGAATACAAATCTTGTTTGGTCAAGGTTACCTCCAAAATAAAATACTGTTGCCGCATCGTCTAATAAGACTTGATTGAGCGGGATAATTTCCTCGCCTAAAATGGCGTAAAGCTCAACAGAGGAAAAGGCTGCGTTGTTAAATCTGCCGTCTGGCTGGATTAAAGCATGTGGTGCAGGCGTATCGTCTGCAAATCTGTCTATCAAAAACAAAACTACAACAGCCACAACAGCCAGCCCTGCCAAAGCTGATAAGGCATAAATAATTTTAGTTGTTTTGCTTTTTGGCTCTTTATCTTCTTTATCTTTTTTAAAACGTGATAAAATACCCGACAAAAAGCTGGGTTTTTTTTCGTCTTCTTGCTCTTTTGGCTCGTATAAAGGCAGTTCGTCATCTTTTTCAGTTTCTGGCTCTTGTTCCACTTCTTCTTCACTCTCGTCTGTGGTCTTGCCTTCAATAATATCTACAAAATTTTCATCAGGTTTCCAGTCGTCTTGAGAATCTTCGTTCATCAAGGCTTTGAGCATAGCATCTAAATCTTCGTTGTCATTGCTGCTGTCACCTGCAATTTTATTATTATCGTCTGCCATTGTGCTCCTCCTGTCTATATAAGTCGGTCAAAGTCTTTATATTATATCACAACAAAAAAATCTTTGCAAATATGTGTTTTTGTGATATAATTTTTAAATGAGAAAATTATTTATTAGCTTTGAAGGCGGCGAAGGTGCTGGTAAATCCACGCAAATACAGATGTTGCACGACTATTTGGCGGTCAAGGGCAGGCCTGTTGTTTTGGTGCGAGACCCTGGAACGACCCCAATTTCCGAAAAAATTCGTGAAATTTTAAAAAATAAAAGCAACGATAATATCTCTGCCCGTACAGAGGCTTTGTTGTATTTTGCTGCTAGAACCCAATTAATTGACGAAGTAATTAAGCCTAATTTAGATTCTCATAAAATTGTTGTTTCTGATAGGTTTTCAGATTCCACCTTTGTATATCAAGGTTTTGCAAACCAGTTAGATATGGAGATGCTGAAAACAATAGATAGTTTTGTATCGTCCAACATCATGCCAAACCTCACTTTTTATTTAAAAATTGATGCAAAGCAGGGGTTGGCCCGCAAGGTTGCCCAAGAAGAGCTGGACAGAATAGAGTCCAAAGGATTAATCTATCATAATATTGTGCAAGAGGGTTACAACAACCTTGCAAATCAAGATGGCGGCAAACGCATCGTAGCCATTGACGCAACCTTACCCATCAATGAAATTCATGCAATAATTATTAGTCATGTTGAAAATTTTTTAAATAAAATAGAGGTTTAAGGAGGAAAATATTTATGGATAAACTTATTATGGCTATTATCCACGACGAGGACGCCTTCCAAATTATTGATGTTTTAAGTGAAGAAGGCTTTAAGGTTACAAAGCTGGCTTCTACCGGAGGATTTTTGCGTGCAGGCAACACAACACTCATTTGCGGCGCAGAAGAAGACCGCGTTGAAGAGCTTATTAGTATTATTGAGAAAAAGTGCAAGTCCCGCAAACAAATAACCTCTATAAATTCTGCACATCTTTCTACTGCAGAAAATTTTGTTCCATACCCTGTTGAGGTTACTGTTGGCGGAGCTACGATTTTTGTTTTAAAGATTGATGAATTTAGAAGAGTTTAGCTTATTTTGAGGTGTTTTAATGGATATTCGTATTGGCGACATGCCTGCGGTAAGTCAGTCTGGAATTAACCCCGTTAAAGAGAAGTTTGACAGCGGGGATTTTGCCTTTACTTTAAAACGCATTGCTTCCGAAGGCCTTGCAGAGCGTCTTGAAGGGTTGATTACTAATATTACCGAATGGGGCAAAAAAATTGCAGAACATCGGGACATTGGGGACTTAAAACATTATCGCAGTCTTGTAAAGGACTTTATTAACGAAGTTGTGACAAATTCGCATGAATTTTCTCGTGAAAACTTCTTGGATAGGCGTGGCAGGCATAGGGTGTACGGCATTGTGCGTTTAGTCAATGCCGAGCTTGATGCGCTTGCGCAAGACTTATTAAGCAACGAAAAAAAACATCTTGATATTTTGGCTAGGGTTGATGAAATCCATGGTCTATTATTGGATATGATGATATGATGGCGGTAGAATATGATTTTGACGGTATTGTGGGGAATGACCTTATAAAACGAGCCGTTAAATCATCTGTGTTGCACGGACGCATTAGCCATTCATATATAATTTGCGGCGGCATTGGTTTTGGTAAAAAACTTTTAGCAAACACATTTGCAAAAGCGGTGCTGTGCCAAAATAGCTCAGACGGCGAGCCTTGTGCAAAGTGCAAGTCATGCATGACCTATGAAACGGGAAATAATCCCGATGTGGTTCATATTGTAAGCCAAAAATCCGCAATGGGCGTGGAGCAAATGAGAGATGATATTTTAGCGACTCTTGCGACACAGCCTCATTATGGCAGTAAACGTGCCTATATCATCCACGATGCCCACAAAATGACCCCGTCCGCTCAAAATGCGATGCTTTTAACCCTAGAAGAAGCTCCTAAACATGCCATTTTTTTGTTACTTTCCGACGGTTTGGGTGGGTTTTTACCAACACTTTTATCTCGTTGCATTACATATAAAATGCAGCAGATAGGTATGGACGAAATAAAAGAGAAATTACGCCAAAAAGGCGTTGATGATAGCGAAAAAACACAAATGGCGGCAGAGCTTTCGCAAGGCTCGATAGGACGAGCTTTGGCACTTGCAACGGACGGTGATTTTTTTTCGCTCCGTGATATGGCACTATCTTTAATGGACGAGCTTAAAAAAGATGATATTCCTAAAATATTTGCTGCTGCAAAATCTCTTGAAAACCATAAAGAGCAAATTTTTGATATTTTGGACATAATGCAGATGCATTATAGGCAAGAAATGGTTTTGGAAGCTCGCAAAGACAATCTTAATGCTGCGAAATTTAATCTTAAAAAAATTCAACATATTGACGACACAAAACAGAAATTAAAAAGCAACTGCAACTTCCTGCTTTGCATGGAAGTTTTGATGATAAAGCTCGCAAAATAGCGGGCATCGAGGAGTTTATAATGAAAGAAAACACAGACATTCCAAATATGATTGAAATTATTGGTGTACGCTTTAAGCCTGCGGGCAAAATATATTACTTTGACCCAAATGGGATTACGGCAACCCGTGGCATGGGCGTTATCGCCGAAACTGTGCGTGGTGTGGAATACGGAAATTGTGAAATTGGTAATAAAATGGTAGAGCCAAATCCCGCCCACCTGCCAATGCGAAAAGTTTTGCGCTTGGCAACCGAAGCCGACCTTGCCACACTTAAAGAAAACAAACAGCGTGAAAGAGATGCGTTTAGCATTTGTTTGGAGAGAATTGCAAAATATGAATTAGGCATGAAGCTAGTGGATGTGGAATTGACTTTTGATTCTACAAAAATTATTTTTTATTTTACGGCTGATGGACGTGTGGATTTTCGGGAGCTTGTAAAAGAGCTTGCGGGAGTTTTCCGTATGCGTATTGAGTTGCGCCAAATTGGTGTGCGTGACGAATCCAAATTATTAAACGGCATTGGTGTTTGTGGGCGCACTTTGTGTTGTGCTACATTTTTGCAAGAATTTCATCCGGTTAGCATTAAAATGGCAAAAGACCAAAATCTTTCGCTTTCTCCAAGCAAAATTAGCGGGGTTTGCGGCAGGCTTATGTGTTGTTTAAAATACGAAGAAGAGCATTACGCAGAGCTTAACAAAATTATGCCGGGTGTTGGCGACATCATCCAAACTCCCGACGGGCAAGGCGAGGTTGTTTCAACATCTATTTTACGCCAAACCCTTCGTGCTGTTGTGCGTAAAAAACCAGAAGATGCTCCGTCAACAAATCAATACCATGCCAAAGATATAAAGGTGCTGAAAAAGGCTATTGTACCAGAGTACAGCCGTGATTACCGAGGAAAGAATTAATGTCTAATAAAGACATGTTCCACGTGGAACATTTTTTGAAAATAGGTGAGCGGCTGGACGATTTGCATCGCAATGGTTACAAAATCATCCAAGACCCCAAAAAGTTTTGTTTTGGCATGGATGCCGCACTGCTTTCAGGCTTTGCAAAAGTGCACAAAGGGCAGAAACACCTTGATTTATGCAGTGGCAATGGGGTTATACCTATACTGCTTTCGGCAAAATCCAAAGGGGACAGCTTTTGGGGTATAGAAATTCAAGAAGAAATGGTAGAAATGGCGCAAAGGTCAGTTGCCTACAATAGTCTTGAAGAAAGAATATCCATGTTTCACGGTGATATTAAACAGCCGACTTTTGCACCTGCTAGTTTTGACGTTATTACTGCAAACCCGCCGTATGTTGCAATAGGGGGCGGTGCACAATCGCCCAACACCCCAAAGGCTATTGCAAGACATGAGGTTTTGTGTACTTTGGAAGATGTAATTTCTGCGGCATCACGCCTTTTGGTGTCCAAAGGCACATTTTATATGGTACATAGACCAAGCCGTTTACCCGAAATCTTTGTACTTTTTGAAAAGTTTGGGCTTGCTGCAAAGGTTTTGCGAATGGTGCAAGCAAAGGCGGACACCCCGCCGAATATGCTTTTGGTTGCCGCCACAAAAGGCGGCGGGGCTCATTTAAAAATGGAGCCAACATTGGTTATTTACGGTGATGACGGCAAATACACGAAAGAAGTGCGTGAGATTTATTATGAGTAATGGGACATTATATATTTGCGCAACACCAATAGGAAACCTAGAAGACATCACTTTGCGGGTTTTGCGGGTGCTTGCCGAGGTGGATTTGATAGCTGCCGAAGATACCCGCCATACCTTGAAATTGCTTAACCATTATGAGATTAAAACACCGCTAACAAGCTACCACGAAAATAACAAAAATTCAAAAGGCGGATTTTTGATACAGAAGCTGATGGATGGCGCAAATGTGGCATTGGTGAGCGATTCTGGTATGCCTGCAATATCTGACCCCGGACGTGATTTAGTGCAGTTGTGTTATGAAAACGAAATTGCTGTAACGGTTTGCCCGGGAGCATCTGCAGGACTATCCGCACTTGTACTATCGGGTTTTAAAGCACAACCTCATGTTTTTGAGGGGTTTTTACCAAGAGGTGATGGTGATAAGCGTGAGGTTTTACAACTGCTTGCCGCAGAAAGACGCACCATGATTTTTTACGAAGCCCCGCATAGGTTGGTCGAAACATTGAAGTATATGAGGCAAATTTTAGGCGACAGGCAAATTGCGGTGGTGCGGGAGATTACTAAAAAATACGAAGAAGTAAAGCATGGTAGCATTTCAAAAATGGAGCAGATTTTTACAGATACACCACCAAAAGGTGAGTTTGTGATTGTGGTTGAAAATTCGACCCAGATACAAAAAAATGAATTTCCGCAAGATTTGAACGAACACATGCAAATATATATTTCTCAGGGATTCAATGAAAAGCAAGCCATGAAAATGGTGGCATCAGATAGAGGTATTGGCAAATCTGCCATATACAACGAGCTAAAACGTTAAGGGGGACGATGGTTGTGTCGGAAATTTTTAGGGTTTTTGTGGAGAAAAAAGCGAAGTACAATGTTGAAGCAAAGCAAATACAGAAGCACATCAAAGGGTTTTTAAGTATATCCCGAGCGAAAAATGTGCGTATTGTACACTGCTACGACGTTCAAGGACTGACTCAAGAGCAATTTAACCAAAGTGTTTTACGTGTGCTTTCAGAAGCAAATGTTGATGATGTTTTGTCCGAGCTTATTTTTGAAGAGGACGATTTTGTGTTTGGTAAGTCGTTATTACCTGGGCAATACGACCAGCGTGCTGACTGGGCAGCATTGAGTTCTCAAGTCGTAACGGGTGCTTTGCCTGTTGTTTCCTACACAAAGTTTCATATAATCTCCGGCAAGCTAAATGATGCGGACAAGCAGTCAATAATGAATTATGTAATAAATCCTGTGGACTCTATGTTGGTGGGGCTTGACAAACCTACAACATTAACAAATGAAGCTCCTACCCCTAGCGATGTGGTAGATGTTGATATTATAAGCAAATCCTCCGATGAACTGGCAAAGACTCACAAAGCAATGGGCATGGCTATGTCTGTCGAAGATTTTGCGTTTTTGAGGGATTATTTTGCAAAAGAAGAAGGGCGCAACCCCACAATAACCGAAGTTAAGATGATAGACACCTATTGGAGCGACCACTGCCGCCACACCACCTTCCATACAATTTTAGAAGACATTACTTTTGAGGATGGCAAATATAAGCCAATGTTTGAGCAAGCCTACCAGCAATATTTGGATGCCCGTTCAAAGGTTTATGACACCGACCGACCGCAGTCCCTAATGGATATGGCGGTTATTGGTATGAAGTTGCTGCGCAAAGAGGGGCGGCTTGAAGCCCTTGACGTTTCTGAAGAAATCAATGCTTGCTCGGTTGAAATTGATGTAGACGTGGATGGTGAAACCGAAAAATGGTTACTGATGTTTAAAAATGAAACGCATAACCATCCAACAGAAATTGAACCTTTTGGAGGTGCCGCCACATGTCTTGGGGGTGCAATTCGTGACCCTCTTTCTGGGCGTTCTTATGTTTATCAAGCAATGCGTGTAACGGGTTCTGGCGACCCTCGCAAACCTTTGAGCGAAACCCTTGCGGGCAAACTACCTCAACGGATTATAACTACACAGGCTGCCGAGGGATACTCGTCATACGGAAATCAAATTGGGCTTGCGACAGGGCTTGTGAACGAAATTTATCACGAGGGATATATTGCAAAACGGATGGAAGTTGGCGCAGTAATCGGCGCAGTTAAAAAAGA
>Ga0123352_10013387_pt1 | contig 13020 bp, 6 predicted proteins | sample TergutLab28metaG_FD_89700 | JGI IMG/M metagenome (GOLD analysis project Ga0123352, IMG submission 89700) | Labiotermes labralis P1 segment gut microbial communities from Petit-Saut dam, French Guiana - Lab288 P1 | ecosystem: Host-associated > Arthropoda: Insects > Digestive system > Gut ... | reverse complement strand
CGTCCCTGTGTTGTTCCATTTTTTGTCGAGCCTGTCTCATCTCTTCGCATGTAATGTAGTCTATAATATCATCGACATTAGTTATCCGAGTATGTCAGTCGGTCTGTATTCGCGCTCACAAAGAAACGGAAGAAAAGGGCTTTAATTTCTGTTCTTCCTCCTGATTTTCCTGTTTTGTCTTTCTATCACCATCAGTGCACTTCTCACTAAAATGTTTCCGTTTTCGTTGAACCAGCATTTTGTGTAGTATCACATGTCTTCATGAAAAATATTTTACTAATTCGTGGACTATTCTACTTATAATTGTAGGCTGAATTTTTAAAATGAATGTATGTAGGCTGAATATTTACATTTATTTCTAAAATTTTTCCCATTGTGGATGTAACAATTTTCTTTCGTGTTTATGTCAGTATATTTTCTACTGTGCAACACAGTCGTACTTCTGTTTCCCTGTCCTGGCATTTAATTTTATTTGATTGTTAGACTATTTCTATGAAATTGCCATATTATCAGTATTAAGTACCCTAAACTAAGGAAATTTTCTCTCGCAATTAGAATCATCTTTGTGTGGCGATGCCTTCTCACCGCCTTCCCAAAGCCAAGCTTTGAAATTCATTTTTCAGTAAGTGGATATGTTCATATAAAATTAACGTGTTTCTAAAAGGGAGTGTAGGTCATCGAGTGTGTAGCTTAGTGCCAGAAACAAGTACAATGAAGACAGCCCCCATTCCAAGATTTAAAAATCCGGAAGTAAAAGATTTGAGACTCGGTAATGATAAACTAACTCTAAACAAGTATTATTGAATCATTAGTTATAAGAACAAACAGACCTGTGCGTCTCATCAGTAAGAGTGTAATATTTAACGAGTTACAAAAAAAAAACCTGAAAAGGATTAATAAGCGGCAAATCATTGTAAATGGAGGTAGCGGAATATAAGCTACTGCAAAATCATATTATACCCTTCCCCTTATTTTGCGAAAGGGATTTTGTACGATATCCGGAGATTACAAGACTTGGGATCAACTCGCAAGTAAAAGATAATTTGGTGATCGCATAAGAAGGGCATGGCACAGGGTTTTGTGACCCCTTGTATTGACGCTGAGACTATTACTTAATTCGTTAATGTAATTACTAAGAACCTTGCTCCGCTCAACTGTCAGTTGCTTGCGTGTCAGAATGCAGTGCAGTTATTACTGCATAGTAGTACAGAGTTTGGGTTTATATTTTAGTGTACTTAAATAATGCAGTGAGCTTTCAGTGTAATAGCAAACAGCGTTTAATCAGGCATTCCTTCAACGAGCAGTCCTCCAGTGGGTCCACGCATTTCCATTTATATGTCCGTCAATAACGTACTCTTGGACCGGTTCTTGCACAGTCCATACATTATTAGCAAGAAACACACAAACCAGTAAGAATGTAACTAGTGGTAACTATTTACTCTGTCTACTGTGAGACTGTGTAGTGTTGATTTTCCAAATCATTTATTTAACAACATCGCAACACACAAGGTTTAGCCTGTTCTGTATACTGACTAGGCTACTCGCTTGGCGTCTGAGCGAACACAGTTCGATTTGCGGCAGGATTAAGGAATACTTCTCTTCCCCAAAACATGCAGAAAGTCTGTGAGGCCCAGCCAGCATCTCGTTCATGGATACCGGATCATATTCCCTTGAGGGTAGGTGGTCGTGGCATGAAGCTGGTGTCAAAATTGACTGGAGTTATGTGTCCACTCGTTCATATGCTTTAGACCTCCGTGGCATTCGGCACAGTAACAGTTTTGTAGTTACACTACGCGTTAGAGTTTGTAGCAACTAACTTTCTTTATGCTGGTATATTTTAAAAAAAAACTGACAATCTGTGGCAGTATATTACTGTAAGATTAATTATTGTCATTCGTATCAAATTTGAAAGAATATGGGTAGTAAATACTTTACCTGTTCCGAGGGGTACTTGTAGAACATAATGTATTAATTCATTAACTAAGTGATTAACACTCTCTGTTTGACTATTAAAATCAGCATGCCCTCCATACTCTAAAGCACAATCTTATTAACCTGCATTTCAATGTCACGTTGTAACTGATAATATTTCGTTCCTGCTTCGAGTTTCCCGTTGGGTTACACAAATGGATATGATTAACCTTAATTATATACAAGATACAGTTCGTCCCGATCAATAAATACACTCCATGTCCATAGGAAAACCACGCGGTTCATGATGTACGAAGCGTGTAGGAATATGATCGCTCTTTTAATGCGAATGTAGAACTATATTGTGTGGGCAGAATGTAGAGTTTTGGAATTTTAAACCTCGCAGTACATGTAGTAACCACTGAAATTAAAGTATTAACAAATATGTGACCAGAGGAAGATCGTGAAGCTTTCATACTTTTCCAAACTCGTTCTATTTGATCACACTGATATTAAACCAACAGAATTCGATTTCGTATTAACATTGTCTCTGCGTAATTTGCCGAGGGAGTAAGTGAATTTTTGGGAATAAATTACTAAACTGATATTTTGCTACTGAATGTGTTTGTATGAGCTTCGTTCCATTTTAAGAATATTAAATCAAATCATCCTTCTCAATGTGTTTCCGTTTTAAGAACGCCAGAAGAGATAAGTTTTCTGTTGGCAGGCAAGAATAATGTGGCGGTTGGAAGCATTATTGCTAACTTCATCCCCTCTTTCGTAAAGCTGAGTTTTGTGGGAGAGTAGGAAGTCTTTCGCTTCAAGTCTGGTCTACCTATATGGTGCCTAGATGAACTTCGTAACGGCGGAGTCTAAAAACCTACTGCTGTTGCATTTGGCAAAAATTCCTAAGTCCCCATTCGAGTCGTCACGTCCATTTGTGGGCCTGTAGCAAACCAGTAAGTGAAAATGGACTTTAATGACATTTACACATAACGATATGATTTGACGTGTTGCATGGATGGTTCAGTTCCTGCAAATAGAGACTACCAATTTTATACGGATAGCCCGAATAATTTTTGTTTAAGTATGAATTTAACTAAACTGTATGGAGCAGAGTCCTTCCAGAGAAGATAAAAGGTCCTCTGCTAGTTCAGAGTTTCGGCACATTTTATGGAACGCGATGGTTCATTGCCGCATTCACAAAAGCCCACCACCTGTCCCTCTCTTGGGCCAAAACAATTCAATCCATGCCCTACCCCACTTCTTGAAATCCATTTTAATGTTATCCGCCCATCTATTCCTAAGTATCCCGAGTAGTCTCGTTCCATCGGTTCTCCCCCAACCAAAGCCTATATGCACCTCTCTTATGCCCCCTACACGCCACATGTTTTGCCCATCTCATTCTTGATTTCATCACCCCATTAGGCCCAAATTTATTTTCACCACCTTATCCTCGAACACCCTCGGCGCGTTCCTCCCTCAGTGTGAGTGACCAAGTTTCACATCAATACACAACAGCTGGGAAAATTGTGTGCACGTGTAATATACCGAATGTATTTCAGACCGCATTTATAGTTGCAGTTTTTGCCGTATTATTTTTATAACGACAAAAAGAATTATTATAATAAAAGTAAGGCATTTTAAACACATTTACTATTCAAGAAGAGCCTTGAATGGCGCTGTTGTTGTTAGACGGCGGACTGTTACTGCCTCGAACTATTTGTCTGATAATTAAAGATTTTGCAGGTGTTTGAATTTAGTTTATACTCAAACCAAGGCGTGCTAGGACAGACATAATGGTTCACAGATGACTGATTGGGAGGTTAATGTCCTTGTCAGCGACCTGGATTTAATTCAAGTCTAGTTGATTGGTATTGACAAAGCTGCAGTGAGGCAAGTGTATTGTGATTTTTACGCTGCTGCTAATCAACAGTATGACAGAGTTGTAGGTTGTGAAGGTAGTCAGTCCGAGCACAGCCGTGGGGTTTGTACACTTCCAGTTATGTATAGTTCTTCATAGGAAACTTTTATGTCCTACTTGTAGAAAAGGACTGAGACTTAATTTACACGTAATATGAAAAGGACTCTGTATCTTTTAATGTTATTGATATACATGGCGACCGGTTTGGGGGTGGGGGGTAGGGATTGAGTGCTTACACATTCTTACGCTTTGGCTCTACGGCCCTCTGACAAATTTGGACTCCTTAAATACGGAAGCCTTTTCTTCCCTATCTACTGCCTACTGTCGCCATCTCTTAAACTTCATCTACAGTAGGTCGTTCTATACATCTTGCAGCCATCTCAATCTAGGTCTTCCCCTTCTTCTATTTCCCTCCGATTTACTCTCAAATACTTTCTTAAGTGTTCTTCCCTGATCTGTTCTTACTACATATCAAATCTATTCCAATCTCTTCTTTTTAATTACAATTGATAACCAACAAGATGAAACTGTTTTGATTTATTTACTTAAATCAGCTCTACATGTTCCGGGCGATGTTTTCGCCCATCATCAGGAGCATATCTCTGTAACTACAGCTTCTGGTAATGTCCACCGATTTTGCTGCTGGCTGGTGTTGCCCGAAACATGTAGAGCTTATTAAAGTAAACAAATCAAAATAATTGCTTCTTGTTGGTTACCAATTGTAATTGTACTTGTGATGCACGGAAACTCTTCTTTTAGTATCTGTTACTATGTCTAGATGGTTATATAGTTCCCTCAATTCATGATTAGTTCTTATTCTACACACTTCTTGCTCTACAACTGGCCCATGTACCTTTGAGCGGGATTTGATACTTTCTTAAATTTTGCATTGAACAAGTAAGTTGGCTGGAGGAAAATAGGCTAATATTAATGCAATATATTAGACACTAATTCTCCTTCGCAAAAATCTTAATGATAAATTTAACGAAAGAGAAAAAAATATCATTATCATATAAGTCATGTAAATGAATATACTTATCTGGGGGTAAGAATAACCAAAGAAGGAAATCACGAGCCAGAAATTAACGATAGAATTAATACAGGACAAGCAGCTATAACGAAACTAAACAGCATTTTGTGGGACCGTGATGTGACCCCCAAAACAAAGACTCATATTTATCATGCAATGGTTAAAATTACCATTAAATATGCAGCAGAAACATGGTGTTTAAAAGCAAAACGGTATCAAAACTGAATTCCACAGAAATGGACTTTGGCGACGATCGGCTCGAATTTCCAGGAAGGACAAAATTAGGAACACTATTATTAAAAAAAAAAGAATGTAACAAGGTCTCTTTTAGACGATATTGGGACTAAACAACTAAAATGGTATGGACATGTTCAGAGAATCGAAGAGGGGAGACTACCAAAAAAAGTTATGAAATGGAGCCCACCAGGAAGAAGAAAACGAGGAAGCCCTAAAGCTACCTGGGCGGAAGGGATTAGAGGACTGTTGGGGGGAAAGGGATTAATAGAAGAAGACTGAAATGACAGAGACAAATGGAAGAAAAAGATAAGAATATTGTCAAATGGGCGCAGGAAGATGTAGAAACGTCGAACAACCTGCTAAATAAATAAATAAGGGAAATATAAATGACAGGCAGCAGCGAATAAAATTAATTTTTTTCTGAAATTCCTTCCAAGAATACATTACTGTGAATACGTCACACATCGTTCTGTGATAATATTATTGTGCATAATATTTATCGCTTTTGTTTTGGACCCTGGTTTCATACAGATGATAGGCATCGTCACCAGTAATTTCACCATTCTTTGTACCATTCATTTCTCTGGCTATCGTCAAAGAAGAGTGTATAAAGAGTACGGGTATATAACCAGACCTACTAGAGCTCAGGACCATTATTACTTTTCTGTTACCAGAAAATTGGGTCAATTTCGGATTGTTGTTTTCTTTGAATACGTAAATATTTAATGTTACTTATGATAGGTTTAACTTATAAATTTATTAAATTCTTTAATATGATATAAATGCATTGTGTAAATTAAAAATCTGTACGCCTTGAAACTGGTATGTGAATCACAAAACTTGTCAATAAAACGTAAGTAGACTTAAGCTGGAATTTTTTAAATTTGTGTGTTACAAAGTAAATGAATCCTTTGGATAATAAGACGTGAAGCAGAAACACTAGAGTTGTAAATAATCCCTGTTTTATCGGATATCCGTCCGGGATTTCCTCAGTGTCTCCAACAAACACCAGGGTAGTAGCCCGGAATATTCCACGGTCATGTCTTAATATTTATGCATGAATATCATGCCATCTCATGCAGCGATTTTCACCTATTCAGTAAAAAGAACGTCGTTAATAACCCAAGAATCTCCGAACGTTGTGCAAGAGTGGGCAGTACTGCTGCTTGAGGCTCGGGAGGTTCTGGTTTATATCTCTCCCCGGCACATGACTGTCCTGATGGAAGTCATCCGTGGATTTTATGTCCGTCCGTGAAAATGTCTGGCTAGTACTTTAAACCAAGCAGACTTATTTCTTTTCCATACCTTCCAATTCATTATTCACCAATCATCATCAAATAGACACTGTTCTTACACTTTGAGCTACAGACAGGTTGTTTGAATGGACCACAAATAAACAAATAAATAAATAAATAGTCCAAGAATCAATAATCGGAAAAATTAACAGAAGCTGAGAGTTTAAAAAACGCAACGTCAAACGATCAGTGCAGTCTTTAAGTAAAGTTGTTGTCAGTTTTGCTTTTAACATTACTTTACGTGACGTTAGTTAGTATTGGTAGTCTGCAGTTGAGCGGGCGGGCGGTGGCAAGTGTGTCAGTAGATACAAGATATTCAACAGCCTCCTCATCTCGTTGCTCGCGCTGGCCTCTAACGAGAACAACATCCGCGACGTCACGGACACTTCCTAAGACTTCCTCCTGTACATTCAACCGAAATGTTGGGCACTGCTGTCAGCTTCAGTCACGATGCGTTACTGTCTGTTTGAACAACAAAGTCTCACGGGATTTTGGCTCAAAAGTCTAAGGGAGGAAAGCACCTCATCTGCTCGCAATGTGGGAGCCTATCTGTGTCTAAAGACCACGAAATGGAATGGATGAAGCCATTCGATAGTCGTGGATTGTCAGATTCACGAGACATCTGTGTAATTGGGGAAGGGCTCCACTTATTTACTGACAAGTAGCAAGGTGGGCTCTGTAGCCTCTCTAGATGCTTTGGTAAACAAAACATAAATTCATACTGCAGCGAATCAAACTCTTTGCCATTGCCATGTGTATATATATATATATATATACATATGCATGTTTATTTATTTATTTATTTGTGTGTGTGTGTGTGTGTGTATACATATGGGTTAGGATGTGGGTATAGGCTTGTAGATGCAGCTTCATGGTGGGAAAGGATTCCTTAGGAATGTAATATGACTGTAATGATGAAAGCTCCAAATTTTATGGATCTTGAATATTCATAACCCTCTTCACAATTCCCTTCACCGCCTGAGCCACACGAAATTAGCACCATCATATCCTTTCCCTTATAACCCATTTTAAAATTGTTCTCACTTCTGTACTCAGGACATTACATTCTCTGATCTGTATTCCACCTGCATCTTTTGGTTTGCCGATACATACTAAGTGCCATGTTACCGCAATTCTTTTAAAGGCACTCAGTTCCAATTCACTCACCTTCCCTATGTCACCCTTTTTCTGAAAGACAGTCTCTGTAGTCCAGTTTATGCCGATTAATGAGCGTCCGTTGTTTTACATACGCCAGTCCTATGTTTGTCTAATGTGCAGTCTAATTTTTAAGATGAACACGTGGAAATTTTTAAGTTTTCCGTGGCAATCGATTGTAACTAAAACATTTAAATTTCGTAGCCACTCCACAAAAGAAAAATGTGACTTCTGTCACTTAGTGTTTTGTTGTAGCTTCTCCTGTCTGCATGTTTCATTTGCCATTCCATCATAGCGTCTGTTTGTCGTACTTCATCAAAACATGATAGTGTCTACGTAGAATGGATAACTAAAGTGATTCAAGAAGGAAAACGATTTTTACGCGCGCTCGCAAAGTAGCGAAAAGAGACTATTAGTTTTGTCATGTATGTCTGTCCGTCCGTCCGTCCGTCCGTCAGCCTGCCTACCTACATGGAGCGACGTGTCTGCCACTGTACGGATTTTCATAATATTTGATATTTGAACACTTTTTTTCGCAAATCTGTGGAGAGAATGCAAGTTTCATTGAAATCAGACAAGCATAGCGAGTACTTTACACGAAGACCTATATATATGTATAAACACACACACACATACATACATATATACATACATGTATATTGTCTTAATTCTTCTTAGAATGAGAAATTATTTCCCTGAAAACCATGTCTTTTGAGATATATTGTGGAAAAACTTGGTAGATTCGGGCAGTCCGAGGATAATAATATGGTGCTTGCGTTTTGCATGCTGGATAGCTGTTCAAGAATGAAGACACTCATAATACTTCATACTTACTGCTCTTCCACGCCAACAATTGTTACGCGAACTTTATACTTGTATTGCCTGTCTTGCTTCTTTCTCCACCACACCCAGATCAGCTCTACGGCTCAACCAGCCGCCTGGCCAATGGTTTTAGGGGCTCTTTCCCGGGGTCGTGCAGCCGTGCCCTAGTACTGGCCTAGTGCACAGCTTAAGAACGTGTCGAGCAGTATCTCCTCTTTCTCATAATTTGTCATTCCGTGACACAAACATATAGATTATATACAAGGCCAACTTTACGTTACTTAGAACGAGGCTGAGACGTGCAGATTCAGTGAGTAGTGAAAGGAAGGAGTTTTAATTTTCTGGCGCAGTTCTTTCAGCAATAGAAATGGGTTTAAAAGGAACCGACAGTAGGTTGATCGACGTAGTGAGTAAAGTTTTGAAGGAAGTCACTTCGCGATGATGTGAGTGTGGAGCCGGATGTTATGTCATCTCTGCGCGTTATCTGTGATCTGAATCCACCGCAAACCACGTAGTTGTTAGTTCCTCGAAATTCCCGACTCTTAACAATGAAACTTATACACTTCTAAAATACAGGGATAATGTTGACTGAACTAATATTTAATAACGAAACTTGGTATCATTCAGTTCTTAATTTCAGAGGTTGTTACCCTTTCTTGTGTTGCTTGTTTTCTCCAAGAGAGAAAGCAGAAATTTATACTGTATATGTTTTCAACTTTTTTTGTGTTCAGACGGAATTGACATTTTATTATTTTGCTACAAATTACAGCTCAAAGGTTGTTGTACTCGTATGACAGAATTTCACATTAATTTAAATCATTGTTTTCAATTATCGGCGACTATTTCTTTCCAATTCACTAAAAAATATAATGAAGTTTGCCATTTAATAACGTACATTTTCATATTGCAGTGCTTTATAATTTCTCCCTCTCTCTCTCTCTCTCCCCCGCAAACACGCGCGTGTGTGTGTGTGTGCGAGTAGTGTATTCCTTGGGATGTGGTACCACTCAGTTTGGTGGAAATTTATTGATGTTTTGTAGGACACTAATTTTTCCGTCTCCGTCCTCTGTCAGTCGTCCCCGAGAAGGGAAGCAGTATGTTTTTCCCAAAATGTTTGCACATTTCTGTCATTCCTTATGTTGGCAGGTCCCAGAACACTGTAATCTTCACACTGACTCACGCAACAAGTGGAAACTGAAGTGCGACTGCGAGTAATCTACATGTCTTTTAACCAGTTATCTTCGTCCATTTGCTGTATTTTTCTCCTCTTTGTTAGGCGACCGTATCCGGTGCTGTAACACGTCTCTCGCATTTTCCTTTCTGGGTGCTCTGCATAATCCATCAAGCTCTAACTCTGCAGCACTTGGGCGGCGAAGAACAAAAAATATTACAAAGAGAAGATTTTCTTTTTCAGAGTTTGGAATCTCAGTTTTTGTTTTGTCAACGTACTTTTTAAAGAACCTATTTATCCAGCAAAGTAAAAGTTCACCATAGAACAGTTCACGAAGACCCAGAGGGCGAGTAGAAATGTAGCTCTACTCTTTCTTAAACCTCGGCGCTAGATGTGATAGGTGGTCAGTGCCACGCCCCGGCCGCTTTACTCCCAGAAAAGAGACACGGTTCCCATTGTATAGGAGGCTGGTTGGGCCCCAGGGCCGGTCTGGACGGGTGCGGAAAATATCGCCCCCACCGGGATTCGATCCACGGACCGTCCAGCTCGCAGCGAGTCGCTATACCGACTACGCTGTACCGCCCACGATTTATCCAGCAGTGTTATCATTTTTTTAGAATAAATAGGACGTTTGATTAGCAATTTTTTAAATATAACTATGACTAATAACCAAAGAAAGCCTAGAACGGCTTATGAAGGATTCAAAACTGTATTTGCCAACCCTGTGTGAGTTACTTTATGTGCAAATACGAGTACGTCGTCATCATCCCTGCGTGTATGGCCATGTATAGAACAAGATGGGTTTTCAAGTCGAAGGCGACAAATTTGCCCGATGACTCCGCCCGCAGCTTGGTTAATAATCTTTGACTGCAAGTAGTTTAAATTATTTCAAACTTCAGTTGTTTATTACAATGCTAATTTTTAGTGTTAGGCTTGTTATACTCTTTTTAATGAATATTGTTTTCTTTTTTTCTTTTGCTTGTTTCTTCCTCTCCAGTTCCCTTTTCCATTTCTTTCCATGTTTCGCTTTTTGACTTTCTTCTAACAATACGTTTATCCAATTTTATGTATTGTAAACAACGTCCCCAGTTTGCCCCGTTTTCTTTCACTTGTGAACACAGCGAGTGTGCCACCTGCCTCAGATTGCTGTTGATACAGCTGCGGACCAATTGACACTGAGCGACACGTCTGTTCTTCCCTTCTTCAAATTTAATAAATTAGCGGATCAAAAACACAACCGTGTTGCGTTTCCATTAAACGAGTGTCGGATTCTTCCTACTGAATGTTGAGTAGCATACAATGACAGGTGCTGTTTAGTTGCATTGGCTAAATATAAGAATTATAATATCTGCTGTTTCATCTCCTGAAATGCATTTCTCGTAACGGTTTCCTCGGTCTTAAACTCACTAACAAGCACTTTTATTTTATCATTTTTTTCTGTCTGAGTAAGATTCTGTTGCCTTGAAGACCTTTCAGAGATTTAGAAGTGAAAATTATCTTCCTGCGTCCATGCAGTTTCCAGTTTCTTTCTTATTTCTCCATTCCCAGGTCTTGCTTCTGTTTAACATTACTCCGGCAGTCTTCTACGATATTCAGAAACTTGTTCGTGGTTTTCGCTTAATTGTCACTTGTTTCATTTATTTTATTTTCGGGATTAGTTTTTCGATCCATGTTGCTCTCCAAATGTCTAAAATAAAGCACAAGATGTCACAACTAGTCAGGTTCCGGGCTTCAATACAATTATCATCTTCTAATCATCCATTTCGTGGACTTCGTCCTTCTCCCATTACAAGATGAAATGTTGCAACCTAATTACACTGATTCGTACTATTTCGGCGTTTTTGTTTGAACATAATTTGTATCATCGCCGTAGCCTGCAGGTACAAACAAACAGACATTGCACGTACGGATTAAGATACTTTGACTGTACGAAGGAGCAGAAGTACTGTTACTTGTAGAATTGTTTTGACATTTTCAGCTACCAGATTACCGTGTGAAGTATGAAGCATGTGTGTCTTGCGTATTTATCATTTCACTGCAAGCTAGAGAACGTCAGAAAGCTACATCTCACGTTTTCTTGCCTGCGATGTTTTGTAGGCCACTCCTTATTCTCCCCATATTTAGATTCTAGCGACATCAATCATTAACCCTTTGAAGCTACGCCCCTCATGACATCTACAAATTCTTGAATGTGTTACCTTATGCCAGCGTAGAAGTGCCTGAGAGAAAAAATAAGAATCATCTGCTGTACGTACATACAAGTTCCCACGTAGCAGACCCATCCACATGTCATGGGTTATGACCTTTAGTATGGATTGTAACGCCATTAGGATTTACTTATTTCCGTAGATACCTTACATTATCAGATATACGGTGGATCAACAGATGATCGGCTGCTGACAGATGTGAATTTTATGTTTCAGCTGTCTGATTCATGTATCGTTATTTCGTTTGTTTAGAAAGTTTGTCACCCCACAAAACTTCAGTATGAGGAGTCTTAGTAAGGTATGCGTGCGATTTGCTTAAATGATTTTTTGGATAAAATTATGACCCAGAGTCCCTTTTATACCTTTCGGAACCTTACATGATTTCCGTTCCCTAAGCGCTTAAATACGGGTACGCAAGTGAGCTTTTGCACTTCTTTTCTCCTCTACATTTGTGAATCTCAACTACGGGTTGTCTTTATTAGAAGGAACAAAAAAAACGGTGATTAATTTGTCTTGAAGTACCAGTGGAACGTAATGAAAGTCTTTATTTTAATCAGCGACTTTTTATTTCGAGAGCGAGCCCACAAACTTTTTACCGTCAATTTCAAAGTTGTTTCGAACCACAGCTTGGGAACCACTGCTCAGTTAAATACTGATTGCTGTTTTGGAAAATTCGGACCTTTTTTATATGGACACTAGAATTTTTCATCCTTTTACCAAACCTTTGAATACCAAAACATTAAATTTTTATATAAAAACTTGAGTTCCTACCTCGCAGGGAACAGAATCTGTGTCTGTTGTAAAAATTGACAAGAAAATGTTGTTCAGACCGTAATAAGTATTTATTGTGAGACTCGTACAAAAATTGTGAGTATATTGAGTGGCAAACTGCGGGTCCTTGCTATTGCAGCTGGAGGTACATGTGATTACCACCGGACAATATGAAAGTTTAAAATGCAGGATGCAGTGTTTCTCCTGTCTGCAAAACCCACATGAACACGAAAATTAATGCCGCAATCCGAAAATAGAACTAACGTCTGCGAATGTAAAAAGACAGAATTTGGTTGTGAATGATTTAAATTAGGTACATTGTTTATATTAGCTTTTTATTTACCAACATATGCACAAATTTCTAAAATACAATGTAAAACCTCAATTGGTTAAAACATTAAGGGCTCCGACATGTTTCGGTTTTTTCTTTAAACCATCATCAGGGAGCTACTTTTTCACACTAAAGTTACTTATATGCTGTACTGTTATGTTATATT
>Ga0123352_10013379_pt1 | contig 13023 bp, 9 predicted proteins | sample TergutLab28metaG_FD_89700 | JGI IMG/M metagenome (GOLD analysis project Ga0123352, IMG submission 89700) | Labiotermes labralis P1 segment gut microbial communities from Petit-Saut dam, French Guiana - Lab288 P1 | ecosystem: Host-associated > Arthropoda: Insects > Digestive system > Gut ... | reverse complement strand
TTCTGACACTTTTCTCCTGTTGTGTGCGCGCGCCCGTCCCGCTTCGGCTCTGTGTTTCTCCCTTTTTGTTGGGTTTGATGGTTGGGTGGGGGGGGGGGGGGGGGGGGAAGTTCACACATTCCTAGCAGTTACACATATGCAAAAGGAGTAATAATGTCTGTGTCACTTAAAACAAAAGGGCCACAGTATAACACAAATGAGAAAAACAGCAGCAGACATGAGTATGCTACTGTTTTTAGTCAGACGAAGAATTTACCTTTGGTAAACAAAAGCCTGGCAGCAATTCCTGTCCTTTTAAATCACTGACAGCAAACCGCACTGCCTGGCGAATGTCTCCAACATGAGCAGTTTGTTGAGATGAGTCCAGCGTCTATGCAAAATTAAAAAAACATTCCAGCATAAACACAGGGAAGTAAAAGTATAATGCACAGTGTTCATAGCATTAAATATTGTTATTCCAATCTCAAATCATAAATATTCATAACAACTGTTTTACTTGCACCACAGCTTTTACCTCGCTACATACTACCACTTAAATCTACGTGTTCCTTTACATTATTATGTTGAGAACCGCAAGACTCCGGGAAAATGCATAATCAATATGAATTATATGTTTTGTTTCTCTGTAAAATCTTTACTCAAACAATGTCTTGGGCCAAAATACAGAGTCAAAACATTATACAACATATGCCCTAAGACATTTAGTTTTCAAGACACACATGATATTCAAACAAGGGAGCACAGTGTTATCTGTCTTGACAATAAGGCACTATGTTAAGTGTACTTAAGACATACAGTTTACAGCAGAGCTGAGTTGTGATCAAAAAGGCCATATAATACATACACCATCAACACTGCAAAATGCTCTTAGCCCTTAATGTGCGTAATCGACAAGCTGGTACTGATGCATGGGATTTCACATAAAACTAACCTGGTTTTCACTCAGATGTTAATATGCTGACATCTGCAGCAACATCTTTGTAAGACACAAACTGTAACACCTATGACACTAGTGAATGCAGGGACCTCACAAAATCTATGTACACCAGCCAATGAAGATGCCAAATTGCAGCTGTGCAGCAAAAACTGTGGAAACTCTCATGTTGCAATAACACCCAGCAACTGGAAATATCCCAACCGAGGGTCTTCAGAGTATTACTTAAGGATCAATTGGAGTCATGCCATCTTACTTGTGGAACTCACATCTGATTCTGGATGATCATCCTCTACACCTAACTGCACATGCGACTATGAAGTGCTCATGGTATAAACATTTGGAATATTGCCCCATTTGATGGTGGCAATAGTAACAAATACCAAACAGGGTGTATGCTGCACAACATTGTCCACTATGTTTTTAACTAGGAATTACACTTAATGGCATGCATGGTTGACAACCCCAGTTCCTGACTGATCAAAAAGTTACATGACCTCCAGCATGATCAGTACTTGGAAGGGTAAGTGCCATGAAATACAAGGTGCTGCTGGCACTGCTGCATTAGTGACACTCTACTGGTTGCTACACACTTGGAACAGTCTTTCTGAAACCGGGTGCCTTTGCAAATGCTTAAGCAGAATGGGTTGCACAAGAACTTGGACACACAAGGTCGAGTCAGCAGGGTCATCACGGTGCCCACCCATAATGTTAAACATTTACAGGAATCACAATTTGGAATGCCTGTGCATGAATTTCTTGTCAAATTATATATTCAGCAACTTATGTTCAAACAAAGAAGTGTAATTTTTTATTTTGTGTCTGTTATCACTGTACAGTTTTAGTGAAAAATAGGATGTGATGAAAAATTTTAGCCATCCTCAGTAACAGCAAATTTTATGAAAATTCATTCAGCAATTCTTGATTTGTTAGATGAAGAATGAAAGAAAACAGAAAAGCCAATACTTGCATTTCTGCAAATATAATGCATGTTTTGAATTGAAAACAGACACTGCAGGCACTAACGTATATGAGACCTAGGAGAAAAGGACAGCTTAGACATTCTGGTTATTATGCACTTGTAACTCATCTAACACAACTTCCTCCTATTACACTCACTCAGACGGCTACCAGGCAGGCATCAAGAGATAGCAGTGCCCTCATACTCAGTCAGCAGTAATCTGCTGGTCCACCAAATTACCATTACATAAAAAACTACCTTCATAATTCACACTTTGTATCTTTATTCAACCAGGCACATCAAGGACATTGTAATGGACAGGACAAGCAGTATGTGTAAGTACATACAAAATTTAAGTCTAGAAATACCATGCAGACTTCAGATGTGTAACATTAAAATGGATATCAAAAGAAATAGGGTAGGACATAAACCACATTTAACCTGCTCAGAATAAAGAGCAGAGGTGGTCTTCTGTGGCCACAGTAATGAATTCCATAAAAGCTGGTAATTTCTTCACCACCTGAACAACTACCACAATTTCATGAAATATGGAGTTAGTTTACCTTGGTAACAGCACTGAGTGCTTCCCATGCCATCTGGAGCACATCATGATTTGAATCTGTGAACAAATGAATGAGGCCTCGCAGAAGCTGTGGCACATACTGTGAATAGTCAGCATGCGTATGTCGGCAGAAGGCACACAGTAACATAACAGCTGAACGTCGCAGCTCCACCTTATCTGATCGTGTGGACTCCATCAGTTGGTCCATGATTGTTCGAATGCCAACTTCATCTGTCACTGACAGCACAACAGCCTGACAGTACTCTAACTCCTGTAAATAAGGTCGATAACAATGTGACTGTCTAGATGTCCAGGATCACTTACAGAATCATCTGTTCAATCCCCAAACAGTTGTGTGTGCATGTGTGATACCTTCTACGCCATATAACAGTCTGCTTTACTGACCCACCACGTTCATGCATTTATCTGCCAGTGATGAAATACACACTGATAATCCTACATTATGACACACATGCACACATCATTCAGTTTTTGGAGGTACAATGAATAAAGGTGAGCTGATTGTATGAAGGTTGTCCTTCACCGAGCTTCAATTTCCATCTTTATTATAAAGTTCAACATTTTCCTTAAGGTTTTCCTACTCTTACTTATTGTCTTTTGAAACAATGCTTCACTAATTTATTAAACAAAACTAACACCTTTGTAAAATTTAACAGCAAATGTTGTCTTCTCTATGCTTATACTAAGATGCATGGACAAACATACATCAAATTGTTGTACAACACTTTAATTTGTTAATTAATGCTCCAACGTGTTCTGGTTTTAACAGCTGGGCATCTTCAGGGGGCTTTCTTTAGCATGTGCAGCTTATGTTTCAACTTATATGTGGAACAAGCTAAACATGATAGAAAGTACTCCTTGAAGATGGCCAACAGTTACAGCGAGAACATGTCAGAGCATTTATTAACATATAAAAGTTTTGTGCAATAAGTAGGCATTAAATTTTACATATGTAATGCACAGAAAATGTACAACATTGTAAAAAATAACACTGTTTTCTAAATAAAGTACACAATCACTTATGCACTTATGTTTAATCAGCCCAATAATTCTGGGTGTGAGAACCCACTAATGTCAGTGGATGGGGAGCCAGACTTTGAGGACTAGGGCAGGAGGGTGAATCGAAAAGACTAACATGAATGAAGTATGCAAGAATTCACAATCAGTGGTGCGCAACTGTTTTTTTGCAGCTGGGCCATGGGCTGTAGATGTTATGAGCATTACAAACTGCAAAATTATGATCAAAATTATCACTGAGTTCTCATGTTTGTTGGCAATTTGAAACTGAAAACATATGACATTGATTAATGTACCATAAAATATTTATTTATTACTTATTAAAAATGAAAGAATTCTCAATTAAAGGCATACAATTCATATATCAGAAAACATGGAGGTCCCATTTTTATACAAGCATGAATTTGTCTCATGTAGCACACGACAATCTTATATGTATCCACAATGCTCAGTAACAAAAATGTGATTGTTAACAAGTGCTGCTTGTGACATGTCACTGCTCAAAAAATCTGCTCTCTCATAACTCCAGCCAAAATGCACTGCCTCAATTTTATTACTTCTATCTCTGTCACTCCTGCTAGGATTCTGTCAGCCAAGAAGGGCAGACTAATGTCCGGCCAATCAGCTGAGCACAGCTGTGAGATAAACAATTGAGACATATTACATGTTCTTAAGGGAACATTTTTCATGACTTACAACTATTCTGACAGCCTAGTGGAGCAGATACTGTACCTTTAATGTATGTCATCAACCACAAACAGCTTCAGGACAAGAAATGTGTACTCACAACACAAAATATCAGAGTTCTGTCACAGATACATTCAATAAACCATTCCACAGCTCCTTAACATTAACGGCTGCCACCACTGAACAGCGCTCGCACACTTTTCCCTTGTTATATTGCCACTGCTCTTCCTTCTGCTGAGTCACATTCATTACTGCTCAATAAAAATGAATGGTATGTCCAGGAAATTGAAAGCAGGTGGAAAGGGGAAAGTTGGCATACACAAAATCTGTTCCTGCTCATGTGACAGTCCATCAAATGCGTTACATACCGGGGTGTCATGTGTTCATTACAGTCATGCCATTCCAGTCATTCAAGTCACCACACATTAACCCTTTAACCCCGGCATTAAATCGCTCTGAGCAACGCTGCCTGCCGAGATTTTTTACTGGGGATTTTAAATTTTATTGCTTACTATTAAGAAAAAAAAAGGGTATCTCATAGACTTTTCCTTCAAATTTAATGAAATAAAATTTTGCACTGTGCTTATGAATTGGTTAATCCAGGAAAAAACGTTCACCTGTTTTTATAGTAAATTTAGGCCTATGAATCACATGGATTATATGAAATGTGGTGTAAATAGTTCATCACTCACATAATTCTGGCTGCTGCAGAAGGTCTGTGGCACGTTGGATCACTGTTTTATCACAACACACAGTATTCACAAAGAGGGTGATATATTACAAATTTACTTGTGTGTGATATACCGCAAAACAAGGCACCATGCACAGGCCCATGTCACATCTGGCGCACTTATATGCTGCGCCCTTCCTTTGGCCGCGAGAAGAACACAGATGGCAGCGCAGTTGGGTTGATGATTTCACTGACCAGTGTTTGTTATGGCTCCTGCTCCTCCTCCTCCTCCCCCTTCTCCTTCCCCCTCTCCTTCTTCTTCTTCTTCTTCTTCTTCTTCTTCTTCTTCTTCTTCTTCTTCTTCTTCTTCTTCTTCCTCCTCCTCCTCCTCCTCCTCCTCCTGCTCCTCAAAATAGTTTTCAACATTGCTAGCCTCAGCACCTGATTCCGAGTCAGTGTCAGCAGCCAGAATTTCACTGATGGCTTCCTCCTCAAGGTATTTTTTTGGGGGGAGGCCATTGCTCGATCCCCACAATTGTCTACCTTGTTTAGACTACTATGTATGACATGGCACAGTTGCAGAAACGTAATGCCAGCCGGATATGAACATCTTCTACAGTGACAGCAAAACAGATCTGAAGCTACAATATTTTTGCTATACAAAATTCCAGCTATTCAAGGGTGCCCAAGACGTTACTAGACTGACGGCTGTATGTTGCACATTACTACCCCATAACCCCTACAGATTACCCCAGCACTACAAGAGGCATGTCTGTGGGCCCTTCTGTGGCTGTTAACATCAATTTTTGTGGATATCTCCAATTTTTTAGTGTTAGTTTTGTCTGAATTATATGGGTACAGTACACCACTGACCTTTCTGGTCAACAACTACAGTTCATTTCATAGGCCTGTGTTGATATTTCAACCCACAGTGAACTGCAGTGCAAGCGATAATCAAAGCAAGCAGTGTCAGAACCTTATTAGTCAACTGGGAAAAATGCGCAGTTACTAAGTGTCTACGTATATATCAGTGTTTGTGGAGGGTTTTAGGAGGTGGAGAGGCTCCTGAATGAAACCCTGACCTTCAAGGGTCCTGCAGCACAGCAAGCCCCAGCAGTTAACCAAACAGGAGTGAACGAAATTCCTCCAAACTTTGACACACCGTTTGCGATGTCTTTATAAGTCATTCGGCAATTTAAGGGGCTCACTGCCTGACGTCTTTTAAAGTCATTCAGCTTTAAAGGGTTAACAAACCATATGACAAAATGATCTTAAAGTGTCAAACACAGAACACAAAATGAACAGGGCCAAACAGAAAACTACAGTTATAAATTTATAGAAATGAATACACACTGTGCATCTTCTTCAAATTACACAACTTTTTCTCACAATTATGCAGCCATAATTTTTCTAGCCTTAACGTATTTTTAAAACATCTCGGAAAAGAATTCACATACTTTACACACCATAAACATCCAAACAAAAATAGCTGAAAAAGTGAATGAATTAGATGAGTAAATATGGTATGTTTTCATGCTATTAATCTTCAAAATACAATGAACAGATGTAATAGTGGTCTACCTGGTTCTCTTGTGGTGTGCCTTGAGCTGCAGACAGAGCTGCCAGAAGTGCTGGCAATATCTTGTGCAAGTATTTTGTAAGAGCTTCACCTGCTACAGAAGCAAGAATTGATAAAGCCTTTGTATTTACTCGTGGAGGAGCAATAAGCTGTGGAACAAGGTACGGCAGAACTACGCGAGACTTGATGGCCATCACTTGCCGTAACCCATCTAATGTGGACTCTGCAACCTTTGGGTCAGGGTCATTCTGACAAAGCAAAAGAAAGACATTTTCAATTAATCAATTAAACACAGAGTAAAGCAAACAGCTATGCAAAGAAACTTAACATCCTGCCTGAATGAAAACTTTCAGCTATAAACTTTAATTGAGAAACAGTATTCTAACCAAATCAAATTAAACAAGCACATTGGGCATGACTACCACCAGATGGTTCTACATAGGTTACAATTATGTAACACATAAATTCAGTGTTCACTGTATACTGTTTACTGAACACCAACTACTAAAGATTTCATCACATTCCCTATCATATGAAAACTAAATGGCATACTTTTTAAAACTAATTTTGGCCTTCAAACAGCTTGGCACCCCTCACTTCCTACTACATTGATCAAAAAATCACTTTAGGCTCCAATTCACTAAGAATGAGAGAAAGGAGCCTAGAAGATCAGATCTTATGCAGAATGGAAACAGGAAACCTTAGGCAACATTTCAGGATGGGTAGTAGATCAAGAAATGTAAAAAGACTTCATTAAGAAAATGAGCGAGCACCACACGACAGAACGTGTTTTACTGGACTGGTTTCTGGAGATGCATCCCATGAACATTCATGCTTACAGTACCATAGCTTGAAGAATAACTTTTAAATTATAAGTAATGTATTTTAATTAAATGTCCTCAGAATTCCTTCTTCAATAACTGTGCGTGTGTGTGTGTGTGTGTGTGTGTGTAGGGTGGAAGAGAAAGAGTGAGGCCCGCATGCACGCACACACACACAGAGAGATATATATATATAGAAGTACCTTATTTTCACTCTGCGTTTCCAACAATTTAACGTGCAAAAGCATGTGCAGGATTACACACATAATGATACAGAATACCAGGTAAACCTCAATATGGCTCTAGTCCACCCTAGACAAGAAAGACATCCTGCCATGGGCTGCATGACTCTGTAGTGGAGATGACAGTACCATGAATGATGCCCTCAGGGCACAAGATAGGACCTAACTGTAAATATGCATACCAGAAGATTGGGTCTCTGCAGGTGATAGCATTTATCTCCCCACTGGTAAAAAATAGGAAACCAGAAGTAGCAAAAACATCAAAAATACCATTATCTCACAGGACGACACCTACAAGTAACGAAGGAACATACTCCTCAACAGGATACCAGCAGTTCCAGCACTATAGCTCTGGAAGCTGGCAGCACCAGAAAACCTGCCGATGTTGAGGAGTCAGCCAAAGATAGTGTCTTGCCAGATGTGAGAGACCTAACATGAAATTTATTTAAATTAACTTACACCACAGCAAGGCAGCTGATGGGAGTACTTTGCCAGAAACTTGATGTGGGTGAGGTGGATACAGAACTTAACAGGAACCACGGATTCATGAAGATCACACACAGGAGGAACCTGGCTCTTGAGAAACACTATTTTCTATTGCATCTACCTAACAGTTAATTATATATCTTGCATTTACTATACAGTAGGAATAGAACTCACATGTTACTGTTACTGGAACTCTGTTTTATGGACACGGCTACATTCATGTTACATACAAGACAGGAGGGAGTCAGAAGGAATTTAGAATTATGTCAGCACACCTTTACTGTGATGCAGATGATCCACTATCAACCAAGGTAAAGCACATCATCAGCTACTGCAATAGTAGCAGAAGGCAAATCATCAATGGATGTGATGCCAGTGCATACATCATGTAGGGGAATATGGGCAGTGAGCCAAGCATAGAAAGCTTAACGGCATATTTGGTGAGAATGAGCCAAAATATTCTCAATCAGGGTAACAAAAAAACACCTGCAATTCACAACAAACAGGAGTTTATGGACTGGCATTAGAGTTCAATGAAACAGGAAACCCAATCAGTAACTTGCATGCAACTGAATGGCATGAAACTGATAAATCTCCTCTGTTAGATCAGTTTACACATGATTTCAAATAGGTATCACAGATATGACTAGAGTCACCTGCAGGGACCCCAAAAGAGCCAACCTGAGATCTTACAAAGATGTCTAAAGGAAATACTAGAGGTTGTAGTGTGGAACATTCACCTACTGCAAGATGCAGAGCTTGTTGTTGAAGGGTTGCAGTTTTACTTCTACAGTGACATGGTTCATTGTGTTAGAGAAGTTTACTGCATTCAGTTGCTGCAAAAGCTCCAAGTCATATAAGGAAGAAAGCTTTTCACCCACAGAATCATTACATCAAAATTTCACTACACCATCCTAAATGACAAAATGAAAAGATACCAACTGGTTCAGCATGACACATACCAACTGGTTCAGCATTGCTGGAAGGATGTCATCAAGTGCTCGACCTCCTACAGTTGAGTGTAGACTGTCAAAAGTCTTCGCAGCAGCCTGTCTCACTTCTGGCAGTGGATCACAAAGTGCTTTCCTTACGGTAGGCACCAAACTATTTACAAATGTGAGTACCATGTCTTTGCTGGTAGAAGCCATTATCTCTGAAAGACCAATACACACTCCCTGTCGCTGATCCGGTTGATCTGACTCCAGCCCCTTCTCCAGAATTGGAATAATCTCTGGCAGTACCCGTTCACCCAATTTTCTTACCAGATCTCCTAAAGTACGAGCCGCAACCTGTCACAACAGAAGGAAATAAAATTACTGAAATTTTGACATGTGTAGTGCTAAGAAATTTCCTCACGACTTACATTATCCAGGGTAGTTTCAAACCACACATAACATACAATAATAAATAACTGTAAAACCTGGATTTTATGTTCCTACAGGAACCATTTACAATGAACACAAAACTGAGGACAATGTAAAATCAAAGAAATGCAAATTTACTTAGCTAATAAAATTAAATATACTAAAATAATGTTGTACTGACTGCATTAATCACAAATCTCATTCAATACAGTAACTTAAAATATGTAATCTGGCTCCCGTCTAATAAGTGGCTGCATTTTTTGCTTTCTGCTCAACCCTGTACACCTTGTTCTCAATACAACTGAGGAAAGCCCAACAAACCACATGCAGTCATTACAATGAATCATAATCAGAATGAAATTATATAGATAAACATGTTTGCCAGTTCAATTCACAGTAAATTCAAAGAGCAACATCTGCTGGCATCAAAAGTCATCTGTAACTACAAAGGTTTGGCACCAGTGCAATGCAGGCATGGATCATCTTTAATGCAAAGTTCCACTATTCTGCTGTGAACTTGAAGACACAGATTATATAGCACAGATGCCACAAATCATCTAGTAACCATCATGGTTCAAAGGTAGTAAGAGTACATAAAGACAACCAAGTAGACAGGAAATTATAACCAAAAATCAATTTTCCTTCCTGATTTTTCCAATTTAAGTTACTTCAATGACACAAACAGGCCAACTTATGCTCAGCTCTTGAGCATACAATCAAGGAAATGGATAAAAAGAAAATTTAAATTCAAGGAACATATAACATTTGTCTTATGGAACTTCAGGCAGGACTAATAAAAATATGTACAGAATTAAGGAAAATGTGGACTCAAGGAATGTAAAATCCAGTTTTCCCTGTACTCTTCTCTGTCACATCACTCAAGAGGTCCATAGGTTGGACATACTTTGGTGCCAAGCAGTGTTCCACCACTGACATGTCATTTATTCCCTCATGCTTTGTAACAATAATGTTACGGCTGAATGGAATTACAATTCCAAAGAAAATGTTAAAAATATAACTGAAAGGAAAATGACCAAGAAGAAAACTCAGAATGAGATGGGAACAGGTACTGGAAAAATCACACCAAACAATATGGGACACCAAGGAGCTCTGAGATAGATGAAGAAGCTTGACTTCTGTAAGACCCATATGACATGCATATGTCTAAGGAACAAGAAGACTTGCAGGCTTTGAAAACAATGGTAGTGGGGAAAAACAAAGAGCATACCCTTGCATTCATAACCCCCTACCCACCCACCCCCACCCACACACAAACACACAAAAGAAACAGTACAATACACTGATATGTTCAAGTTGTGCAGACTGTTTGCAGAACTGCTTAATATATTCTCCTGCTTCTTGACATAACCTGCAATCTTCAAATGACCTTCATCTGACATTACAAGACTCTCCAATATGTTGTTATTCCCCTTGAAAATATGAAGAAATATATCACATAATTCAATCCTTCTTCATTTACCATCACCACACGTGTTCTACAGAGTAACATATCTACATAAAACCTACACCTTGGCCACAGTCATTCTCATGTTCAATGCTAGTAACAGTTTCAACATCAAACATTAACGACAGTGAATTCTTTGAAAATGTCATGGAACATAAATTAATGAAGGGACTTCAAATAAAACACCAGAATTCTTGCTCTCTTCATCCTGTCCACTCACCCTCCAAAAATCAGAAGTCTTAGTATATGTTACAGTGACTTTGTAATATAACACAATCAATAATTAGTAATTACCTGTCTTTTGTCATAGCTGGTACTGGCCAGGCAGCCAAGCAACAGGCTGAAGAGTGTAGGCAGAATTTCTCGCAGAGTGCGAGGAGTGTTAGTCACAACAACCTTCCACACATGCAGGGCTGCCTGCCTCACCATGAGAGCCACATCCGACCTACCCATGTAGAGGCCTGCCAGAACCCGATTTCTGCGTCCTCCACCAAGGGCATCAATGATAGCCTGAAAATATTAAGAATGTGTGTTGTTTCTAGATGTATTTCATTAAATCCTTTCAGCTGCATAGGCTTTACACACTGAAAAATAGAATAATAATTATAAGTGACGAATTGGAAAAATGTGCAAACCTATATTTAATGTTCCAAATAATAAGGAAGAGTCAAAGTACTTTTCTATCCATTGCTACCCAATTTCTGAAGTTTGCAAGCTTTGTTCCTTTGTCCTTGTGGTAACAGAAGAATGGAGATGAAGATGAATATGGAGCACTAGTGAAATGCCATGGCTCAAGTAGTTATTCACCAAACTCTCTCACCACAAAAAGCCCAGGTTCAATGCCAGGGCAGTCCACGTGAGATCTGTAGAGGATGAAGTGGCACTAGGACAGGTTTTTCTCCAAGTACTTGAGTAGTTCAGTTAAAAAAAATGGTCTGAATAACATACACATCGATTCCAAATATTTAGAACAAATACTATAAATATCTCTTATCAATTGTAAATTGGTGATAATTCCATTGAAGAAGAAATTAAAAAAGAACTGCTCCAGGCAATAAAGCTTATTATGCCAATAAAAAAATATTTAAAAGCTTCCAGGTATCAAAGAAAGCCAAATTAAAGTTATATGGGGCTATAATAAGACCTGTGATAGCATATGCCAGCAAAACATGGGTATTAAAAGAATCTATGAAATGAAAATTATTAATAATTGAAAGGAAGATATTATAGAAGAATATTCAGACCTGCAAAGGACAGAGATGGCATGTGGAGAATTAAAACAAATTATGAATTCAATAACCTAATTACAAATAAGAATATAATTAACTACATTAAGGCCCAAAGATTAATTAAGCCGGTTTGGGCTTGTACACTGAATAACAAATGATAGAATGGTCAAAAAATTATATGAGTGGAAACTGATATCTACAAGATTGGCAGGAAGACCAAAAATTAGATGGAGAAATTATATATAAGAAAATTTAAGAATTATGGAAATAAATAATCGAACAAAATGCATCCAGGATCAGGTTAAATGGCATGAAGTAGTTGAGAAGGCCAAAACTTTCAAACAGTGAAGTTGTAGTGCCTAATGGAGGAGGAGGAGGAGGAGGAGGAAGAGGAGGAGGAGGAGAATAAGAAACAAGAAGGTACTCTTCCAACACTTCCCTGAAAAACTCAAGTAAACCAATAAAATACAGAACTCAGTCAAGAAAGCCAGCCTCCAGCCAAGAAATAATCTGCAGCACTCAGTAATATGCCATATTTGTCCAAAATATGAGGTCCTTGTATTGCAGGACACACAAAGAAAAATGTATAAAATATGACAATCCAGCAACCTCAGGCAGTGTCTGGGTGCAGCCACTGTTTGCCATATTTGTCCAAAAAAATGAGGTCCTGGTACTGCACGACACACAAAGAAAAATGTACAAAATATGACAATCCAGCAACCTCTGGCTGTAGCCACTGCTCCACATATCCATACATCAATGTATAGACATGGGAGTATTTCAAAATAAGTAATCTTCATATTTTCTTCACCATTATCATAATACTCATGTGAAATTTATCCAAACCTACATTTTTGAAGCTGTTACAATACAGCTAGTGGATCCGATTTGATATATTATTCCAGAATGACACGTGTGAATATGTACATCCTGTATCCTTCCTACTGACATTAAAAAAAAAAAAAAAAAAGAATAGGAAAAAATG
>Ga0123352_10013378_pt1 | contig 13023 bp, 7 predicted proteins | sample TergutLab28metaG_FD_89700 | JGI IMG/M metagenome (GOLD analysis project Ga0123352, IMG submission 89700) | Labiotermes labralis P1 segment gut microbial communities from Petit-Saut dam, French Guiana - Lab288 P1 | ecosystem: Host-associated > Arthropoda: Insects > Digestive system > Gut ... | reverse complement strand
TCCTGTATATAATCATAAATACAGACAACACCAGTTTAACTCTTGTATATAATCATAAATACAGACAACACCAGTTTAACTCCTGTATATAATCATAAATACAGACAACACCAGTTTAACTCCAAACAATGTAACGTTTACATTGACGTAAATATATTTTTGTGACAACAGCTTAGTATATTAAATAAACTTGTTCCGTCGAACACAACACACGTTTATTTAAAATCGAGTTACGCCTTTACAGGTCTGCTACATGTTTCGGACTTATGTCAGGCCATCATCAGGCATGTCAATACAGAAATCTTATAAAGGAAGATATAACTAGATAAATCTAAAAGGCCTCCTGTTTATAGTCACCGTTTTCTTATAATGCCAAAATAGAGAAACTACATTAACTCTTAAATATATATATATATATATGTGTGTGTGTGTGTGTGTGTGTGTGATTACTATTCACTTTAAGCTCTCGTCTGCTGTAGTGAGATTTCATAGTTTAATTCTTCTGTGTTTTGTGCATGATACTCTGCGCAGCATGGTATCTTTTTGATTTTCCTTTCTTTGAAATCCTGTTTGGAAATTAAGGACCATGATATACACGTAGTTCAGGGTGACGGTGAAGCGATGTTTACCTGCGGTGAGTTTGGGATGTACAGAATAGTATGTTACCTTACAGTAGGTTTCACATAAATCAAACTTAAAACTTGCTAATGGCGTGCTACTATAACATAAAAACCTCTGTCTTTCCGTAACTGACCGACGTCACAGCAACCATACATTCGAACACTCAGTACCACAAGGCACACCAACTATGCTAATACCATTCATAGTTATCATTGAAACAATCAGAAATCTAATCCGACCAGGAACATTAGCAGTACGTCTGACCGCAATAATTGCAGGTCACTTACTATTAACACTACTAGGAAACAATGGACCGTCAATAAGACACGCATTACTAACTGTACTAATTATCGCAAAAATCCTCCTATTAATCCTAGAAGCAGCAGTAGCAGTTATCCAATCATATGTATTTGCAATCCTAAGAACCTTATATTCTAGAGAAGTCAACTAATAATTAATGTCAATACACTTTGTGGCCCTCCAGCTTCAAAGTTTAGAACGTAGATGGCGCCTTTCAATGTAGCTGTGTGAAGTTACTTGTTATCGAATGTTGTCACATTTAATGCTATATATGAAAGGTAACAACATTGCCACTATCTGACAATACTCAACTTCTGTATAGTAATAATTGTTTGAAGGTTGTTTGACTGTGCATCTTCCTCATGAAATAATGTGGTATGCCAACTTGATGCAACCAGGTAATTTTATTGATGTATTCTTAGCTCTACATGTTTCGGGTACATATGCCCATCATCAGGAGCATTAGATATTGAGTTGCAGCATATGGTTTTCTGCACCAAGTTTTTGGATGGGTGGTGGTCTTGAGAGCCGCTGTGTACGGTGCGGATGGTGCCGTGCACGGCACCATCCGCACCGTACACACAACCCACACAGCGGCTCTCAAGACCACCACCCATCCAAAAACTCGGTGCAGAAAACCATCTAATGCTCCTGATGATGGGCATATGTACCCGAATTATTTCGAGCTAAGAATATATCAATAAAATTACCTGGTTGCATCAAGTTGGCATACCACATTATTTCAGTAATAACTGTGTATTAAAATTTAACCTGCTTGAACTTGTCCTTGAGTTTCGTTAGGATGATTCTTGCGGCACGGAGCGGGCTTTCGATTATTTAGATTCAAAAATTATTATAAAACAATAAAACTTTTAAATATTTGGCACAGAATATTTGCTTATAAAGGAGCGACCCAAAATTCTTTCAGCGCTTTAAAAAGAGTTTTATCCTTTTACGATAAGTAACCATAAATCGTCAATTCATGTAAATGTTACGTGATTGTGGTTAAAAATTAGGAACTCATACGCCCCGAATTTCGTTCAGGAAGATCCAATCAATTGCACAAGTGTGGGTACTTTAAGTACTGATATTGATATTCCTGTTTAGATAAAATAAATAAATTAATCTCAATTTTCAGACATTACGCTGTGCAGGGTAATATATATTGCGTAGATTCAATAAAAAATATCATCACATCAACAATGACAGTCATCATTCTAGTCAAGTCTAACATATTTCTATCATACATATCATCAACTATGATGATATTTTACACAACAACGCGAGGTACTGTAAATTTACATCATTAACATAATAACGAGAAGAAATTGTAGGTACTAAACTGCTTAAAATATATTTTAATTATGGTTTTTGGCAAATAAAAATTCTTTTGCGATCTTGATTTTTACATTTCTTTGCGATACAAGGATTGCAGCAGTTCTCTCGTTAATTTCACAGTCCTGCTCATGTGTAATATTATTGACTCGTTTAATTCTATGGTCGTTACGTAGATTAAGATCATACGCTGTTAGGATTCTAGAACCTGCAAGTTAGTTTCCGACTTTTACTTGTACTTAGAGTCAAGTAACCCTCTGCGGTACTTCATCTGCTTCTTATAAAGCGCTACAACTTACACAAGGTTCTGGCTTGCTCAACCACTTTCTGGCAACTGTCTCTATATCTACGGTACTTCGAACTATAAATATTATCATTTTAACTTATATATACTTCCCGACATGCAGGACATGATTTGCTTATGTCTGCGCAATCACAACCATATGATTCGTGTTTCGTTTCTAGCCCGTTTTGGATTGCATTCATGTGGCATTTCTTATTTTGTACCTTTTAAGGTCGTGGTTCTTTCTCTAGTATGTCTGGTAATAACTAGGAGTGTGGCCGGGTAGCTCAGTCAGTATAGCGACTGAGCTACGGGCTGGACGGTCCAGGATCGAATCCCGGTGGGGACGAGATTTTCCGCCCGTCCAGACCGGCCCTGGGGCCCACCAAACCTCCTGTACAACGGGTACCAGGTTTCTCCCGGGGGTAAATTGCAGCCGGGGCGTGCTGCTGACCACTCACCCCCTTCTAGTGCCGCGGTCATGGAAGAGTAGAGCTATACCTCTACCCACCCTCTGGGTCACACCGGGCCTGTAACGGGATCACTTTACTTTTTTTAATAACTAGGATTATTCGCTTTTGGGGGGGGGGGCGACTGTTATGGTCGTCACCACTCTCGATATTCCTGTATTTAATATTTCTACCCAAATTTGTTTATACTCTCTTGAAAGTCATTATTCCCCACCACCTTTACAAATGATTATTTTTTTTTTTGTTTTTGCTTAAAGGAAGAAAAATATTCGGTGTAATGTAAAACAATATACTGCTGGATTTTTTCGAAGATTGTGTGTCGAATTACTATTAATCACAGTAAACGAGTTCACAGCCGGATTGAGGCGTGGGCCAGCCACGTGGCTGCCCGGTGCGCCAGCGTAAGAAAGCTATAAGACGTCAATGGAATAGCCGCAAATGTGATGCTAGTAAATTCAGGTTTCCACGCGCGAAAATCATCTGCAATTTGAGCACATTCTCTCAAAAAGTTCTTCAGCCCCGTTCCTAGGACGAAAAACTGTAAAACATATCGGTTTGAAGTGGAGCCAAATGTTTAGCCTACTGGCGCGCCTACATGACTCGGGACGACCATCAGCTGGTTTTGTAAATATGTCCAAATTTTCCTGATCAATAAATAGGATTTCCTTATCAATTCTTTGTCATAATTCCACATAACATAATTTTGTTGTATTTTTATACTTCTGCACTAAACTCCAGCCTTCAACCTCAAACAGTCAATATACGCCCGTTATTGTCTATTAATGGGGGGTCCTTTCTTATTTCTACCTTCGTTTTCCCCGCTCTACTCTTTTAATTATGTCTTCTTATATAAATTGTCAATATTTAACATAACTTTTCTCTATTAATGTTATTATATTATATATATTATCTCTATTAATAGATAATGACGCTGCCACCCGATGTTGGCCGTATCCTCCTCATTCTTCAGGTTTTTAAACCACTCGCAACGACGCAACACAGTCAGTAGGATTCCTCTGGATGAGTGATCAGCCCGTCGCAGAGACCTCTACCTTACAAAACACAACACTCACAACCGACAGACTCCCATTCCCCCGGGGGAATTCGAACCCACAATCCCAGCATGCAAGCGGCCGCAGACCCACGCCTTAGACCGCGCGGCCACTGGGACCGGCTTTAATAAATAATACATACTTTACAATTATCATCCAGTCCCTTAACCTATATTATTTAAGTTTACGTCACGTCTTAGTGTATTACAGGTGACTGTAATTGAAACTGATTGCAAAGGTACTTTTATTGAAGCAGTTTCGAGTAACGCAGCGCTTGAATTAGACAAAAATACGGTTTAGGTCCATTTGTAACAGTCTAAGGTCAAATTTTAAGCTACAACGCCCACCTTTTCTGGTTTATCTCATAACATTTCCACATGTACATTCAGAAATTATCGTCACTAAATACTTAGAATTCATGACGTATGAACATTCTGTCTTGGCCTTTGGAGAACAACATTAATTTGCAACGTACATAAATATGCACATGCAGTTCCTGCCTTACCAAGAACAGAGTATATTTCCACTAGAAATGACCGTCATTTAATGCTGTACAGAGGATCATTCGCTGTTTATTGTAAGATACACACGAAAAATATAAAAAGATTTTGTGGACAATGTATAGATTTTATATTCTTAAACATGGTCACTCATACACTACCCAACTAGGCGTCAAACAACCTCGCAATTCTCACAGCACGTTTGGCGATTTCTAACAAATAATACAAGCTAATAACATATAAGAATTCAGAAATGTGAATATCAAAATCACAAGCGTTAAACTGCTTTTATAAAAAAAAAAAGCTGTTATAACAGACAATTAAGAATATGCGTCAGCAATAGACAAGTAACAAAAATCTGCTTGTAATGTATTTACCATTGTAACACAATAAACATAGGAAAATAGAATGATGAAACAGATACATAATTAACTACACAGTCTTCACGTGGCGACACGTGAACACGCACTGATGGACCAGTAAAATTCATCAGCAACCCATGAAACATAAACCCCAGACCGCCCATTACCAGTTTCACATTACTCCAACGATACAACCAAACTGTAATGCTGATAACAATGATGTGGGTCTGTCTACAATGATTTCAGCGTGTTGTACTGCCAGGTCACGTGTCTCAAGCTACTACAGTGTGTTCTCCGAAAGAATCCAGCATGCTGAATAAACATGATTACTGTCTTGACCAGATTTGATAATTCATTAAATCTTTGGAGAAAACTAATTTTAATTAATTTAAAGGTATGAAGCGATTTAAGTGCACAAAAATGGCGGAGCCGTCGCGTGGTTCTGCTGGTGGGACATTTCATCAGAAGTTCGAGTAAAAGCACTCTCCCACTCTGTGCCATAAAAACAGTTGTTCATTCACTGTAGTCTTTATTCCAACTTTAGCACACTTGTTCTTGACACACACAGAAAAATGTTATGACAAATTTGGAGATTTCATAATTTCGGAAATGATCAACGTGTGATAAAAATTATTTCCATTAATGTCGTGCTATATACCTGTAGGCGGAAATTTAAGATTATTTTGGTAAAACATAAATGCTTTTTTCGTCTCTCAAGAGGTATATGTATCTGTTCGTGAAAAGAAGAGATACTGTAAGTTTTCATGGAAGTATGAAAGAAGGAAAACTTTTATTGATAACAACGAAAAATATAGAAATGGCAGAATATACGCGCATATTTCCTTAATTAACAACAAAGTACTGGTAGAGGCCAAACTCTTATTGACATAGATCACTTTTAGGCAAAACATCTTGCAAACATGACGACATAAACCAGTGCGGCTATTATAAAGCCGACCCAGTTCAGCAGCTTCCCAAGCAAAGCCCATCCACGCACTCTGTCTGCGGCAGGAGTTCCTACAAGCACAGCTCCTTCTGCTGCGTCTCCTTCTGCAGCTGCTGCCATCTGTGGAATAACATAACGGATAAACCTTTCCAAACACGATCTTCAAAAGGCGTAATTCTTCTTACAGACGTATGAATAAGATACAAGAATGGACACAAAATAAATAAATAGGCAGGTATTTTAGATTTCCACGCAAAAATGTCTCCTCACGAAATGTTAGCGCTACAAGAGTCGTGGTGTTCTTTAAGTTGTTTCATTTCAGTGCCATATATAATAAGTTTCCCACGTATATGACGTAACACTTCAGCAGTGATGCACCCCACACACAGGTAAATAAATAGCACTACTCAGTTGTAAAAAATGTCTTCCCAACTATTTGCTAAATTGTACATAATTTATATCTATGGCACCGCCTTATACAACGAAATCCAACTTTTCGCCGGGTGAGCAGAAAACATAGATTTCATTCTTTTGGTACAGGCTATGGCTTAACGTATCTTTCATTATTAACACCCGGTATACATAAAAGTCACCCTATAGCATGCTATACAGTAAAGAGATAGGGTGGCAATACAGCTCTACACCACACAAAACTTCAGTGCCAGAAGGAAATGGGAGATCAACGCCCCGCCACGCCCCGACCGCTTTACCACCAGGAAAGAGACGCGCCAGGAGGCTTGGTGGGCCTCAGGACCGATCTGTACAGGCACGGAAAATCTCGCACCCACCGGCATTCGAACCCGGACCGTCCAGCCCGTAGCGAATCGCTATACCGACTATGCGATGCCGGCCCCCCTATTGAAATTTACGGTAAGATAAATTAATAAACATTATTATTTTTGGCGAATAAAGCTAATTTTTAGTACATGTCCCTAACGGAGGCATTTGATCTCCACTACACATACAAGCCCACAAGTGTTACGCCTAACTGTTGTAACAGTGCTATAAAATTTGACAAAGCTTCACAAAATTCAGCCCAATTACAATCATATTATGTATACATGTTTACCTCTGGTGACAATTTCGTCAGAATGAGTTTTCCGGGACGGTAACTCAGTACCCAACTCACGACTCCAGATAACCAACGAGGAGAGGCTATCGATGGAGAAGCTAAACGTCGTAAAATGATGGCAACTGCCACAGACAGTCCTGACAAGAGCATCGAGTCACTGAACAGCTGCACTGGAAACAGACAGAATTAAAAATTGCCCTTTATTTACTGCACAATCTGAACCCGCTATTTTACTGATCGCAGTGTGCAGTAAACAGCGGAAGTAAGGCCAATTTATACCGAAAGTAATATGAACCAAAAATCGAAAAAGAACGAGAATATGGCACGCTTCATAGCATTCTCGTTAACACAAGCTTGAAAATCAGTGTTTTCTATAGATGTGGATAATGTGAGTTAAAAGGATATTAACCGAGTGTTAACTTTTACATTACACCTTTATGGTGAGGGGACCGCGGTAGCTCAGTGGTTAAGGTACTGGTTCGATCCCAGCTGGTGTCAGTAGATTTTTCATTGACATAAAATCCTTTCTATCGCACTATGGCCTTGGGGTCGACTCAGCCTGTAACAGAAATGAGTACCAGGAGTATTTCCTGGGGGTAAAGGCGGCCGGTGCGTAAGGCTGACAAACTTATCACAATCCTGTGCCGTTGTCACGAAATCTGGGAACCTTAACTTCCTGGAAACCTCTGGGCTACTCGAGGCCTGTAATGGGACTGCTTTACCTTTACCTTTATAGCGACGCTTAATAATATGCATGTTTGTGTTCTCAGAACAAACAGGGATTATTTCGCTGCAGAATATTAAGTGGTTGGTTGTTTTTGACTGAATCAGAGGGTGTTTTCTGCTCGGTACACGCAGAATCTCTAAACATAATTCAAATTACTTTTAAAATTTCATTTCTGTTGTTCTTCAGTAAACAATTTAAACTTCAGGCAGCAAATTAATTTCAAATTAAAGGATCTCTAATCAGTGGCGTACCCAGGAATTTTGTTCGAGGGGAAGGTTCAACAAATTCAGTTGAGGACAGGGACAGAGAGAACGGGTATATAGGGGCAGTAGCCCCCTAGTAAGGGGTTCTGGAGGTAGCTGTAATTTGGTACAAGAAATTTCATTTCATATAGTAAAATGTTCTTAATTTTTGGTAATTTAAGACTATTTATGATGACAACCAATTTATTTGCCATTGCTAATGTAAAACAATTGCGAACCTAGGTAGTTTTAGAATTTTACTGCCTTTTCCCCGAACATCTTGGGGTGTTGGCGTCCTAAATTCAGCCATTTTTAACAGTTTTCACAATCTGGTTGAGTTTGACACCATTTTGGAGGACCTTCGGAATTTCGGGGAGTTTGGGGTTTGAACCCCCAACCTCCTCCCCCTCGGTACGCCACTGTCTCTAATTATTCTGAATTTATTCCGTCATGCTCTTGTTACTGGTCAAAAATATGAAAAATTCTAAAGAAAGAGACAGCAGTTAAAGGCACTGCTGTCTAGGCCTCTGCCTCTTGCATCCTACAGGTAAAAAGGGTAAAGCAGTCCCGTTACAGGCCAGTAACAGTGGCCCAGAGGGTTCCAGGGAGTTAAGGTTCCCAGATTTCGTGACAGCGGCACAGGATGGTGGTAGGTTGTCAGCCTTACACACGGCCGACTTTACCCCCAAGAAATGTTCCTGGTACTCATTTCTGTTAGAGGCTGGGTCCACCCCAGGGCCATAGTGCGATGGAAAGGATTTTATGTCAATGAAGGATTCCAATGGCACCAGCTGGGATCGAACAAGCGACCTTCCGAATTGTAGCGCAGCACCTTAACCACTATCGCTACCGCGGTCCCCGCATCCTACAGCACTGCCCGTTAATTAGGTTGTCTTCCCTAAACTCTGTAAGATCATAGCGTGCACATTCAGCCAAAGCATTACTCACAGTAACCTTAAATGGCCAACAAATGAGAAGTGTTGTCTGTAGAAATCATAGTTAAATACCAAAATTCTCAAACTTTATCTTTGAAATTTCAATCGGACCTTAATAATCAAATATGAAACTACTCGTACTTATTTCAAATTCACTAGTTCTCCATTCGCGTCAGATATATCGTTTATATTACCATGAATATAGGTTCTGGAACTCTCCGGTAGGACCCACGTACGAACGTGGTGTTTGTAACAACATGAGACCACAAAAAGGGACTCGCTTTAAAATATCCCAACAACGTTTATATGGAGAGTATGATTAGATAAATGCAAGACGCAAAACCTAAAATAATAATAATTATTATTATTATCATCATCATCACCATCCCCTCAAATTATACCTATTAAAACAGAAAGTTTCCCAAAGCTGATTTCAAATCGTCCATTACAGTATCATGCGATATCATAGCTCAGCTTTTGACAAAATCTACAACACTTTTCATTACCAATCAGTGGATTCTTGTCTCCAGAGTTCTTCAATTTCCACCCCAAATGTGTTAGGTACAGGCAGTGGCAAATTAAGCTGACGCATGATATATATATTCTGTTCTCTTCCAGTGGTGGTAGCCAAAATGACACTAACACCAGACAGGCGACAACTGAAACAGAAATTTAAAAAAATCCTACGTCATATGTTCTTGTATAAATGCGTGCAAGGGTCATCTTCATGCTTCTGCACTAAGCAGTCTTGTGGTTGGCCTCTGATACCTGTGACTTCCGAAACCACTTGGTGGATTTGGTTGCTACGGGACTTTTGGACTTATGAAACAACTTGTTTTATTTTCGTATTATTCAAAAAGTCTCTTATATATACAAAATTCAAAAATGTTACTAGTTTTTAAGTAATTGCTAATATATTTGTGCCATAAATACCGTAAGAAACGCTGGACCAATATATATATATATATGTATATATATATATTTTTTTAAGTGTCCATAAGCAAACCAAGATGTCCAACCAACTTTGGAAGCCAAATTAGCGCCAACATTTCCAAAGCAGCCTATAATTTGACCCTGTTCTGAACCAGATGAATTCGGAGCCCAACTCCCCCCCCCCCCATCTTCTTAACAGTACCCTTCCATTCATTTTTAGATCTCCTGAATATCTTCCCAAATTCAACATAACAAACATATCTGACTAAATCTATATTACATCTTATTTTAAACCCGATTATATGCGACGAACATGTAACGCAATGTCTCTAGTGTGATTGGTTTTTAAAAATACGTTTTTATCCATAACAATTAAACGTCAATGCCAATGAGGTAACAAAATAACAAAGAATGCATTTGGATAATACTTGCACCAGGCGTAGTCGAAGTAATGTCTAGGTTATGTGCTGGAAAGCAGACCATTCATATCCCGATAGGGAAAATAGGTTTTTTCCTAATCTATAATAATTAGCCAACAAACGCACAATTACATTACTTTAAAACAATGGAAATTCCTACGTGGTTCGATTCCTGTTGGGATAATAGTCAGGAAGAATGTACATCAAAAGATCTCGTACAAAAGTTTCATAATGTGTCGCTTCCTGACATGTCGTACATTATGTGGAGAACTGAGCAGTAAAATGTAGGATTTGTAGGTGAAATTACAAGAATAATTTTTGAGTTGGCCTATGTACATTAAGGTTTTATAATTAACAACAATTTTTCTTTCAGTACGGGAGGTCTGCAGGTAAAATTACGCCCTGAAGACCGACTATTGCGAGGTATTTATGGTCTTCCTCAGTCACACAAAGCAAATGCTGTGGCATTTTACCTCAAATTAGGTAACGGCCGCTTCCATTATATATCCTTCTACAGTCAATTTATACTTATTTCTCAACCTAACAATCGACGCGGTGTAAAATTAAGCAACCGACGACGTCATTAAATAAAACTGCTTTGTAATTGGTCACTCTTCTTACCCAGGGCTGGTATCCCCACGGTGGCTTCGTACATGCCGGCATGTCTCTGCAAAACGAAGTTGTATAGGATCCACGAGAAAGTAGAGTTCTCATGGATTTTATTCACGTGCCCCTCCGACGTAGCAGACAAAAGCCTCCAGTTCGGATTCGATTTATAGTGATGCAAAAACACCTCAAAATAAACCCAAAATTAGTTTTACAAAAGATAATAGTACGTCTATATCTTGAGGCAACTTAATACATGTAGTCGAATAGAATCAAATTTACAGAAATAAACGTCGTTTTTGAGTGCTTAATGGACCCAGAATGCGATAACTGCGCTCTTCTTATCCACTTCGCGGCGGAAGCCAGCAATCAGACCTAGTACATAATCTGGGATTTCCGAATTCGATTCTAAACCACGCACAGTCAGTTGTTATGTCTAGCCTCCTTCGTCATTTCAGACAATTGGTACAATACTGCCTGACTTTGGACAGCCTTTTTTTGTCGCATTCTTCCCGGTTCACCGCTCACAGTGTTCTAGGCTAGGATAGAATGGATGTGTTGAGCAGTAAAGTTAAGGGTTAACTAAATATTTTTTAACTGATGTGCAGCGATACTTTTGAACTCGAGCTTTTCTGGACATGTAACAATACCCCACAAAATGAGGTCATCGCAGTCAGATCGCCGTAGTCAAGACTGACCTTTCTGTCAGTGGCTGCAGTGATGGAGCAGTTTCTGTCGACACTGACCTCTACCTTACACTTTTCATTATAGGTTTTTGTAATTCACAACCGCATGGCGCTTCATACTTCGTCGTTACTTTTTCATAATACTACTATTCGTCACAACATCTATTTTCATTCTGCATGTATTATATAATCTAATACAGTGTTTCTCAACCGCTGGGCCGCAGTCCGTTCCCGCGTCCTGGCATCAATTATACCGGCCCTCGAGAGGTTCTTCTGGAATTTGTCATTTTAGTTTTCTAAGCAATTTTCATGAATAAATGTTTTATAGTGGCAATATTCTGAGGAGAAAAATATACGTGAATGTGTCGAAAAGCTCAGACCTAGATGTTGGCCTGAGGAAACTACAATATGCTACAAGATTTCATTGGTGCAGTGATTGATAACTAATTTAAATGTAATTTTATATTTGTCAACATGCCACACCTTATATATAAGTGTACTAATACTCTGTATGATTACGCCATAATTAATTATTAATACTTATGTTAGTTTAATGTACGAATTTTAAAAAATGAAAAGGTATTTACGAGTAAATTTGTTGGGACCGGGCCCTCTTCTTAAGAAAAAAGAATTTACTGGTCCGCGGTCTCACAAAGGTTGAGAAACAGCTCTCTAATAAATTACTGGACTGCAGCGTACACGCTGCTATAAAATTGCATGTATTTAACAAAACATTTTACAGCCTACGCTTAAATCGAATTATAAATAATATATTTTAATAATAATTCAATATATTTTTTCGCTATTGATATGTTGGAACAACAGCCATGAAGTCAGTTACAGGAGCAAATGGGAACATAGGAATAGACAAACAGAAATGAACAACAAATAAAAAGAGAAAAGAGATACTAATAAATTACATATAGAACAGCTTTAATAACATTATATTTGTTAGAGTAATAATAATAATAATATATTCACCGAAATTTTTTCATTATATTTAACCCTTTACCTGCTAACGTGGAGAATATGGTGAGCTCCGAATAATGCTAGCAAAGGGCAGATAGGATTTAACTTGGCGTTAAAAGTGTTAAACACAAATGATTCTCTTACTTCGCATCTCTCAACGTTAAACTGTTCAAAATCAAAAGCCGCACGATTGATGACTGACAACGGACCGCGTAACAACAGGTGTGTTCTCCCTCAGAGAATCTTTTGCAAGACAGGCTGCCGACTTTCGTCGCTAGACTTCTACCTGACTTCTCACAGACAGAAGGGCACAGTACATCAGGGCTATTTTACGCTGACGACTGCACGTCCTATGTGAACAGTGATTTTGAATGGAAAAATAATGCTTTTTTACGGATTTTTTAAAATTTCGAACTAAAATTTAGGGAATTGTAAGCTCATAGTTCCGTGCATCTTAATTCAATGTTAATAAAAATCCAACCAGATGCAACAGTATGCAGATATTTATTTACTGCAGAGTCACTCTACATGTTTCGGGTGTCACAGCACCCATCATCAGGAGTAC
>Ga0123352_10013377_pt1 | contig 13023 bp, 5 predicted proteins | sample TergutLab28metaG_FD_89700 | JGI IMG/M metagenome (GOLD analysis project Ga0123352, IMG submission 89700) | Labiotermes labralis P1 segment gut microbial communities from Petit-Saut dam, French Guiana - Lab288 P1 | ecosystem: Host-associated > Arthropoda: Insects > Digestive system > Gut ... | reverse complement strand
GGTATATCAACTTGTTCTCACCAAGGTCCCCCCCATTAGAAAAAACAAAGGCTTTGTTTCGGGGTTTCCCGCCCCCCCAAAAGCGGTTCAAAACTTTTTTTTTGTTCCCCCCAGTTCCCCCCCCCCCAATTCATTAAGCCTTCTATGCAGAAAATGCTGTATAGGCCGTAGAGATAGTTGACTGTTGATCAATATTTTGTGAACGAGAGATAAATGATGTAAGGGACGTGTATGAATTATTTGACATTAAAATTGTTGTTCTGGAAAGTGCACTACACAAAGACGTAAAGAAATACAGCTACTATCGAAATAGCGAATATTTCACAAAAGAGCATAAGTATTCTTTAGGTCACTGAAACAAAACGGGGCTGAGCTTTGTTTCGTTGCTGGTACTGTACCATATTTTGTGAAACAGGTGTTCGAAGTTTCGCGGTCCGCTGTTGTGAAACACTGCTCTGTGATGTGTGTGCAATGACCGTGCGCTGAATTAAAACGCTTGCCATGCGTGGAGTCATGAATTTCTGTCAACCTGAACGGTGGAAGGATTATAAAGTATTTCTATGACATTTTGCTAAGAAAGTATGTGCGTAAGATGGACTGAACACTTGCTACTGCAGCCTGGTTCTGAGCACGTTCTTCTTGCATAGGGTGGAATATGTCAGGAAATTTGTCTCGTTTTCTTTATTTCTTTCTGTTCTTGATATTACAGATCCTTTTCATCCTCTCTTTCTTGTTTTTCCCCCTTTCTTTCTCTTTCCTTCTGTGTTTGGCGTTTACAATTTAGCCTTATTGCCACAAGGTCGTTACTCTGACACCGATGTAGTTTAACGCGGCGGAAGAGTGACAGTGTTTAACCATGAAGCGGAATGTTTATAACACTAGAGAGTGAAGAAACCGTGTTTATTTTGATAACAGTTTCTCCTCTGGTGAGGTCAAGGACACAAAGCGCACAAACTGACAAACAAGAGCGGTTCAAATACAGAAAGCCGAATCTGCTTCGTTTCACTCTTGAGGAAAACACACTGATTTCTTGTTCCGTCATTAATACAACACTGACATATTGCAGGGGTTTAACCAAATGGAGCTAAATACGCTGCTGCCAGTCCATTGTAGTGCCGTTTGAAACTGAGTATTTAGATATTTAGGGGTGAGCAGCTTGAAGGTCCTTTTACACACATTCGAGAAATCATTTGTTACTTGTTAATTTTTTTTTATTTATGGATGTACTCGTAAGGAAGAACTATCGATTTGCCACAAGTGGACAGAAATTTCCCTTCTGATCCGTGAATAATTTTGGAGATTCCCGACTCCTGCCTGTCGCACATGACTCTCGAATAATGCCGCAGATGAGGCGTGCAAACAGTTCCTTCCAAGAGATTATAAAGACTCTATATTATTTGGATAGAGCGCAGACTAAACTCTACAAACACGTTAAATAACCGATACTTGATTTTGTAGTATGAAATGTAGATCAACAGTTGTGAGAATTATTGACCTACTTCTGTGCATATTATCCACTACGAGACGGAAGTACCCACCACATTATATTTTCAAGTGTATTTTTGTCTGTTGGTTTGGACAAATACAAAACATAATAAGGGGAAAAGCAGATTCAATGCACATGCCTCCACAGGACTTCGGAAAATGGGGACGCTCCAGTACAGCCCATTTGTACCTAACTGCGTTGACAGCTGCAGCTCCTAGAGTTTGGTTTTAAAATGTTCGTTTTTGCCGTATATTTTGCGTAATAAAGGAATCAATTAAGCACCATGACATCTAAATATACTGGTGGAAAAAAGAAAGAGTAAATTTGACTCTCAATACGTTCATGTACCGCTGGTCCAGAGCAGTCCTACCGAGTGTGGTGTGTCTGAATGTAATCGTGCAGACTTGATAACGAGGAGGCCCTGGCCCAGCGAGGGGTGTGGCACCATGGAAAGACAACAGTCATGCACTGCGTGTATCTTCGGCCTTAAGGGAGACAGTTGCACCCTGCTAGCCCATTAAATCGAGGATTCACTATAGTTGATTTAATTGCTCTATCGTTTTTAATCGATTTAGACGTCACAGCACGCATCTCTCACCAGCGCGTTCACTGAAGAACGGGACTCGTAGAGAGCTGAGGACGGAGGGAATGTCACCAGGTGTCCCAGAGGTGACCTTGTTTGTATGAGCCAGTTAGCCTCTTCTTATGTTCTCTCGGTGAACTTGATACTTGTTTCCGAAGTTAAGAGGTTGTAGCGGAACATTAGCAGGATCTACCGAACCACAATCTGTGAGAAAGCATTTCTGTCCCTCAACCCTCTCGTTTTTACCCGGGACCCTCCAGACGTGACAGCTTCAAAGCTAATTGTAAGGACTGGAGTTTTGGAAATTTCGTTTAGCATTCATGTTGAAAGTATTTTTTATTTTATTTCGGTAAAGAAATTTGGGACTCTCGCTTATGTTGTGGGCCTTTCTTTCCCACCGAAACTTCCAAGAATTTTAAATTTATCAGCCAACGAAATGTAAATTCTTTCGTTGTCGGACCAATGACTGTAGGGTGTTAGGAGTTGTCGCCCTGGATTCTATGTTGGTAGAAGTGCAAAGGGGACTCCGAGTGTTGAGAAGCAGAGGGAGAGCTAGTGGCGAGACTGGAAGGAAGCAGCGAACAAAGTGTATTTTATCCTACAAACATAATGAAGTGGCATTTATAAATGAACACAATTATAAGCACCTGCGACGTTCTCAAGCTCTGAAGGGCTAGACCATGCTTCCTGATTCTCCGGATCCATCCACAAGGATTGGGAAGGGAAGTCAGAATACCTCCCGTTTTTTGTGGGGCAGGACAGCCAACGGACGGAGACTGAAATGGACACAAAGTGATGTTGTTTCACCTTTTAAAATTAAGGGATGAAGAATGTGCGTTGTCGCTGAAGCTTGACTATAGGATGTGCATGACGAGATAATTCGTGATTTTTATATAGCAGCATAACAGTCTTTCTTAAAATAATCCATGCTGAAGTAATGTAACTACTGACTTACTATGGCGATACTTTGAGTGTGTTTCTTAACTTTTTTATATTGTTTATAGCCTTGGCGTTGCATAATGGTCTCGTGAATTAAACGGTTGCCGAGAAACAAAAAAGCGTTTTACATACAAAAGTAATGTATCTGTCGGTGTATCAAAATAAGTGACAATCGACTAAAGGAGACCAGCGAGGGAGGGAGAACGGGTTAACACACAGCGCAAGGACTTCATACGTAAGATAGATGACGGAATATTGTGAAAATATTGTAATCATGCCGGCTATAACTTATGAAAATGTAGGGTGTACAGCAGTTCATTACTCTGTTTCAATAGACCGCCACTGGCTCCTATCCTGAGAAATCATTAACCTTTTTACAGGAACTCGTCACTGGATCCTATTTCGTGAGTTTGTCCAAATTCTTACAACCTTACTTCATTAAAAATCATAATACGCGTGTTTCAACCCCCCACCTTCCCACCTACAAAGTGGACGATCTATGAATGGAGGTTTAATTCCCCGCAGGGATAAGAGACTATTCTCTTCTCCAAAACCTCCAATTCTGGGGCCCGCCCATTCTCCTACTGAATAAGAATTCGGGACTCTTTTCCTTGGGAGTTTAAGAACCGGTCGAAAAGCCGACCTTTCTCCTCAGTTTACTGCCGAAGTTCACGACGTGTGGAGCTGTACGTCCACTCCCCCGATACCTTCATGGGGTGGGGAAGGACAGCTTTATTTTACCTTCATTTACCTTCCTTCATCTCCTGGGCCTCTTAAGAGTTCTTGGCTCCAGTTTGGCGACTAAAATTTTGCTCACATTTCTTATTTCGCACATGCGTGTTGCACATCCCATTTACCGCTGCAATAATATAAAGTGAATTAATAGTCGACAAGTTTGAAGTTCAGACATAGAATTGGGGACAGGTGATAGATCGAAATTTTTTGTGATTTTATTCAAATTTTCCTGGTAATTACAGTGAGATTGCCTCCAACTAGGACACCAACCCTTCCTTTCACGTTTTCTTTAACTAATTTGTCACTTCTGTCTCACCGTTCGACGCTCTGTAATCTGAGCTGTTGAAATTGTCTTTAGTAGATCATACATAATTAACAGCAGGTGATGATTAAGGATGAAGAATCTTATTATTATGTAATCTTCTCCACTGGCCTTCTCTCCTTTACTTTCAGATTCTGATATCTTCCTGAGATCAAGCACACTCGGTCTATATTCTTCCATTTGAATTTGAGTTGGATTTGCTGCGTACATACTGTACAAAGTAATATTCCACGTAACCATAACCCGTCATTACGGGTTCAATACCCTACGACTGGGAGACAGGAATGTATACCACGTGACCGCAGATTTCGGTTTTGAACTGGGGGTATGCGAGGGATCTCTGGACAGACCCCTTGCAATGGAGTTCATAAATACTCCGTGTTGGAACCTCCATTGGTTCTTTTGTTAGTTTTACAGCGATTTATGACGTCCTGGGTTAATGTAGCTATTATTGACTCTGGTAGCGCATCAGATTTTCAACGTTACACATAAACATTTGCATTAATGTGATTCTCAGTCTCATTGACCCTTATCCTGCTAACGCGGAGAATATGATGAGCTCCTAATAATACCAGCAGATCGCAATTGGGATTTAACTCGGCGTTTAACGGGTTAAAGGCTCTGTTTCAACTGGAGAAGTTCTAATCTTCGAATGGCATGGAAAGATGAACATAATTTGTGAATGGGCCAGGATTTGGGAGGAGGCAGCTGTAGTTTAGTATTCGTGATTTCGCAGCTCTTTTGGCCAATAGTAAGGATGCTTATGTATGAAACGCTGCAGATAAATTAAGCATAAGTTTATGTATCTTTATCAGAATTTAAGACGAAGCTACAGCATAAGATAACTAGTAAATCCTCTGAAAATATGGCAGATTTCAGATTCTTGGTAACGAATGGAATACATCGATAGTGCATCCTACCACACTCACCCTGTGTTTGTACTTCAGTGCGGAAACAACAATTATCATACCAACACAAACAACTGATATACAGTTAGGGCTTTGTCTGTAGTTATCACACAGAATGCGATAATATTCATCATTCTCGTAATTTACTACGTTTATACGCAGTTTCTATCAATGGGTAGCTTCAAAGTCTACTATTTATATCATTGCTTTCCGTACTGCTTTCACACAACACAGTAAGCAGTATTGTACTTCTATGTGTTTATGCAGTGCAGTACATTATGATTTTGTTTCTGCACAAAAAATGTTTTTCTACCACCATATCATGGTGTGACGCTAGAATGAAATATGCTGCTCTATTTACAGTATTTCCCACTTGTCTGTCACCGTGCATGTAAAATTGCTTGTAATCGTAAGACGAGTGCCAACTGTTAACTGCATTTCACATGCCTAACATTGCTCTTTAATGGAAGTGCACACATTCCACACATTAAGTTTTCGGTTGACGTAACATGTAGAGTAGGAGCGTGCCAACTTCTGGACCAACAAATGACATTTGCTATTAGCGAGAGTAGAATCCTTGCCGCACGTCAGCTTCTACAGCAAATCAGGAGCATAGTATTTTATTAAAAATATTTGTGGCAGCCACAGATCTGTCCAGCCTCATGCACAAATTACTAGTTTCATGTCTGTCACATTGCGTTCCTGTGCTGGGCATTCTTTTTGGGCGCGTTCTCAAAATTGCGGAAAGCGACTATTAGCTTCGTCATGCCTGTCCGTCTGTCCTTCCGCCCGCATGGAACAACTAGGCTCCCACTGGACGGATTTTCACGAAATTTGATTTTTAAGAATTGTTCGAAAATCTATCAAGAAAATTCATGTTTCATTACAATCGGAGAAGAATAAAGGGCACTTTATATGAAGACCACTATACATTTTTGGTCATATGTCGCTCAGTTCTTTTTGGAATGAGAAATGTTTCAGACAAATTTGTAGAGAAAATCAAAACACATATTTTGTGTTCAGTGATTTTTTTTTTCGAAAATCTTGCCGTTTATGAGATAACGTGGAAAAGTATGGTAGACAACATGGCGTATGCGAATAGCATGCTGGATACCTAAGGCTACAAATATACACACTCAGGATGTGTAACACTCATTGCTTTTCCCCAGCAACATTGGTTGCAATAGCGCGCCTCAATGTTACGTTTTAAGTACTGCACTTTGCCTCTCTTGTTATTTAACAAATTTCTTTAATTTCATCTTACAATACTCAAATGTGACCCTTTACTCGCTGTTTCTCATAGCAGTCTCCAAACCTGCGAGTAGTTTTCTGTCGTCCCAGCCATAGACGAGTGAATAAAGTGTGACGGTGTGTGACGACTGTTCCCAGGCACATCCTAATTTCTCAAAATCTGGAATCTTTTCTCATTTTTTAAGTTTTTATTCATTTTGTGTAGTTTAGTTTTTAATTAAAACGTTTAGTTAAGTGTTATTTTCATTCTTTTTCTGGCGAAGAAAAATAATCTCCTTTATGTCTCAGTGTCCATTAAAATTTCACCCTATGAAAGAAATGAAAAATGAAATTCCCTGTGTGCACACCTAAATAAAATGTGCTGCGAACACTTATGTTCATACCTGTTGCATTGTACTGTGTCCTGCATATTTTGTGTCCCGTCGAATATATCCTTTACTGGAGTGATGCGTCTAAATGTCGGCAGTTATCACAGACATAAACATTTTCAACAATGACGTATTTGAGAAATTTTGTATAAACTGCATGCCCCTACTGGCACCTTTCAATTTACTGTCACAAGCAATCAAAGTTGGAATACATGCAAATTTGAGTGGTGAAAATAAGGCTCGGAATATACAGTCCTAAAATTTTATGTGGGTAAATATATTTTTTAATGACTAATTAACGGATCATTTTCAAGGATGTCCATCAATCAGTGGATAAGAACAAGATGTTATGACCCAAAGTTTTTTTATTCGATGAAAAACAAAGATTTTTTTAGATAACGTATGTGAAATAATGAGGAGTTGAAAGATCTGTGTTCCTCACCCAATATTGTTCGAGTGATAAAATCGGGAAGAATGGGATGGGCGAAGCATGTAGCGCGTGTGTGGGATAGGAGAGGCGTATACAGAATTTTGATGGAGAAACCTGAGGGAAAGATACCACTTGGGAGACCCAGGCGTAGTTGGGAGGATAATATTAAGGTGGATCTTCAGGAAGTAGGATGTGGGGTTATGGACTAGATCGAGCTGGCTCAGGATAGGGACAGGTGGCGGGCACATGTGAATGCAGTAATGAAACTTCGGGTTCCATAAACTGCTTGGAATTTCTTGACTAGCTGCAAACCTGTTAGCTTCTCAAGAAGGACTCTGCTCCGTACAGTAAGTAAGTAAGTAACTTCTGAGAATAGAATCATGGGGTCTTCTTTATCGAAATTTCGTCTGTAACCTGAAGTTAAGCCACAGTTAAGGAGACCAGGTCTTAGACGCGACGATAATTTTCACACTGATGTCAAGACAGCGGCATGGAAGACTCTGAACTGGGTTCAGATGGTTTGGGTCTTTTGAATTGATCGCAGTAGGTTGCCTTGGTTTGTTTTATGTTATTTGACGACGAATTTCAGACCCAGAGGTCATGTAGCGTCATAAGGAATAGGGAAATATTTTTTGTGACAAGATGGATTTGGGGGCAGTCGTGGCTTAGTTAAAGATATTACAGCAGTAGTTTTATAGGAGAAACACGAAAACAGAAAGAAGACCAAAGTGACCAGTAACTTGGCTGGTATTCCAATTCGTGACCTCAACGATACACCTCTAGATCTCTACTTTGGTAGCCACACTGTCCACTCACCATGGTTTGTGCTGCAAGGTAACTCAACATCACGCAATTACCTGACGCTGCTGATCCAATTATTAGGCATTATAGCTTTAGCCTCTTGGGTTATTACAACATGGAATTAGTGTCCCTTTATTTCGTCTGTTTAAGTGGGATAGAAGAGAGTGGTTTTTTTTTGTTGCAAAAAGGATGAAATCATAACGGAAGTTATACATATTCTGTAATGGCGGTTGGCTTAGTGGCAAATTTGTTTAGTCCGCAGCGCAATTTTAAGATACTTCGAATCGAAGAGGGAAGTGGAGAGGAACTCCAAATTGTCCGTTATTTTTACCGTTTCGGTAAGTTGCAGTAGGGACGACAGCGCACTGAATAGGGATCGTGTAAAATTAAGTGATATTCCAAGGGGTTATAAATTATAATTAAAGAGTAGAGCAACACACAGTGATGCTTTCTCTGTGTAGCAGCGACCTCAGGTGCCCAACATTGTTTATTTGAATTGATTACTTCACGACGCTGTCGTCAATGCAGGTGTTCGGGTGATGAATGAACGTGGAACTTCAAAGGATTTGGAAGGTAGTGGTCCCAACCTAAGGAGGGAATGCTGCCGGAATTTTCGTAGAGGAACTGAGGACATCCACGATTACCCTTAGGATAGAACAAGGCGCCTTCCGTGTGGCAGTATACAGCGTTACGATTCGGTACCAGTAGGTTGATCTGTGACATATGTCAGTCATTTCCTTTAAACACATCAGAGTGAAGGATTATTATGTAAGTCTACCATCGGCTGGGAAAATGAAATGGCTAAATTACGCTGCAAGATGACTTTCAGAACTATCGCGTGGTCGGTTCTCAGCTGTGCAGTAAAACAAATCAACAAATTTAGAGAAATATAATAGAAGACTTGCAGCTTGGTTAACTCTAGAGGGGGCCCTGTCCGCAATTTTGAGCTTCCCTTCCTCAATGTGCCACCGGGAAGCACAGTTGGCATACTAAATTTTTGTGATTTCTCCTTATTCTAGTAATTTGCGTAAAACATCTACACGACAGTTACAAATTAAACAGGACGCAGGATAATAAACAAGTAGTTTCCCACTATAAACTTGTACCCGATTTCCCATTAGAAGGTCATGTTTACGACAGCCAACAATTGGCTTTGTTTTGCAGGATGGCGCACTCTGTGGAATGGCTGTGTACTTGAATGTTGTCGGCGTTCACAATGGGGACAGAACGTTTCTAGCACTTTTATTTCCGGGGACTTAGTTTGTGTGAATTCTGTCTCGCCTTCAGACTAGGTCGGTAAACATAATCCACTACTCCTCTTACAAATTACCATCCATTGGCTCAGACATTGCACGACCCCACGAATGTGTGACGGAGACACCTTCACACTGCCGGAATTCTGATACAGAAATGTCGGAACTTTGGTAAATAAATTAATCTACTCTTTTGAAACGCTGAGCAGAATATTGGAACAGAAGGGACACGAAGTAATACAACAAAGGGAAATATTACACGAGGAGATTGACCCATATCTGGATTTGTATTATAACATTGCAAATGTATTATTCACCTTCGTCTGTTTCTCATCCTTCTTCTCCTCCTGGTCCTTCTCCGCTGCATTATCATCTCTTCTATACTGAAAGTTGTTATCGAGTGAGTACATCTGTGCTTCCAATTCGGGAGGCTTCCTTTCGGACTCTTGACTAATTGTCCCAATTTTCTGGTTGGTTATATTCTTCGGCCACTTTGTAATATGATGGTGTAGTACCTTAAAATGGGGACCGCGGTGCCACAATGGTTAAGGTGCTGTGCTACAAATCGGAAGGTCGCTGTTTCCATCCCAGCTGGTGCCACTGGAATTTTTCATTGACATAAAAATTCCTTCCGATCGCACTATGGCCCTGGGGACGACTCAGCCTCTAAAAGAAATGAGTACCAGGAGCATTTTCTGGGGGTAAAGGCGGCCGGTGCGTAAGGCTGACAACCTTACCACCATCCTGTGCCGCTGTCATGAAATCTGGGAACCTTAACTTCCTGGAACCCTCTGGCCCACTCCAGGCCTGTAATGGGACTGCTTTACCTTTAGTACCTTAAAGTAGACTGCGACCTTTGGCTCCACATTTTTCCATTCATCATTAACGAATGAACGTGGCAGCGGAACTGAATGAAGTTTGAATTTGTGAGAGCGTCATTGCATAAACCGAAGAAACAATCAAGAGTTTTATAGCTCTGTAAAATTGATTTATTTCTGATTAGTATGTTTGGATCTGGAAGTTTAAGTGATGAAATCGGGGAGATTGAGATGAACTGGGCTTGCAGAACTTCTGCAGTGAAATAGAACTGATATTTTTTGGGCTGTTTTTGTGTAGTTATTTTGCAAGAAATTCGGATGTTAAATTTAGAGGTCGCTGAAATCGCTGGCAGATTTCCATTTATAATTTAAAGGAAAATTCTCTTCTAGGGATATCTATTTACGATAAATGACACTGTTTTTTTAAACAAAAGATGTTTATAACGACTTGAGTCTATTCGAGAGCAACAAGTTACTTCATTTCTAATCATATTTTTACAATTACCAAGACGTTTTCATTCCTCGCTTTCGAGAAGAACAGGGATACATCTTATGTCGTATAAACGATTTGTATTGTGTGTGTTAAAGAGGCAGCTCACTTGCAAGGGTGCCATACAAACCGTGAACAAAATATGAACTGCCACAATATTGGGACTAATTTAGATGTGTGTGGGAATGACAGTAACAAAACAAAATCACGTTTCACGAAGAAATGAAGATCAGTTCGCAGTCTTTTCTATTTCCGTCTCCTTTATAAAACAGTGAGATTGATGTATAGAAAGGCGTAATTTTGTGTGAACTATGAGAGTTCTTCTCTTGCCCTAAGACTAGATTATAGACTGAGAACGTTTTACGGAACGATGCTGAGGAGAAGAATTAAAAGGAGGTGGGAACATGACAGTATTTACCATCAACGCTTTAGAAAATATCATTAGCGTTTTCCGGTAAAGGAAGATAAGCTGCGTTGGAAACACGGTAGTCCACAGAAAATTTAGCGAAAACATCACGTGGTAATCCTGAGTCATAAAAGAAGGGATAATATTAAATTTAGCCTTGAATGTAGAAGTAGCGATGATGGGGATTTTATTAATCCAGCTCGTGGTTTGTACCAGTGGCAGGGTCGTGTGAGTAGGGGACAGAAATTCTGCAATTTCGTGACGCTCTAAGCAACTACTGTATTCACAAGAAAGACTCAGCTCCGTGGAGAAAATTATTTGTTTTGTCAGTCACAAAAGTCAAAACTGAGAGGATAGAGATTTTAGAGAAAGCATCACGAAGTGCTCTAATGAAGTATGTAATAAAGTCACAAATATACGTCAACACAACAAATAATTACTGGAGCAATAGGCTACATGTTGCGACCTGTTAACAGGTCATCGTCAGGCCTCCAGCAGAATAAGTCGAAGGTGCTGTTAAGAAATTGGGATCCCAATGTTTTTTTTATGGTTGCAAACAAATATAAAATCTGGTACTGGATAAAAAGTGATATGTGCATTATCTGTTTGAAATAGTTAAAACATGATTAGATATCTCTCAGATACCTACTCATGTTTTAACTATTTCAAACATATAATGTAAGTATCATATTTTATCCAGTACCAGATTTTATATTTGTTTACAACTATAAAAAACATTGGGATCCCAATTTCTTAACAGCACCTTCGACTTATTCTGCTGGAGGCCTGATGATGACCTGTTAACAGGTCGAAACATGTAGCCTATTGCTCCAATAAATATTTGTTGTGCTGACGTATATTTGTGAGTATACTTGAAAGGATAGAGAGTTTTACACGAAGCCGAAATTTGAAAATACTTGGAGAGAACTGCAAGGGGACTGAATCAAAGTGCGTTATCCAGTGGTAGGCCCGGATATCATTGCGGCTTCACCAGAGGGCTGATTTCGTTAGAGGGAACAGAATGGGGATGTCAGTCAAAGACGAGAGTTTAGAAACTTCGTTCATCTTTAATGTGTTTCAACTTACATTCATTATTTTATATGTCAGTGGCCTAGATAAACTGTCGGAGCCACTGCGACCTGATAATGGGATGCCTCTCTTTAATAAATGGCGATCTCATAACAGAGATCCAGAATATTTCTTTCTGTCGAAGAACGGGATCCAGTCCATATAAACCCACAACAAATTTTACGATTTTGTTAGTGTGGGCCCCGGCAGCTCTGGGTTTGTGGGGTTTTTTTCCACGCCGCTGAGTATGTTATAACAATGAACTAGCAGACTGTCCGTCTGTTCATACGCATCTTAGATCTGTGTTTGTTTATCGATTGATGTTAGTTACAATGTCCCGAGCTGCTCGGTTGGCCTAGCGGTAAATCTGGGCCACTCTTCGTATAATAAAACCGACGAGATGCACTATTTTCTCAAATTTATTTTTGGAATAAAACTCTACATATTTCGGACAGGTTTTCGGTCCATCGTCAGGAGTCTAGTACTATATACACAGCAATAGGTGTATGTCATATATGCTGACTGCTTGCTAGCGGGATCAGGATGGAACATCCTGATCCCGCTAGCAAGCAGCCAGCAGAACCTTTATACATATACCTATTGCTGTGTATATAGTACTAGACTCCTGACGATGGACAGAAAACCTGTTCAAAACATGTAGAGTTTTATTCCAGAAATAAATTTTAGAAGTTAATGCATCTCGTTGGTTTTATTATAAGAATATATCACGATGTCAGGTCCTCTGAATGTCAAACTGAGCCACCCTGTCTCCGAGGGTCATAAATAAGGAAACCTGGTTCTCCATGTCGGGGATTGGACGAGGGACTGACAACCTCCGCCCATAAAATATCACATGTCTCGAAACCTTAACTGAAATATATTTTAATATGGCGAAACTCTGACGAAATATGAATAAAACAACTTCCATCTCCGTGCAGTGTGATGTCTGTAGTGTGATGTCTGCAGTGTGATGTCTGCAGTGTGATGTCTGTAGTGTGATGTCTGCAGTGTGATGTCTGCAGTGTGATGTCTGTAGTGTGATGTCTGTAATGTGATGTCTGCAGTGTGATGTCTGCAGTGTGATGTCTGCAGTGTGATGTCTGTAGTGTGATGTCTGCAGTGTGATGTCTGCAGTGTGATGTCTGTAGTGTGATGTCTGCAGTGT
>Ga0123352_10013375_pt1 | contig 13024 bp, 10 predicted proteins | sample TergutLab28metaG_FD_89700 | JGI IMG/M metagenome (GOLD analysis project Ga0123352, IMG submission 89700) | Labiotermes labralis P1 segment gut microbial communities from Petit-Saut dam, French Guiana - Lab288 P1 | ecosystem: Host-associated > Arthropoda: Insects > Digestive system > Gut ... | reverse complement strand
TTGGTTCCTGAAATAATAAAGTTTTTTGTAAACCATGTACAAAAATTTAAATGCCAAGCGAAAATAATGTCGTACGCGAAGGTTGACTGTAGCCAATTTAAATCCCGTTGCGTAAAGGTTAAACTGGTTCACAACAAAATTAAATGTGAAAGAGTTCAGGCTTTTGCTTAACCTGCTTCTTTTCTGCCACACTCTAAGGTCACATTTAACATCCTCTTAGTGCTCCCCGATTCGTCCCCGTAACCCTTCCTGTTAATCAATGGTCACACTGTCTCTACATATTCATGTACACACCTGCTCTGCCATTATTCTTGGACATGTTGACCCTAAAAGATGGGGCCAACATGGTCTCCCAAAATGCTGGTAAGAAAGTACCAATTTCCACTGTGAAACATCACAGAAGAGCGAAGACCTCAAAATGAAATCTATGACAACTTACAACGTAGACACCAAATACTGAATTACACCTAAATCCATCAATTTTAAAAGACAAAATATGTGGACAAATATTACTTCCTCATTAGACATTAATTCTAAATATTTTGTGCACAGAATGAAGAAAGATCTAAGCAGTAGGAGTATAAAAGACAGATAATTAATGTACACTTCACTGGAAATGGGTGTGGAAGTGTCCAAGGAAAAGAAGATTGCATCCAGAAAAATTAAGATATAATTACGTGAAGGGGGACTGTAGATGTGGCTGCATGAACTTATTAGTTTGCAAGTGAGAGATGGGAACATCTATACAAGCCTCCCCATTCCTGAGCCAATTGTCTCAAGTGATGGCGTCTTTTCAGAAGACACCCAATTTGAATCTCAGCCAGTCCTGACTGATGTATTTCCTAATTTCCCCCCAAGGAAAAGCCATGACAGAGGCTTGAAACGGACCACAATAAACTCCTCTTCACTGTCCTCAGGATTACTAAATGCAGCACTGTTTCATGGCACTCAGTGACAAACTTCAACTGCAATTTATTCAGCACTATTATGTACCTATAATCATCGACTCACCCTTCCGCATTACATACATTGAGATACCAATACTTGCCTTGTATCTGGGGGTAAGCACCAAATTTACAGGTACAGACTTCCAGTCGAGCCTGAGCATATCGCTTTACTGAATATGCACTTTCATCCCTGCAGCAGCATTGGTTGCAGTGTTCCCTGTAAATATGCATACAGAAATGCACACACTGAAATACAAGAACTGGTTTGACACCATGGAATTACTTAACACTTACTATGATTCATCTAACTCTGAACAGGGGAGAATTTCGTGACCAGCTGTGAAACCATGCGCTTCTCAAGAAAGACTATGCTCCATGGACTTGTTAACTTTTTGATATACATACATAAATATTCAACATTAAGAGAATAAGGCAGGTTTTAAGACTTTTATATACACCATGACAAACAGCATGGCAGAAACAACCTAATTCACACAGGCTTGAGGCAACTCTAGCTTCCCACCACGAGGAAACTTATTATTACAAGGTCTAATAATTAAATGAAGTAATGGTCCTATTCAGTATACTGCAGCACTCTCATACTGGCTATTATAAATCATATGATTATTTGATTCAGCAGTTGTGCATTAAACAAACATTGAAATTGGTTTTCTGATTAAATTATGTGTTTTAGTGGCATGTTTAGTATATAAAGAAAAATGAACATAAAATGTATCAGTTCTGGACATCCAACAAAGCTGCTGGGGGAGTGACAATCCACTGTCATCCAGAAATTATTATCTTCTGTGGACATATTACATGTTTTATTGGTACAAAAATTTTAAAGATCTGCATTCACATATGTGAATGCATGTTGGAAAATGCCCCTACAAATTAATTTGACATTTAGGCAATCAAAAAATTTACAGAATTTTGAAGACATGCTCCTCTATCTGTTTTATATTACATAAATGCCATTGATTGCATAATTTAATGTTTCCCTGTTCAAATAGTACACATATTTTTCATAAACCATATGCTACATTTAAATAACCACCCTGGTAGGTTACAGTTTAAGAAAAAGAAGTGATTTCTGATGAGACTTGGGTCTTCTGAGTGTGACTCAGAACAACAACTCCAGTCTCCAATCAAATCTGAGATGAAGGTAAGTTTTTATATCATAATCTAAGGTTAAAATTATGCTTGTAACTTTACTCTTCAGAACACTAAAAGAAAAGGCAACTGGCATGTTCCCAGCAACACATCCAGCAGATATGAGGAATTTCTTGAATAGCTAAGTGTAAGTTTAGCTTCTCAGGTCTGTCTATAGAGTTCAAGATTTGAAATACATATGATCGTTACTTTATCCAAACACTGTTGCTAGACACTTCTTGTATGCTTGTTTAACTTGCAAACCTTCAACCATTCCTATGGAATGTGTTTACTTAGATGTGACACACGTATTTTAGCCCAAGGAAAATATTTCCAGCACTTTTATCATGGCAAATAAACACCAAACATTAAGTGCCATACATTTAATTAACAAGCATAGACTCCAGCTCATATCAAATTGGAACAGCGATGACTGCTGTGCCATCTGCCAAAACGCAAAACTGAGAGAAGCTAAGATGCCAGTTGTCAGACAAAATAACATCCCCTTATCTGACCACATATAATGATGTGGAATTGGCTTGCTTGATATGTACATATGTCCTTTCACAGACAAGCACACTGATATCAGAATCTTACTTTAAAACAATAAGATCAAATTTTGGTAGGCTGTCACATGATGAACACAGCAGATTTGCCTTATTTAAACCCAATGACCAGCAAACTTCTGAAGAAAATTCAGTCAGTACACTGGCAACCTGTTAAAGAAATAAAAAAAAAAAAGTAAAGTTTTCCTTGTCTTTGATATGGCTGCATACAGGGGAGGAGAGGATGAATTAGGAACAGTCCAATACAACAATGCAGTAATACACATCTAAAAAAAGTGTCAGTGAGCCCTATAGGTTGTGTATGAAAGAAAAAAAACAGTAGAGGCCAATGCATAAAAAATACATGATACCAAAAAATCAGGGCAGAAAAAAGCCGTATAATTAATATTAAACGTGGGATTACAAGATGTTTACATGGGCTAATTTGTTCAAAAATATACTGACTGTTCAATCCAGGCTGTGCAGCACAGGCCACATCTAGGAAATCAGAACAAATACAGGAATATACAAAATCACAGTTATAGCAAAATCACACAACAAAATAATATGAAAGGTAATTGTGAATACTGACTCAGGATCCTTGTGAAATATTTTCATGTTCAAATACAATTTTAATAAACAAACAAGAATGGGTAATACATGACAAATTTCTGTACACTCAATATAAATTCTGTTTCAAACAGTAATTGGTTTTCTAGATATGTCAACCTCTCAACAAACCAGACTTGCTGCTTTTAGGCATCTAACCTAACAGTAGCAGAAAATATGGGGGGTTTTTAATGCCAGAAACTAAAAGAGTGCTGTCTGAATGAGGCCAACAATTTTTCAAACTAGTACTAACACTAACACAGAAAAGGGCACCACCACAACACCACATCTCCTACATCGCTACCCACAACGCAACTGGTATTTTAAATGACAAAGATGGCAAATGTTCTATGTACATGTAGTAAGAAATTTATAATATTCCATATGCAATGGTGGCTTACAGTGAGGATGTCAGTTTATTGGAGGAAAGCATAGACATTAATAAAGGTACAGAAGCCCAGTCAGACACTAGGAAGGACAGTAATCCAGAAAATAGACAATACATATGGATGTCCCAACACCAGATGAGAACAAATGCATTAACACAAAAACACCTAGTATGTCACAGCACTATTAACAATGCTCAGTTCTCAATTACCTTGGGCAACTCCTGGGTTCACTAACAAATCCCAATGTTAAGAGTAGTGAAGGAAACAAACAAGATCACAAAGAATCAGAAATACTTAAAATTACCATTCTTTACCTCCTAAATGTAGTTCCCATTACATGATTAGGTTTCAGCGTTCCACATATTCTGTTATTAATCTGGTCTCAAACCCATCAGCTGAATTATCAACAGCAATCCAAATACTACTGTTCATACTGTATTCACTGTTTTGTATTAACAACCACTGGCCATAAATCAGCACAATGTACGTATCAGTTTCACGCAGTAGGTTCATAACATTTGATTGAACTTCAAACCCTACAATTTATGCTCTAGTTTCACAATAATTCTTTTATTTTAAAACAGAGATGGTGATCAGTTTATATCAATAAGAGGTCATGGTGAGAGCAGGTGACAAAGCAAGTATGTCAGATTAGTCTTAATAAAAGCAGATGCTGATGGAAATGTGGAGTGAAAACTGACGAACAAATGGACACTTAAAATCCGAGTCGGGCGTGGTACAGTCCCATTACATTACCAAATAAACAAAAAGCTTATAAACATTTCTTCCTATCGCAAGATGCATGTGTACATGCTGACGTTTCACACCTATACGTCCAACTCTCAAGAAGTTTACTGTACTGGCCACGACCAATACGAGTATAGCATGGTGACCTCGTTTCTTGAGGGGTTCTGTGGGCTTCATCAAACATTCCAGGAACTGCCTAAGCTGCCACGACAGATCCATCACCAACTCGCCATACACAATCATCCTCTCACTTTAGTTGGTGCATTTGCGATTAATATCTACATAACACATAAATCTGTTTTATTGATATATATCAATCTGTGCGCCCATGGAACATCTAAGCAATCAATTTCCTTTCCACTCATTTCATATTGACAATACATTGTTATTTTTCTCCCCTTGTCAGCTAATTTTCATATTCTTCATATCAGGTTAAAGGAGCCAGTATAAGTTTTAATAACGGAAACAATGGAGATGCTCTAAGTACTTGCACAATTGACTAAAGTATATACTATGTCAGCACCTACCAAACCAGCAATATACACTAAGAATACGTGGCTTCTCCACGCCATTGTCGAATTACGGCCACGGTACTACAGATCATACGTGACATAGGCAGGAAGCAGTTTTGACACAATGAGATCCGTGACTTCTTAATATAAATTCTTCAGATGCTGTTCTATGGGATTTCAATACTTCCTAGTACGTCTAAAATGGTCAAGATTTGAGGTTCTCATGGAAGTGAATACGATTATTACCGTTTTCTGGAATGTGAAACGGTGTGGTTAGGTTACCAACTACAAGGCTTCGCACCATAGAAACAGTAACCAGTAAGAACACCAAGTAATATAGATACGTCGAATTCATGAGACTTTTGGTGTTAAGAAACAATTAGCCCTTGCCGTAGTCAGCACATTAATATATATATAATGTTCCGCGCACGCGGTGATTTTAAAGGGAATGTACAGTACTTCCGCAGGAGTGCCGTATATTTCAGAGACATTCTATATAAAAGGAAACTCGTGAAATTATTTCCGGTTATAGAATGTCTCAAATTGTGTCCGTATTCATAATCATCTACGTTACACAATAATCTTGCATTGCGGGTAACACAACGATTTCCATGGCAAAGAAAGAAGATTGTACCTGAGTGACAGCATAGTCACATTTAACCCTTATCCTGCCAATGTGGAGAATATGGTGAGCTCCTAATAAAGCCATGAGATGGCAGATGAGATTTATTTCGGCGTTTAAAGGGTTCAGGATAAGTGTATCGATATAGGGCATCGCCCGTCACTAACTAACAAAATATTTCCTTTGCGCATTTCCGAATTCTTTTCACAATATTAGGCTTATTTGAGTAATTCTGCTTTATTTAAATATTTATGACAAGTTCGCAGCCACTGATGATACTGAAAATTGGTGTTTTATATTGATAACAAATAGACTTACGCCTTCACTGTATTTAATCTGAATGCTACTGATTTTTTATATTTTACTCAACTTTGTTTCTAAACGAAAACAACTTTATAGATGCATTAGAGTTGCTATTTTAATAGATTTTGCGCTCCAAGTTCAACACGTACGGCTATCTTCATATTCACGGCAATTTTCCTTTGAAAATTGTCGCTGTTCATACACGTGTAAATCACAGGAAATGTTTCTGATAGACGTAGTCTAAACAGTCTGTAGTGATGATCTAACGACGAGACTACAGTGACACCTAGATTTACTTTTCGTGACGTTGTGTTCAGCGTTTTCATTAGTGTCTCCATTGTCTTATAAATTACACTGGTCAACACAATTTAACTTTTTTTGTCCCACGAACTTCAATATATGAACTAAGCAGTATTTTTTATGCTGAATTCAGATATGTATACAGAGTTTTTCTATCAGGTAGAGTTTCAAAGCTACAGAGGAATTTAAATGTGCAAAATAGTACTTTACGTACTCTAAAATGTTGAGGCTTATGACTTTCGGCGGTATCTGGCGTAAGGTACATCCCTCTTCAGTGTCCAGCAATAGTCTGCCACAATATACTTAAGGTCCACTTGCCTTGGTACCGCTTTTCCATAGCCATAATGTCTTGGTGAAATCTTTCACCGTGTTCGTCACTGACTTCACCGAGATATTCTGGAAAAAAAAAAATCCAAGTGTGATTCCAAAAAGTGGATTTTCAGACTCAGCTTGCATCCCATAGCTTTGTACGAAGTCAACAGGTCCTGCACAACATCCTGATAGTTCGCTGCTTTGTGATTACCCAAGAAGTCCTTGCAAATCCTCTTAAATGACAGTCATGTATTTCTCTCAGTCTCATTCAGGTCTACATCGAACTGTTTGTCTTGCACCAGTTCCCTGATCTGGGGTCCTATAGATATAACCTCCTTGATTTGTGCGCCACTCACACTTGGGAACTTATTCCCCACATATTCAAATCCACGGCCGTTTTATCCATACCTTACACAAAGTTTTGCATGAGGTTTAGCTTTATGTGCAAAGAGGGCAGATAAATTTTCGCCGGAAGAACAAGAGGAGGATTGACGACATTTTTCTTCCCTGGTGTCAGTGATGTTCGTTTAGGCCACAGTTTATTTACATAGTGATTCGTCTTGTGCCGGCTGTCCCACACGCACAGGAAACAGCAGAATTTTGTGTACCCGAGTTGCATTCCGAGTAACAGTGCCACAACCTTCAGATCACCACATAACCTCCAATTAAATTCGTCATACTTTATCTTTTCCAACAGTAGCTTCATGCTTTCACAACTTTCCTTCATGTTGGCTGCAGGAGTCAAAGGAACGGAGGGGAATCTATTTCCGTTGTGGAGTAGAACCACCTTCAAGCTGACTTTTGACGAAATGATGAACAACGCCACTGATCTGGATTATATTCATGGGCAAGAACTTCCACAACGGAACAAACATCATTGCAAAACACGACACCATCTTCCAGGGAGAAGAAATCCTTGAATTCTTCACGGCGCCCACGGTAAAAACACATCTTAGTGTCCTCGCGCAGAATATTCCAGCCCTTTAAGCTGGAGCCTAAAAGTTCGGCCTCTTTCTTTGACAGTTTCAAATCGCGGACGATATCATTCAGGTCCTCTTGAGTCAGCAGTTGTGGTTCTTTGGAAGAAGAGGCTCCTGTAAATGTTGGATCACAATCCATATTGTTGGTAGCTTGACCTACATCTTCATCACTTGACTCACTGTCACTCTGCGTCATGTTTGTTGGAGGCTTTGGCACAGGTGACTCCGCACCGTGAGGTACTGGCCTCATCGCATATGGTAAATTATGATATTGAACGGCGTGTTTTGATTTTGCTGTTACACCAGTGATACTGGTCAGGCAGATGTAACAATATGAAACATGGTCCGTGGGCTCTCTCCGAACCATAGGAATGGCGAAAGGCGTACAGCGTGAACATTTTGCCCATACCGCGAGACGCCTGGCATATGTCACAAAACAAAAATGGGGAGCCCAACTCTTGTCCTAATCACCCACTTTGCACCCAAAATAATGCTCACAGCATTACTTCATCAGGGGTGTGAAAGACCATCTTCGCGATTTGAATGTCACCTCACCGCAGATGTAGCAGAATGCATCCAATGAATTTACGCACTTTTTTTGGCATATTAATGGTGGAACAAACACTATGTACTTCTGAGACGATAACACACTGAGCTGTGGCCAGCAATCGGCAGAGGAATGTTAGTCATATGTGACTGTTTGCTTGTTACAACATGTCTAGACTACCTCCTGCAGGACCCCAGTGGCTCAAGTATGTAGACTTGTGCTTGCACATAGTCTGATGCAAGGCGAAAGGTGTGGGTGATAGAGAAATTCTGGAAACATATTTGAATTAAGCGTCAAACAATACATCAGAAACAGACATTTTTCCTCATGGGACAAAATCTTTGTTCACCAGTGTTATTAGTAGAAGTAGTTTATAACAGCAGATCGAGTTTTGGAAGGTTAAAAATGAAAGAATAGGACACCGTGGGATCGGAAGACAATAAATTCATGACAGGATGAAGCTAAGAAGACGAAAAGAAAGTGAGAGGACAATTCGGAAAGAAATGTTAAAACAAACATTCTGTCCTATAAACTTGTTTTTGTTAACGTTACATCTATTGACATACATAATTTCATGACCCTGTATAAAATGGTGCTAATGTAGATGCCACCTCGTGAGTTTACACGGTGCCACTTTATGACTACTGACTATAGTAAACTAAAATGTAGAGGTTGTGGGTGTCCTCCAGTTACGTAAGAGGAGACATAAAGATACACACAGTAAGAGTACGGTAGCACATGCGCTTACTCATTTCTCCTTATAGATTATTCTAGAAGGAAGGGCATGTTCATGTGACGACCTTCACACGTTCCTTTAGTGACAGAAGATGATTCAATGCATCCGCTTTAGAACTGCTAATCAGTCTTGAAAATTGAGGCTAATGAGATCTCATCTTTAGCGACGACGCAGTGCTGAGCCCATCCACATACGTTACTTGCCATAACTTACTGATTCAGGGTGCGGCAAATCTTTAAAATGTGTGGTGTTTTAACAAAGAACTGAGTTTGTTGTGGTAACAAATAATGCACTCTTCAACATAGTCTGTTCATACATTTATTAGACGTCTTCGCTGAGGACATTATAGAGACTTTGTTACGTATTGGGGGGTACATGGTGGCGCAGTTGGCTGAGACACTGCGCTACAAGCCAGAATATAGCGAGTTCGATTCCCTTCCGGCCGCATTATGGCCCTGTGGTCGCCTTAGCCTCTAACAAAACTGAGTACCAGGTAAATCCTGTGGGGTAAATGCGGCCGGTGCGTAGGGTTGGCAAACTAGCCAAATCAAACTCCTGGAGCACTAATGGGATACTTTTTTCATTTTGTTACATACTGAATTCCACCGGCTGAGCTGATAAAAATGTTTATTCGGGTTCCAAGGTCTTTCTTCAGCTATTGTGGAAGCTCCTCAGGATAGAAGTGATTTACATCGACAATTATAAGTATATCGTCGGCGGCTGCTCGACTGTGTTTTCCTGACAGATCTTACAGCTAAACTAAGTGAGTTAAATATTGAATTCCAAGGTGAAAACCAATCACCATTGATGTAATTATTTTTACCGATTTTTCAAAGAACAACGGAAGTTTATGGAAGACCCCGCTGTTAAAAGTTGTGCTGACTAACTTTACAATTGTTGAAAATCGTGCTGGCAATACTTATGATACGTCTGTTTACATTAATTGTGGTGACAAAATACAACCGGAATATCTTATTGTTATTCATACTCCGTGCTTTCAGCATATTATTAATATAATTTCAACTAAATGCCCTTGCAAATAAATGAACACGCATTGATTTAAACCGTAGTATAAACTTCCTGCGTAGATTGGAATGGTTTGGGTATGCTGTAAGAACGGATGCTTAAAAGGCAGTGAAGACGTTACTAAAGGCAAACCAGGAAGAGGGAGCAAAAAAGGAGGACCTAGATGAAGGTGAATGGTCGATGTCTAAATGGACTTACGGAATGTAGGTGTAAAAAGATGCAGAACAAGCACTTTGGACAGAATAGAATAGGCATCTGTCGTGAGGGAAGCCAAAGCCAAACTTAAAGGGCTGCAGTGCTGAACAGGTAGACGATACACTCTGCTAAATGCTTCGGCCTAAGTAACCAATCTTTAGGGGGAACCAAGTACAAAGGAATAGGCGAACATTCGGAACTCACCACTGAGTATTCACCCACGTAGTGCGCAGGACATAGATGACCAGAGGGACAAAAGTCATATTTGAATCGAGGACAATTATATATATATATATATATATATATATATATATATATGTGTGTGTGTGTGTGTGTGTGTGTGTGTTTGAATGTAAAAAGCGCAAACACAAAAGACACTTAATGAACGTGTTTCACGTACACATCAATGGTTCCATGTTCTTTTAATTTTTAACAATGATAAATATACAAATACCAGTTGACAACATTACAGACAATTTAAAGTACTGACATTTCTCTGAACATCCTACACATGTACGTTTTACTTACATGATGATGACGTATACGTACGCTTGCATACGGCTGTTCTATTTGGTACTTGGTTCTCCCTGCATATGACTTAAAGACGAGACATGTGGGACAATGTATGCCGTGAGATAATACAGGGTCATCGAAAAAGGTGGACGGGATTGTCTATCTCGATTTACTTGAACAGTGCGTGTTTCCACAGATTGTAACCTTCGAACAAGAAATTGTAAGTAGGGTTATTTTTATGCAAGACGGAGCTCCTCCCCATTTCAGTTGCTTTGTGACTGACGTTTTAAATGAGAGATTCCTTAATGCCTGTATTGGAAGGGGTGGACCAATACCCTAGCCACCTCGAAGCCCAGATCTCTCTCCACTTGATTTTTTCCTGTGGGGGTACATTAAGAACATTGTGTATGCTGAGAATATAAGGAATATCCAGCACCTGCAAGAAAGGATCACATCAGCCATTGAAAATGTAACACGAGATATGATTCAGAAAACGTGGCAGGAGATAGAATTTTGTTTGGACGTCTCCAGAGCTACAAACGGTGCACATATTGAAATGTACTAAGGTGAATCTAAATCTTTAAACTTTTCGTAACATTTTAAGACGCTAAACGTGTAAATCGTTCTAGTACTTTTTAAGTTATAGCGGTTTCAAATCTCGTCCATCTTTTTCGATGGCCCTGTATAAGGCGTGTTACCTGTAAATACATTTATTTGGAGTATGTTAATTACAGCTACAGGACTAACTGAAAGAATATTAAACGAATTCGAGCTCATAGACGTCATGATGTTTTTAATGAGTAAAATGTTTCAAGAGAGGGATATAGGCTACGTACGAGTGCTGAAATTGTTTCTTCAGATTTCAAGACACTGTGAGTGAGCTATAATAATTTGTTAGTAATTTGCGAATAGACATCATATAAAACAGGAATGAATAATAAATAACTTTTAGAATTTATTGCCGTCTTAGAACATGAGATTCAGATTATGTTTATCTGCTTACCTTTAGGTGTTATCTTGCGTAAACGGGCATATTGGTTTTAAAAAGTTATGAACGTTTAACTTCTGGAAACACACACTACATTGCTAATTCACTGTCTAAACAAGACCGGTAATGTACGTATTACTTAACATTGTGGTGTTTTCGTAATAATCAGTGTCGCAGCGGAAACACGAACATACATTGCTTTTTCCCACATTATCTCATAAATAACATGATTTTCAGAAGTACATCATCGAACATAAAATGTGTGTTTTGATTCCCCTGCAACTTTTGTTGAAACATTTATCATTCTAAAATGAATTCAACGAGTTATTATTAGAAATTTACATAGATCTTCATGTAAAGTATCCATTATATTTGTCAGATTTTAATCAAACCTGAATTTTCTGGACATATTTTCTAAAAATGCTCAAATATCAAATTTCATAAGTCTCCGTCTCGTGGGAGTCGATGTGTTTCATGCGGACGGACGGCTGTTAAACTGACAGACACATAGACAGCCAGACATGACGAAGCCAATATTCGCTTTTCGTATTATCGCGTACGGCCTCCAAAAATTGTTCAACAATAAGGACACCCTTGCTTAGGTTGTTATTTGTATTTTTAATAGTTTATTCATACTAATTTTACAATGTCAACCAGAAAATGCACACACTTCTTTAGAATTACAATAACGTTTTAACCTTTCGACGTCGGAATTATTTTTTTAATTTTAGCACAACCTGTATATAAAATGTGAATAATACAGGAACCAAATATGTTAGAATTATGAAACAAATTGCATTTTGAAGAGAAAAAAACGGAGAGTATATACAGTGTTTAAAATATTCAGTACCTATAATTGTTGAATAAATATATAAACTGCAACTTTAGAGGTTAGCGGTGCGGTACGACCACTATAGTTGACATTAGGCGTCAAAAGGTTAATACGTCAACTCCTACATGTTTCGGGCCTCACTGGCCCATCGTCAGGGAGGGCACATTTCACCGGCTTTAGCATCATGCACACACTCAAACCAACAAGCTGCTCCCATTACTGTCCAATATTCATCTACTACAGGTCATATATTGGCGAACATGTGACAATTCTACTACATATTGGAGAATATGAAAAGTCTACGCGATTTTCGTATGCAACTGTGCACTCCTTGATGACGGGCCAGTGAAGCCCGAAATATGTGGGAGTTGACGTATTAAAACGTTATTGTAATTCCAACGAAGTGCGTGCATTTGTTGGCTTACTTTGTAACTACTGAATCATAATGCACGGAATGGAAAATGTAAAATTGGTTCACATTGCTCTAAGTATATTTGTGTTGTACAAGACGTAAGAAGAAACAAAGAGACAGAAGTGTAGATGTATAACTATACGTACAACTCTTATGTATTTAACTTCACGTTACCCGCAAACGGCATACATTTTGCCAAAACTGCCAACACAAAAAAAAATATTGGACAGGTCTCTTCTACATGATAGATGTCTATGTGCATATTTACAAACTTAATCAAACTATTTTTATCGTCCGGACTAAAATATTTAAAAATAATTGATATTACTACGTTTACTATGTCGGGGGGGGGGGGGG
>Ga0123352_10013372_pt1 | contig 13026 bp, 11 predicted proteins | sample TergutLab28metaG_FD_89700 | JGI IMG/M metagenome (GOLD analysis project Ga0123352, IMG submission 89700) | Labiotermes labralis P1 segment gut microbial communities from Petit-Saut dam, French Guiana - Lab288 P1 | ecosystem: Host-associated > Arthropoda: Insects > Digestive system > Gut ... | reverse complement strand
CTGGCCATTATCTCCGTAACCGTTCAACTTTGGATATAGGTGTTTTGGGTTATATCGGTATATTTTAACATAAGGAACACTCTCCCGAAGTCTGGCACATTCCTCCTGGGACACCCTGTATATGTGTGTGTGTGTGTGTGTGTTTTAGAATTAAACTACAACACATGCCTTTGTGTTTGTGCAAACCAGCAATGTCTCGGTTACTAAACCTTCAGCAGTAGTTCTTAACCCTTTTAATATACAAAACTCAGCACACGTATTCCCATTTTAATTGTTTTTAATTAAGAAGTAATTTTGAAAAGGATTTCGTGAACGCACAGTTACCAATTTGCTGTGCGGCAGTTCCCGTCATGTGACACGCATACACACGTCCCCTTACCGAAGTAAGCACCTTTCCGTGCAGGCGCTTTTTATTCATAGCATTTAAACAATAACGAAGATTACCTGCCGATCCCGGTGGCCGCGCGGTCTAAGACGTTGGTCTACGACCGCTCTCTTGCTGGGACTGCAGGTTCGAATTCCGCCAGGGGCATGAATGTCCCTGTCTTGTGAGTTTGGTGTTGTCAGGTAGAGGTCTGTATGTCGGGCTGATCACTCATCCAGAGGAGTCCTACCGAATGAAATGTGTCTGAGTGTGAACGTCAGACCTCAGTAATGAGGAGGCCCTGGCACACTAGGAGCTGTTGCGCCATTGTAAAGAAATGAAGATTATCTGTCAGCTACGCCGTCTGTATTAATGAGCTCCCGTGCGTCTCAGAACCGGTTAACCTACAGATGGATTGACAAACTTCCTGCCCTTTAAGCAAATTGATTCCCCATTGATCAGAGCTTATTCTGTTACTTTGTACATTTTTGTGCCTTGCAATCATGGCAGACGCAGACGGAAGTGTAGAGCACTGCTTCAGTCAAAGTGGGCAGTTAACGCATGAATTCGTTTCGTTTACGTTATTTAGGAAACTAAGGTGCAATGTCCTTCACATTGTACGAACGGACCGAACGTCTGAAAGGTATCGTAAAGCTTGTAGTTGTCTTTTCTACACAGCAGTCTAATAATGTTACGAGAAATAATGCGGCGTCTTAATCGGGGGGAGGTTCTCAGTGGCCGCGCGGTCTAAGACGCGGGTTTGCAGCCGCTCGCTTAATGGTATTGCGCGTTCGAATCCCATCGGGGGCATGATGTCTTTTGGGAATGTCGTGTGTTGTCATATAGAGAAGTCTCTGCATCGGACTGATCGCTCTTCAAACAGACCACCCTCGTATGGTGTGTCTAAGTGAGTATGAACGCGAAGCCTCGATAACGAAACTAGCGGTTGATGTGCTATGAAAAAAAGAAAGGTCTGTGGGGAAGAGGAGAGAGAGTGGAATTTGATTGTTTGAACTTCGTGAGAGTTTGACGTGAAAAGTGGTTCGTAATTACTATTCTTCCCATTATCCTCGTTGTCGTTGTCATCATCATTATCATCATCATCGTCGAAGCTGACAGTGTCGTGCGTGAAATAGACTGACAGTGACCGACTGGGACCAAGAGGAAAATACTAGGCCCTTAAATTGCAATTGTATCAGAAGAATTTTTATTGTAAATTCAAATTACAGGTTTTATCAATATTTAAAAAGAGTTAAAATGTCAAGTACGAAGACAGTTTTAATTTAGAAATATTGCGCATATCCCTGACATTTTTGTGTTATATTATCAGTGTGATATAGTTTCCCTTCCTGTTCAATAAACATTAATGGCACAACGGCCACTAGTGGGCCGGAGTATCCTTATTATCGAGACTTCATGGTCATACACACTTCACACTCGGTTGGACTTCTCTGCACGAGTGATCAGCCCTAGGCAGAGACTTCTATATGACAACACAAAACTCCCACAAGAGACAGACATCCATGCCCCGGTGAGATTCGAACCCACAATCCCAGCAAGCGAGCGGCCGCAAACACACGCCTTAGACCGTGCGGCCACTGGGAACGGCAACGAATACGAATAGAGAGATGAAAAAAGTGGAAGAGATTGGCGCTGTGGGGTTATACAGCACGAAAAGATGAGATGGTAATTGTATGCAAAACTTTGGTCGGAAATCGTGAAAGGTAGAGAACACTTGGAAGATATATGGGTCTATGAGTAGGTGACTGTAGACAGTGTCATAAAGAGCAGGAAAGGAGAATGCGACTACAGTCATCTGGCGTAGATAAAGACCAGAGACGGGTTCTTGTGAAAGTGGAAATAAATTTGCCGTTGTCACAAAAGGAGGGAAATGTGCTCGTTACCTACACCACCATTATGTGTCCCATCGATCGATTCCTCCACAGCATTCTCACAAGGATGTACGGGCTTAAGCAGAGCAGCGGTAAATACAGCCTGGGTTTATTATTCGTAATGCAAGTATTTCTTTGTTCTATTGAGAGGTTTCAGGCTCCGAAGGGCGGTGAGCATAAAAAATGACGATGCATAGTGTGCAAAGCGATTACACTGAGAGTGTAGGTAGTAGGTTACTTGGAAAATGTGTGACCCATCTACGAAGTTACACACTGAAACATAGTTGAAGAATAAAAGACAAACTTGATGCCACTAGCTATTTTATTTCACTTCTTAAGTGTTCTACATGTTTCGAACATTAATATATCCATCATCAGGAGCTTAAGACTTTGCTGTTGAATTACCACATGGGTTGTTTTGTTCTCGGTTCGTTGTGTGTTGGAGATTTGGTGCGGCTGGGTTTGAGTGGTGTCCGTGTTGCAAAAGTTGCGCTGTTGTAAATACAGTAATTAACGTTCGCGATCCATAAAATGCCATAAAGTTCTTCATTAGCTGAGGATTGATTAACCCTTCAAGACGTACCTACTCTGTGGAATTGGTTACTTAGTTTATTAGCTAGTAAAGTTATAGGCAAAGAAATCCCTGTGCGGGCCTGGACAGGCCCTGAGGGTTCCAGGAGGTTGAGGCTCCCAGATTTCAAGACAGTAGGCACATGAAGGTGGTAAGGTTGTCAGCCCTACACACTGGCCGCCTTTACCCTCAGGAAATATTCTTGGTACTCTTTTCCGTTAGAGGCCGAGTCAATCCCAAGGCCATATTGCGGCCGGATGGATTTATGTCAATGAAAAATTCCATTAACACCATCGGGAATCAAACCCGTGGCCTCCCGGCTTGTAGCGCAGCGCCTCAACCAACTGCTAGTGAAGTCAGTCGGTCATAATTGCTAAACACCCATCACTCGTCCGATATTTATTTTTATCCATTTCACTAATGTCCTTGAGCGCCGAGCATTCTGGTAGCATGACTGTGAATAACGAAAAATGAGTGACTTAGGAAAGCCGCACAGAATTTCAGGCTGTCAAGAGAACATCCTACCATTTAATAAGAAGATGTGTGGGTTACAATGTCGGTCTGCACGCTCTGGAGCAGAGAAGTACTTTCCCTTGCTAGGAATGGAACCACGATTCTCCAGGCGTCCAACCTATAGCCCGGTCACTACACCGACAACACCAACCTAGCCGTTCACAATCTGCAGCGGATTATGGAAGTTCGCGATTAACTGGGATCAACAAAGCCGTCAAGAACATCGGAATCCATTGTCAAGGTAAAAGACTTATTTCTTCACAGTGCCTTGTAGATTGCCAGTAATAAATTATAATAAAACCTCAGAAGCTGTGAAGAGGAAGAACAGTTATTTTTAAAAAAAACACGAAAGCTTTTTGAAATCATTAAATATCTATAATAAATTATTGCAGGAGAGTTTGACAAAAGCAGTCTTTCGCACTTAAATACGTAGCTTGTCTTGAGGAGCTGTGTGAACTGCGCAATAGGACGATGGAAGGGACTGACTCGCTAGCCATGTAGTAGCATCCCATTTAGTCGGATCCAGTCACGAAAAGTCGAAACGACTCTCTTAATATAGATGGCCACATGGCAGGTCGCAATTCCAATGGTCGGAATTGTACTGTTTCTCTAGGATGATCCAGTCGTGGACGATGACATGCGCAATGTATATAATGTGCGAGGGAGATAATAAATAAGAGCAGGCTGTTGGTCTGAAAGCCTGAATGGATTGGACGACTTTGAAGATCTATGATTAGATTAATGTGTGATACTAAAATGGATCTTCACTCTTGCAGTATCAATTCATATGAATAATGTAAAAAATTTCAGTTGCTATTTATAATAAACAGGCACCGCTTCCGGTACTAAATATAATTGGTTAGTGTTGCTTAGCGAGGTTATCTTTCCTAATTCTGAAAATCACGCGAAAAACAAATACATTCTGCAGAAAAAATTCACGATTCCTTAACGTAAAAATATAAAATGGTGCATATAGGTAATTTTTTGCTTCAATGACTAGAAGAAATAGAGTTAAAGGTGTATTGATTTGTCTGCCACATGATACTTGCTCTTTGGAACACGTTAACACACTTCCTGCTACCATAATCGAATATACTGAGTAATTAAGGAGCTGATAACTTCCCAAAGATGGCGATATTTTTTTAATAAGTACTTACATGCAATAGTCTAGTATTTTGCATCAATCTGTTTGTAGTTTCCTATGAAATATTAGGAACAGAAACATTTGCAAAACGTAATATTCTGTCAGTCCTTTCGATTTCACTTAACACAGCTTTCATACTCTAGTGTAGTAACTGAAGTCATATGTAATTCTTCTATAGGCAGCTGTGTATCAAACGCATAATGTGTAACCTTAAGTTACACATTGTTTTGAAAGCGATCTGTAGGGTGTGTTGATAGAGCAACATAAACGGCTCATAAAGTACTGACACTCTTTCGAAGGGAGTAGCGAAGTAGATTAGCAGCACGTATTGGCATAAAATTCAGTCTGAGAATAACATGCGGTTTTTACATTATGTGATCTTACGGGCATTCGTAAAAGCTGAAGCTCCTGATCAAAATATTTTTATGTGGAATTTTTATTTGGTACTAAACTCCAAAATAATCACTGCAATCAGTGACGTAACGTGCCTTTGTTTTACTGGTCGAATAATTAGTGATGATTATGTCTTGCAGACTCTAGGTTGTACAGGACAGAACAGTGTAGGCAGCTAAGTCTGATAATAATCGTCACAAAACGGTCAATTTTCCTCATTAAATATTCTACAGATACAAGTTCATTTTTTTGCATTGTTTTGTTTACTCTCGATTCTTCATGTATGGAATTTTGAATTGCTTTAATGTATAAGATTTATTAGACTGCGCGTACCATTCTGTGTGTACAGTCTGTCGTGTCGAGAGCGATATTCTTTTTCTTTTTTGGTAATGTCATCATTGCCCTTACGCGGCCAGGGGATTTCTTGGTTCCCTGCAGTAGTCTTCTCTGCGACAATGTCCGCCATGTGCTCCCACAAACAAGAGTCGAAAATCAGGAGATCTTCCGCCCTCGTAATTACGTAAACCAACTTAAGTAACTAGGTGCAACAGATACAAATTTATGTCCTTTTATGGTATTGTCTGACATATTTTCTTGTGCAGTACGCAGTGTAGGGTAGGACTTGAATGCTGTCATTTTATTGTGCTGCTGCACATCCCACGTACGTGTTACTGTAGCGTAAGAACTGAAGGACACATTTCTTTCGCGTTGTTATCTGACAAGCACCTTCACTTTTTATACGCAAGGTTTCAAAAAAACGTGCATTTTTTTAACGTTTCCGGTTATGGTCATATACGTATACCAAAGTGCTCTTAGTGGAGTAGGGGCATTTGTCGATAGAGAATTTTTTTATCTCAATACGACATTCAAATTAAAACCTGAAGTTTGGTACACTCTGTGCGAAATGTCTTGCATAATACAGAGTGTGCCAAACGTCAATGCGCGCCAGTACTACAAAGAATAATTTTGCAACCACCATTTTCGTATATATTCCGGCCTACGTGACATATGGCACCTACTTGACAAAGCCTACCTTCTTCGGGCAAGATAATTTGTTTCAACAAAGGCATGTTCGGATTCGAATTAGTGTTAAAGTGCAAATAGTTTAGTCACGTGAGGCTCGAGAATAGTCGGTGTTTCGTGTTTCAGGCCGGTATACAGATCGCGTGCAGCAGAGTTTGCAGGAAAGTATCCGGACACTCGCGTGCCGCATCGCGTTAATTGCCGAGCTTCATGAAACTGTATCAGTTGCGGATGCGCCGAGAGCCGTAGGACGCCAGTAATGACGCAGAATCAACGTACTGCATATTTCGGATGGCATATTGCAAACCGCGGAAGGTCCTTTCGCAAAATGACACAGCAAAAGGATGTCTCGTATAGAAGCACACATGTAGAATGCTGAAGAATCCCGACAGAACATCATTGAAGGACTTGAAAGAAAGAAAGAAAGAAAGAAAGAAAAGAAAGAAAGAAAGAAAGGAAGGAAGAAAAACAAGCGCGTTGAATATTGCTGATGATAGAGCGACTCCATTACTGCCACTCGAAAAGAGATTCTGGGCGTCACATTTTTTACCGATGAGGTGTGTTTTCGTTTATCTGATTACGTCAACAAACAAAAACAGTCGCGTTTGTTGTGTGGCTATAATCTGCATATGAAGAAGACTGGTGTGTGGTGGACCAGATCACGATATTTAATAATCGGTCACATGCTTGGCTAACACTGCTAAGTCGGAACAGTGTTATGAAGTGATTCTTTACTCCTTCATTGCACATTTAATTAAGGATAAAATTACCCGCGGCTACTTGCAGCGTTGCAGTGCCACTGTTCATACAGCTCGTGTCTACACGATGCTACTGCGCCATGTGACGGACAATGGGCAGCAAGCAAGTGAAGTTAAACAAAGGGAGAATTAATTCCTGAAAAAAAAACAGCAAAACATGAGTTTCAGTTAAACAAACCGCTTCCTTTGGGCGTTCTTCCGTTGATGCACTGTAGGAAACTGATAAGCTAAGAGACCATTTTGCATCAGTTCGTGGAAGACAGAAAGCTTCAGCAACATTACGTGTTTAACTCTGGCCACCAGGAAATAAAATGTTTTTCTATCCACTTTCTTTTACTTTAACCTCTCCTTTCCCATTAAATGACTTAAAAAAATTGCTATGAATGTAATTTAAATGTAATTAACTTACAATGAACAAAAGAAGTAGCGTTGTTAGTTGTTTTAATACTTCCTTATTTCATGCAATTTCTTAATAATAATAATAATTATTATTATAATAATAATAATTCATGTTACAATCATTACACAGTCTCTAAACTGAGACAGCGCAATGTTTCGCTTTCATAATTATCCCCTACGCCAAAACTATCGTATAAAAACAGTAAATAAATGGCCTAATAATAATAATAATCACATTATTAACATAATAATAAAAATAAGTAAAAAACACCAAAAACCTAACCTTCCTACGTTCATCGTCTGTGCGATTTTTACTCGGACGCTGGCTATGTTATCTCTGGTTCATTTGTCACATGAGACGCGTCGTAGATTGTATCTTGGTCCTTCAATCAAATAATTAACTTTCTCACATTAATTTCTCAGTACACAATAGCAGCTGTCACGCCCTGTTACTGGAACCCGACAGCCAGCACTAAGGCTTGCGGCATCAAGACTCTTGATTTTGCAAGTCTCACGGGCCTCGACCTGACCCTGCTGTTGTGGCCGGCCACCTTCTTGCGCGCGGCTGTTGTCATTTTAAGCCAAATAGTCTCTGCCGCGCGTTTGTGAGTTTAATTCGACTCGTTTCGACTCGACTCTGTCGGTGACAACACAACATTACACCCTCTCATTATTATTTGTGGGAAGCCACGAAACGCGCTATTTACAAATAATAGCCTCACACTCTTCTTAAACTGGAGTAGGCCTATTCCACCGCCAATTTCATCAAAGACCTCCCTCTGACTGAATTTTCGCGTGATTTTGCAAACAAGATAGTCTCTGACGTACATAAGCATGTCTACAAGCACGTGGGGGCAATTTCCAAAGTTTTATTAACTCGAGGAATTATAACAAATTGTCTGTATTAATGTTCATGGAATCTTTAAATATATTTATGTCAATTTTGGTGGACAGTCAATTTGGCACAGTCTGTAGAACTGCATGACCATATCGCCGTAACTATTCTCATGGTGTCATAACACTTGGATTCTATAATTCTTATCTGTGTTCCATATAGGCCTATAGCCTATAGCCTACATTGAAAGGTTTGTAGCGTATTATTATTATTGTTATTGTTATTATTATTTATATACTTTCATTTTATCCTAAGTCCTTACAATTTTATGGAAGAGGAATCTGGATTTTAATGATAAGACACGAACAAATAAATGTAGATTAAACTCTGCTGCTATAAAGTTTAAACATTTGTAAAAGATGCCCTCGCTTGGTAGGATGCGAATTATGAAATACTACAAAAAAAACGTATATTACACTGATAAATTAATGTAACAAGTTGTAGGTGCATAAAACACTTTATTATCCAACAGATGCACAAATATATAATTCGTAGATATAATTAAATTATTATAAAATATTTAAAATTTTTAATCGTCATTGATGCACGGTACAAACGTGAAGATGGTAGTTATATAGTACATAAAACGAAAAAGTATAAATACAATAAACGAACGAAACATGCTACTGACAGAAGTGCATAGAATATGTAAGCGGAATATTATGAGAGATATTACGACACTTAATTTTTAATGGCGGCTCACAAGGAAAATATTTCGTCTTACTGGCGTGCTGTGTGAGCTTTATAACGAAGCCCAACAAGCTCATGATCCTTTAAATGAAGGAGATGTATTTCAGTGATTATATTACGTTCTGTAAATGCACGTTACAATTTCGTTGAAATCTGCTTCACTAATTGTTACGTCTGATATCATGCATCTTAATTATAGAAAAATGTTCCTCTTAGAGATACAACTCCAAGACCTTACTTATTTTTCTTCATTTTCGAACATGAAGTGTAGAATGCCCAAAAAGTTATACATCATGCATAGGCTACCCTTTTATGTAAAATGTCGCATCATACACAAAAAAAAATGGAATTCAGGCATACCTACTACTTTAATTTTACAACCTTATGTACCCACTTTGCTATCCGGTAGCAAAGAGGGTACATGAAGTTGTAAAAATCCGGTAGCAGCTACCGGGTTGTTTTCCACACGAAAATGTTACCACCTAATAGTAGGAAACTCCTAATTTTCAACTGGACTGGTGAGCGAATTCCTGTCCAGTTAAAGGAAATTTCAGCGAACAGTTCTAATGTACCTGTGGGCCAAGTATTGTCAGGTCCGGAACTGGAACTGAATTACTGTTAGAGGTTGTTCAAGTGCCGATGCAAGTGGATGTTGATCCCCTCAATAATTAGTGCAAGTCAATCAAAACAAACAAGGGATAATGTCCCTCTCATTTCAATAGAGATTTATCTGTATGGACAGACTAGTTAGGAGTTAAAGGATGCATGTTTGAAGACGGTGAAACGTGCAGATATTTAGGAAACTCAACTGCTAATATAGCTAATGAATGAGTCTGTAGGCAACCTACAGCACAGTCCGTAAGGGTGCGCACACACCAACAGAGTCGAGTCGAGTCCAATCCAGTCCAGTCATACTCTAGAGTCAAGGGGTGTTCACACCGACCGAGTCGAGTCCAATCAAATCTCCGCGACTCCCATTGGGTTTGTAATACTCTTTGGGCAGTGCACAAGTAAAGAACTCTAAAGCGATGGAAAATTTTAACATGCTTGTTTTGCACAAGATTAGTTGGAGAAGGAGGTGGCGTCGTAAGAGACGGAACATGTGGGTACACCCGATAAACATAAAGAGACCAGATTTCGAAATATTTAGCCATTTATTTCCGGATCTACTCGAGGATGAAGAGAAATTCCATGGGTTTTTTAGAATGAATATCGAGCAGTTGTACCGTCTGTCACAACTGGTGCGAGAGGAAATACAAAAACAAAACACCAACTATAGGAGGACGATTACACCTGAAGAAAGACTTGTAATATTTTGAGGTATGTCCTATGAAAATCTGTAGGAGACAAGAAAGGGATTCTAATATTATTGGAGCTGCCCTTTTTTCTTAGTTAGTGTCCCAGATAGTAATATTATTTACTCCTATTTATCTTTTATTTCTTCAATTTTATATATATATATATATATATAGAGAGAGAGAGAGAGAGAGAGTAGGCTATGCCTTTTTTTGTTTAATTGGAATTATAATGGATATTCAAACCCAGGATCTCCCCCATTTCTTACCGATTTCTTTCAAGGAGTCCAAATATTATTTGCCTGTATTAACAGCAGTTAATTTTTGTATTTTTCCTCCTCTTTTAATTCCTGCTGGCTGCTCTTTTTGACTCGAACCTCCTTCCATTTTCTGGTCGTGAATTATATTTTCTCCTTCCAGTTGTTCAGAGTTGCCGATTTCAGTTTCATCTGGATCAATGAATGCAACTTCAGTTGCAGTTGCTGTCTTGGGAACATTTCTATAGTTCTACGCTGCAAGTAGTACTCCAAAATATTCTTGACACCATAAGATGGTCATTTCCCTTTCACCGTAGCCCCAATTCCTGATATATTTTTTTTATTTTCTTCTTTTCCTCATATTATTACTTCTTATGTTGTGACACTTGTCCTTACATTTCTGGTAATCTGAGGAAGGAAGTCTGTTTCAGGTGTCTTGCCAATGGGGAATTACTTGCGTCTTTGGGATACTTTTTTCGGGTTGGAAAGAATACAGTACAGGGCATTGTAAGTGAGTCCGGAAAAGCCATTTGAAAGGTACTGCAACCAATATATATAAAAAATCCTTACTTCGGAAATATGGCTGCGAATTGCAGATGAGTTCAAAGAAATTTTTAAAATGCCTAATTGCTTAGGAAGCATAGACGGGAAAACCTGCCTCATCAAATGCCCACCAAACGCAGGATCTTTGCATTTTAATTACAAAATCTTCCACTCAATGAACTTGTTTGGCGTGGCTGATGCAAACTGCTGCTTCACACTGATTGATGTAGGAGCCCACGGACCTGACAATGATAGCAGTGTTTTTAGTAACTCAAATTTTGGAAAGGCGTTTAGTTCTGGTGACTTAAATATTCCTTAAATTTGAAATATTCCACGTACTAGAATAAGTAACCCACAGTACTTTGTAGGAGATGAAGCCTCCCCCCCTCCTCCCGAAGCCACGAACGTAATCTGAATATAATTAACTTAGAGTAAAGAAAATATTTGAAGTAGCACATTCCGTTACTTTTATTACTTCCTCCTGTCACCCATCCCTCGATTAAAACGACGAAGATGATGATGATACACTACAGACACATTACACTATCTTTAATTTGAAGGCAGTTGAAAGTCGGTTGTCACTCTCTACTTCGCCAAAAACAACGTATACAAACTTTAAATAGAAGGCCTAATAACAAAAAAAACATTATTACTATTGTTAGTGGTGCTGTTGTTTTTGTTGTTATGAACATCATCATCAATGTAAGACGCGGTTCCGGTGTTCACAACGCGAGACGTCGTGAATTGCCTCGTGGTCCTTAACTAAAAGAATAAGCTTTTCCACATCCATTTCTTCCTCAAGACAGCAGCCGTCACGTCCGATCACTAGAGTCTGACTGACGAAAGTGGAATATGCGGCATCAAGACTCTTGACTCGGCAAGACTCATGTGACTCGACCCTGCTGGTTTGTACGCACTGCCGCGGCTGCATTATGAAGCCTGAAACCAGATGGAAACAACGGAGACAACCCAGCATCAACAATGATTTGCAAGTATAAGGAAATGGATGCGTAAGTCTCAGGACCGAGAACACGTATGGCAATTGTGGAAGAGACTCACGAGCCACCAAGGATTGTAATGCCAGAAAAAGAAGAAAATTTTTTTGTAATCTTGTGTTATCCGACAGATACTGAGATGGCAACTCTATATAACTGCATTTTCCTGTAAATGTGAAGTCTGTATTCACCTGATGATGGTTTGAGTGATCTGAAACGTGTGCCATTCTGATAAAATCTGTGCTGACTGATGTTTTGTTTTAGTCAAATTTTGTATGGTTAGGGTGAAATGACAAGTAACATTTTTGGTATTATAGAGTATGAGTGCAGAAAATGAATTGTTATTGTTTAGCAAGGAGTCATAATGTGTATATGTGTTTAAGAGTTTCTAATACAAATGTCTGTGATTGAAAGATGTTTCTCAATCATGATATTCCTAGATGACCTGTTCTTATTCATTAGGAATATTGAATTTTCTGTGCCATAGTCCAGTAAATTTCAGTAAAGGGACTATGGAAAGTTCTTCGCCTGTGCACATTTTTGTCCAGTGTATGGAGAAGTCACTCTGCAATGTCAGAATTTCACATTTATGAATGGGTCTGATGATGACGAATTGAGGGGGCAGAGTCGTGAAATGTGATATGCGTACCATTTACTTTGCATAATTTTTATATTCTAGTCACTGACACCCTTCAGTTATATGTGTCCTGTGTACTGACTGCATTTTGATGCTGACTGTTGCATTATCTTCCTAGATTACACATCTTGCCATTTGTAGGTGGTTGTATTCATTGCATTTCCTGTGTTCATAGTGCAGTTTATTACACTTGGTTCCCCTTGTTGCACTCACAGGCTACTTGTTGACATGTGTTTCGTTTCTTTCATTGTATCTTGCTCACTTGTTGCGTCCTCTGTCGTGGATATAAGTACAGCAACCAATAAGTGAAATGGCAGTTTTACAGGAGTGAGTTACAAAGAGGGAAATAAATGGAACAGAAATGCATATCAAAAGTGCAAGAGGGGAAAAAGCAGTGAAGAATATGGAAACGTGTGCATATAATACAGGATACTGTGAATGGCTATGTGTTAGGATGACGCTGAGGATAATAAAATAGTTAGCATCGAAAAGTGTCAGTACGTGTAGGTGGTTTTATAAGTGCAAGAAAATACTAAAAGTTGGATAGTAGTCGGTTTTGTTACCGATTGATGCTTTGAGACACGTTATATTAGTACCAATGATCTGCGTAGGGGGGGGGGGGGGGGGGGGGTTATTATCCCCCCAGGCATGTTGTTG
>Ga0123352_10013368_pt1 | contig 13029 bp, 11 predicted proteins | sample TergutLab28metaG_FD_89700 | JGI IMG/M metagenome (GOLD analysis project Ga0123352, IMG submission 89700) | Labiotermes labralis P1 segment gut microbial communities from Petit-Saut dam, French Guiana - Lab288 P1 | ecosystem: Host-associated > Arthropoda: Insects > Digestive system > Gut ... | reverse complement strand
TAAGTTCCCCTAAGACAACCTGAAGATGGCCAGTACAGGCCGAAACATGTAGTTGTCCATTATATAGTCATTAAATACACCTCATGTGAAACAGTTGTGTTTGACTACATACAATTTTCCAAGTTTCACACGCACAACGGTGATGTCACACTTCCTAGACTGATTACGATATTCCGGCCAACCAAATGGAAAAATGTACAATTTTATATTTTGTTGACCGTGCAGCTCGATATAATCATGTAAAGAAACTAATTGTCTTCACAGAATAATAAGAATCACTTATCGTTGTATAAATTAATTACGTAAGATCTCATTGAGTCTGTAACCAGCAGCATTGTGGTTACAAATTCTATGATATGTATACAAGGTGTGTTCAAAAAAAGACCGAACCTTTGCTATAAAAAACTATATTGCTCATTTTACAACATTTTTAGCACTGTCCCCCTTCACGGTAGTCCCCCCTACTGACGATACACGTTTCCCAACATTCTTCCACTGTTGCAATGCTTCCTGGAAAGCATTTTCCGTGATGGCGCGCAGTTCTCTTATCGCATTTTCCCGATTGTCCTCTATGGTTTTGGAAACGACATCCTTTCAAAGTGGTTTTAAGTTTGGGAAACAGGAAAAAGTCTGGTGGGGCTAAAGTCCGGAGAATAGGGTGGAAGGGGCACAACAGATGTCTGATGTTTTGCCAGATACGTTCCAGTAATTTTAAACTAACTTATTTTCACAATAATAAGTACCAAATATTTTATACACACGGTTGTACCTCCTGATGATGGACCTAGACACGCCCGAAATATGTAGAGGTTGACGAAATACACTTACTTACTTACTTACTTACTTACTGCATGGTGCAGAGTCCTACTCGAGAAGCTAACTGTTTTGCAGCTAGTCAAGAAATTCCCCGCATTTCACGGAACCCGAAGGTTCATTACCGCACTCACAAACGTCCGCCAACTGTCTCTATCCTGAGCCAGCCCAATTCAGTCCATATACCCACATCCCACCTCCTGAAGATGCATCCTAATATTATCCACCCATCTACGCATAGGTCTCCACAGTGGTCTCTTTCCCTCCGGTTTCCCCACCAAGACCCTATACACCCCCCTCTCCTCACCCATACGCGCCACATGCCCAGCCAATCTCGTTCTTCTCGATTTTATCACCTGCACAATATTGGGTGAGGAGTACAGGTAATTTAGCTCCTCGTGACGAAATATACTAAGAATAATTTGTGCATCAAGACGTTTTCTCTTTACACGATGCAAAATGTAACTTCAAACTTAAAAGATAAGCTTAAATTTTAATTATTTATAGGTACAGAAATGTGACAAATTTGTTTTCATTTCCCACTGATATCACTCCACGACTGACAGACTGGCCACTTCTCCTGAATGATGCGTCCAAAGAGCAATAGCGATCGTTGACCATGTGACGTCAGCATCTCTCTATAGCAGATGGCCGCTTGATCGGTTTATCAGAATGCAGTGCGTTAACGAACCCCACTAAGTACTCAAACACGATGTGACACGGCGTCATATTTGTGCAGAGAAGTACTTGAAACATACCGCACACTACCTGACAAGTAAAGTACAACAGTCCCGTTACAGGCCTGCAGTGGCCCAGAGGGTTCCAGGAAGTTAAGGTTCCCAGATTTCATGACAACGGCACAGGATGGTGGTAAGGTTGTCAGCCTTATGCACCGACCGCCTTTACCCTCAGGAAATACTCCTGGTACTCATTTCTGTTAGAGGCTGAGTCGACCCCAGTGCCATAGTGCGATCGGAAGGATTTTACGTCAAAGAAAAATTGCAATGACACCAGCTGGAATCTAGCCTGCGACCTTTCGAATTGTAGCACAGCACCTTAACCACTGTGCCACCGCGGCTACCTGATCAGTGCCTTCCATAAATCCCACAAGTAACTTAATTCGCTATTTTTTTTTCATAAAAATATGTAGTTGATTCGAAAAACAATAACTACTTGCACCTTTATACTGTTTGTCCATTAATTTAGCGCACAAATTCTACCACACAATCAAGTCTAACCCCCCCTTCTGACGTCTTGGTGTAAAGACGCGTAACAGAAAGCGAGGCGTGCAGAAGATTGATATTATAGAGCTACGTTGAACAATATTACGGTTGTTACAGCTAACCACACTCTTTGAGGACACACATTATCAAGTAATCTCACGGATATTATACGCAGTGAGTCAAAGTCATTGTGAAACTGTACTCTGTAAGATACAACCGTCTGATTGTCATTGTTAATGTTAGAAGCGCCTGATTCATACTGTTCTGGCCTATGTGACTTTTGGCACGTAGCATGACCAACCTACTTCCTATAGCAAAATGTAATTTCGTTAGATCATTGTTCTAGCATTAATACTAAGAATCAGGATGATTTCGTTGTTTGTAGTAGAGAAGCATAGTGGGCCCGGTAGCTCAGTCGGTATAGCGACTGACTACGGGCTGGACGGTGCGGGATCGAATCCCGGTGGGGACGAGATTTTCCGCCCGTCCAGACCGGCCCTGGGGCCCACCCAGCCTCCTGTAAATTGGGTACCGGGTCTTTCCCGGGGGTAAAGTGCGGCCGGGGCGTGCTGCTGACCACTCACCCCGTCCAGTGCCGCGGTCATGAACAGTAGAGCTATACCTTTACCCACCGTCTGGGTCACACCGGGCCTGTAACGGGAACACTTTACCTTTTACTCGGGTTGATAAGAATAAGAATATTGCCGCTGCTAGCTGCACAGACATCAATCCGGCTCCCGTAACAAACTGGGAGCCCCACTGTGTAACGCTCGCAGGATACTGTTAGGCCGTGGGGCACGGGATTACAGTTCAGCTCGTGAATGCGTATCGTGTCAGCCACTTGCAACGTTAGGGCGTTACGGCACGCGGTAACGGTACAAGTGTGGACCCACCTTAAGGGTACCGGCAATTTTTTTGCATGTGTTGTAGTCTCACTGACACTAAATTAAACTTAATTATACCTTATGTTAAAATTCTGCCTGTTATTTTGCATGGGTGTGAAACTTGGTCGCTCACATTAAGGAAGGAACGTAGGTCGAGAGTGTTTGAGAATATGGTGGGTGTAAGATGGATGAGGTTACAGGGGAGTGGAGAAAACTACATAATGAGGAGCTTAATGATCTGTACTGCTCACCAAACATTATTCGGGTGATCAAATCGAGAAAAATTGGTTGGGTGGGGCATGTAGCATGTATGGGGAAGAAGTGAGCTGTATACAGTGTTTTGGTAGGGAAAACTGAAGGAAACAGACCACTTGGAAGACCCAGGCGTAGATGGGAGGATAATATTAAGGTGGATCTTCAGGAAGTGGGATGTGTGGGCATGGACTGGATCGAGCTGGCTCAGGATAGGGACAGGTGGCGGGCACTTTTGACAACGGTAATAAACCTTCGGGTTCCATAAAATGCGGGGAATTTCTTGACCGGCTGAAAAACGGTTAGCTTCTCAAGAAGGACTGTGCTGCATGGAGTGAGTGAGTGAGTGAGTAAGTCAGTAAGTAAATAAGTAAGTATTATGTTTCAAAAATTATCTGTGCTTCACTGGCATGGCTATGAATGTGAGATATGGAAATATTTCCATATTTTCCCATAATTTTTTTTGTTTACTGATATTCTGATTTATGGGGTCCGCGTTCGAGTATAATTTACACCAGGCATGTCAAACTGATTGGATCTGGCGGGCTATAGCGAGCCAAGACAAGTGCTGTTGGGTTGCACAATTTGAAAAACACACACAAGGAACAACTCTCGTGTGGTTCAAGAATGGCTATCGCTGCTGGCCGATGTCCAACTCACTGTTTGCCAACCATAAGCACTTGATATAAACTCAATCGGCAATATGTGAATTGAAGCTAAGAGGGTCAATACAGGAAACCTGGCCTGTTATCCCTCTCAGAAATAGCTATGACCTTTGGACCCTCATATCAGACACGTGTGAAGAAGTTGATTTCTTTTTTGTTGTTGCGTACAGCACACGGCACATGCACAGTATGGGGCCCATTTGGGTTATTTTGGTGGCCTACATACCGTGAATATGGCCCAGAGACTACAGTTATATACATATAGAAACAAGCGATTAGGTAATCTAGTGACATCCGTTATCACATCACTGAGCGAATTTTGATATTTTTATGTAATTCCACGACGCCATCGTTGCTCGTTAATTTACGTTAATCCAAGTATTCACTTCAAATTAAGCAAATGTACTGGTGTCTTTGGTTAATATATATCCAGCATGACTGATTGTAATGAATGGAAGATGGGCAGACACCACAAATGCAGAAATAAAGGGAACTAGGAGTGACTCTAATAGCGATTGCAGCTGTGTCTTATGTAGCTTGCAGAGCGGGACTTAAGAAATTTCAGGTTGCTTGATTTTTGTTGGGCAGAGTGTACGTGGGAAATAAGTTAGGTTGCGACCGGCGAATAATTGTTTGAAAGTCGCTGAACATTCTTGGTTTCCAACACAGAAATCTTCCTGGAATTCTGAGGTGTGCCATTCCCCGTTTTGTTTAAACTATAAGGTGAGGCAAATTCAGTCAAAACACAACTATAAATATATGGCTAAATGATGGTATTTATTAGCAATGGAAAAAAACTACATGTTTCGGCCTATAGCAGCCATATTCAGGTTTTGAAGACTTTCTTGCTAAAAGAGTTATATATAATATGAATTAACGGCGTGGTAATGTTGAGATCTCATCATCATTTTACGTGCGTTCGTTAAGCTAAGTTTGGTGGGATGTCTGTTGGGTCAATGAATTTGTAGGTAGATGGGTGTGGGTCTCTCCGGTTATATCTTGTATGCTCCAACAAAGGAGCATACAAGATATCACACCTGCAATCACAGTTTCTTCCTAACCCTACACCCACCCAACCGGAAAGATCCACACCCAGCTACCTACAAAGGCATGGTAGTGCTATTAGTCAAGTTTGGAGGTTCTTGGTGCGCTGGTATTGTGAAAAGGCGTGTCCGTCTTCCTTCCTCTTAATTGCGGTCGTGTTGCAGGAAGGCCTCCCGCAACACGACCCTATCTTGCCTCTAGTCAGAGCATACCTCCACATATAGAAATCACATTACGCAATATGGCCTGTATGTAGAGGTCTCTGCACCACGTGCACGCTCAAATGTATGTATATAGTAGGACCTTAAGTTCTCTTGAAGACAACCTGAAAATGGCCAGTAAAGGCGAAACATGTAGTTGTCCAGTATAGCCACTAAATACACCTTAATTGACATAGCTGTGTGTGACTACATACCCTTTCCAATTAGAATTCAATGTTCGACGAAGCAAAAGCACGTGCCGTCAAGTTTCAACAAAATTGCCCAGGCCAGGTACCTTTCAGACGTTTTTAACACAATTACAAAACACACGAAACCCAAACATATCACAGTTTTGATATAATTCCCTCTTGAGCTTGCTGAAGAAAATAACATTGCACCGTAGTGCAACCAAACCGCTGAAAAACTAAACTACGGTAAATAACACCAAAGTAGTAACTGCAATAATTTTACTGAAAATTTTTCAGCGCCTCCTTTAAATGTGGTTATGTACAGACCTAATGGCATCTCCGATACACTAAATCAAACTGCATGGACCCTTAACACACTGCAAATGGTACAAGTGTCAACTGTCTCCAGCCATTCAGAAGTCTCTCAGCGAAATGCACTAAAAGTCACGAGATAAATATACTTTATTTTATATATATATATATATATATATATATATATATATATTTCAATCAACACAACTATATAATAAAAGCATAGGCTAAAGCGACATGTTTCGACTTAAAAAGTCATCGTCAGGCTAAGCTAAGAACCATGAAGTTCTTTACAATGTGGCTGTGCGCATTTGGGATCCCAGATGGCTCACAATGTGTGCTGTGATTCGTACCGTGTGCATAACGTGACTTATATCAGTTACACTATTGTACCTATATTGGGGTGAAGTATGTGACGTGTGTTGGCGTGCTATTTCCTGGGGTCATTGTTCACTGATTGGGCTCCTGGTTGTTATGTCCGTTGTGGTTGTATTGGTTCTCTTGTTTTTAGTTTCCCGGTGGATGGGGTCCACCCACTTGTTCTTTCTAGTCTGTTACTGCTTTCTGTTTTGGATCGATCGCGTCTTGTCTAGTTATTTTTTCTGTGCGACGGTTGCCCGCTTCTTCGTGCAGTAATGAACGGGCTTCTGCCCCGGTGTAGCTTCCACTTCCTGCGGGGGTGAATGGCTTCCCACAACAAGAGATAAATAACTTCCGTCCACACGTGTCCAAAGCACAAGCCACAAATACAACTGGAGAATGAAAGTTGTATACACACTATACTTACACTCCTTACTCCATGACCATACAATTCTCATACATAAATATATATATATATATATATTTAGTGACGGTGAATAAATGTCTGTCACAATGTTTCACACCGTTTTGGACAAGTGCACCAATTCTGGCCATGATTCTGGTGCCCTAACATACCACAAGGCATGTAACATTGTAACAGAAAAGGAATCTTATTTGAAGGATTGCAATACATTATAGTAATGAACAAGGCTTGTAAGAATTGAATATTTATACAAATCAGTATCGTTCAAAAAAATTCATGGATACTGGTTAATAAGTCACTCCAGTTATTTTCTAAAGAACGTGATCCTGTTTGTGGATGTACTAGTATATTAGAGGAGGCTGAAGCTAATGTCTGCTTACATGCCCTAGAAATATAGAAGTTTCCTACGGACAAATCTTATTTCAAATTCATTACATTTCTGGAAGATTTACAATATAAGGTGTACATAAGGGTAGTCAAAACATAACTCTAGATATGTTTATAGCACTAATGGCTAAAGTTAGCAACTACATGTTTCGGCTCTAGTAATGGTCATCATCAGGTTCCACAACACTTACTCGTAGTGTAGAATAACTATACAATATGCAAAGCAGCAGTATGGTTTGATGACGAGATCTTGATCACCACTACAATACAGGGTTATTCAAAATGATTGTCGGGGTTTTAACAACTTGTCATACACAATACACTTGAGATAGCAGTATATGTATTTTTTTTTTATTTAACAGAACAACACTCCCAGTTTTTGTTACATACCTTACAGGTGCTCTATATGTGCACCCTTTGTGATTCTACAAACATCAACACGATAACTGAGTTCGTTCCAAACTGTTTGTAGCGTGTCAGCGGTGATGGTTTCAATGGCGGTTCTGATTCGTACCTTCAGTTCCGGGATACTTGCGGGAAGAGGAGGAACATAAATCTCTAGATCCATTGGTGCAACTACATTGTCCTATCTCAAATGCATTGTATATGACAAGTTGTTAAAACCCCGACAATCATTTTGAATAACCCTGTATATAGAAGCAATCTGGTATATGTAATAATTTATATAGTCGGAACTGCAAAGCTGTGGAGGCATAAGGTCGACCAGCAACACCTATGTCAGTGCCGTGTTGCGTATATGCGTATACGCAACCATCTGAATGAGTTGTGAAGTTGGTAAACTGGGTCGAGGTGGTATGTTCGTGGTGTTAGACCTATGGGGTGGGTTCTCGTGAAGTAGGAACTGCTATCGGCATAAGCGGAGTGGTGTGGTAATCCCTGTTGGAAACTTTCTTTTTTAGAGGGAACTGTGGTTAATGTTGAGTTGCCTGTGGTACAGTTTCTTATCTGTGGACAAATGAAATGTAAAATGAAGGACAGTGTGGAGTGTGGTAAAACCTTGTAATAAAAACTGGGTAGTAGTGTGGTACTTTCACTTTTACTTTAGTTTTTTGTCCGTATTGTTACATATGTAGCATTGGACTTGTCCACCATGTTATGTATAACTGCTGTATATACATACAAAGTCTCAGACTGTAACAATCATACTACACATTACATGTGGGAAGCGAGCTATTCGTAGGTGTTATATACTGGTGTCTTGCAGCACATGATACAGGGTGAGTCTCTCGCTAGAGGCCCCAAACTATTGTCTATGTATACAGTCCAACAGCGCGGGTTTCTCGTTCGTAAATACTGGCAAACAGGTTCATTTAAAGCATGCCAGATGGCATTTCGAGAGGAATTTGGTGAAAGACGTGCACCATCGAAGTGTTGCATCCAGAAATTGGTTAAAAAGTTAGAGACAAGGAGAAGCCAATCTAACGCCTGCCGACTTCTTTCTCTGGGGCCTATTGAAGGGCAAAGTGTACAAAAATACACCCCAGCACAACCGAACAACTCAAAGACGCTATCCACCCAGAGATTCAAGCCGTCAGCGTCGACACTTTGGGAAAAGTATTCCAGAATTTGGAGAAACGCATTCAAGTGTGCTTGGATGTGAAAGGAGACCAGTTTCAGCATCGATTATGAGCAGGTCCTGTTTTTGCACCGTTCCCGGTATATGTTTATAAATTTTCAAGTCATTATCTCAATAACATAATTTTTTATAGACAATACTTTGGGGCCTCTAGCGAGAGACTCACCCTGTATTATGTATGTGGTAGACATTATTTGTTCACTTTAACCACGGGTACACTCGCCACTAGACTATATTGTGCACGAAATGTGCACTGTTGTCTTGGTTTCCGGAAAGGGGGGTGGAGGGGTTGTTTGTGGTGGGATTGGGAAGGAGTTGTTTTACATGATATTATGGATGATGTTTTCCTCTTGTTGGTACTCTTCTTCTTGTAAGTCATATGAGTTTAATCTGTTGTACAAGAATTTACTGGCTGCGTATTTTTGTTGTGTGGGGTGGTTTGAGGTGAACGGGGATAATGGTGTCTGTGAATGCAGGCTTTCTGTAATTGGAGGTTTTCCAGTTGGTGGGGGTTTTTGCATAGATATGTCCAAATAATTTAACATGTTATTCGTTTCTATTTCCACTGTAAATTTTAGTTTTGGGTGTATGGCGTTGAAATCGTCTAATGTGGCTTGGATGTTAGTGTGGATGGGGTTGAAAATGACTAATATGTCATCTATGTAGCAGAAATAGTTGACAATCTTCTGAATGAAGGCATCATGATGTGCTTGAAAATCAATTAGTATTACACAAATGTACGTCAGCACAATCTATTTATTCTGGAGTAAGGCTACATGTTTCGACTAGATACTAGTCATCTTCAGGCCTCTACAATTTTGTTACCAGATGCTTTGTCCACTTTGGGATTCCATAGTGTTTACATGTGGATTAATCCACATGTAAACACTATGGGATCCCAAAGTGGACAAAGCATCTGGTAACGAAATTTTACGGGCCTGAAGATGACTAGCATCTAGTCGAAACATGTAGCCTTACTCTAGAATAAATAGATTGTGCTGACGTACGTTTGTGTAATACTTATTGACAATCTTGTGTTTGGTCGACAGGTGTGCCAGATGTAAATGTTCCATGTAAGAAAATCTAGGATATTAAGCCGGATGATGGCACACCCCTTGCAAGGCAATCATTCTGAATGAACACATTGCTGTTTTATGTAAAGCAGTTCTGCTTAGTGATAACCTCATACTATTTTATTAACTCTCGTTGAGTTTGGGCGTCTAGTAGTTTGTGTTTCAGAATGCCGGATAAAATTTCCAGTTTTTCAGTAACTGGGATGTTTGTGTATAAGTTGGTAATGTGAAGTGAGGACAGCCTGAAGTGTGGTAGTATTGGGGTGTCTTTTAGCTTCCCTATCAGGTCTTTGGAGTTTTCTATGTTGAAGGGATTTGGTAGGGGGGCCAGACGGTTTTTTTTTTGTGTGAATAGTTTGGCAAGCTTGCATGCTGGGGCGTTATGCCAATTCACTATGGGTAGAATGGGTTGGTCTTGTTTGTGTATTTTTATCAGACCTTTGATGGAGGGTGCAGAGGGGTTCAGGTTAATGTGCTCCCATTTGGTGTCCTGTGGAATGAGTATCTTACTGTTATTTATTGTTTTCCTGATTTGAGGTCTGTGGTTGTGGTTTGGAAGTTATTTGTCTCTAAAAAATTGTGTATTTTGTAATCATATTGCTGAATGGGAAGGATAACAAGAGTTACCTTCGTCCGCACATGATCATTGCATTGTTGTTCTGGAGCTTGGCTTGTATGGTCTTCATTGTTCTGGCTTCAGGGTGTGTGTTATGTTTGGGGGTGGGGTTATTGTTCTGTTGTACGGTGTTTATGTGTTCTGCCACTAGTTCCCTGTACGCCTCGCGGTCGGAGGTTGGGGGTCACGATATGGCAATCTCGGCTTCTAGGGCCAGGTTTCGTAACCAATTTTTTTGTTTGGAGTGCAGGTTATATTTTAGTCCCTTTTGGAGTAGGGCCATTTTGCAGTTGGAGAAGGATACGTCAGTGTTGTTTACGACCCTAGGGTAAAAGGTATGCTCTTGTTGTGGGGTTCTTGTTTGTGTTTGAGCTGATTTGTTTAGTTTCTTATCTCTGGTCTTGTATTCCATTTGCGCTTCTCTTTGAAGCTTCTCCTCAATTGTATGGTGAATATAGAGCCAGGTGTTTCTCCACGTGTTGGCCACGGACAGATGTAGGTGGTAGATTTGTAGGTTCAATTGCTGGTTTTCAGTGTGTATGTATTTTATTTCATCTCTAATTCTTATGTTGGGTACTTTGTGTTGTGTATATTTGCAAGCCAGGGAGGTGTTCGGGATTTTTATCTCAGCATAGGTTGGAATCAGTTGTTTCTTTAGGCATTGCTGGTCACAGCAGATGTTGGTGTTACAATTGTAAATCAAAATCTGAAAGATTTATTACAAACAGCAACATGCACATTATTTCTGTATTCAAGACTCTTCAGATTATCTGGCAACTGGGGAGGGGGTGGGGTGGGGGGGAATATCTCCCATGAAATAAACGTGGACATTCTCTGGTACATATGCACCAATGTCTTGTACCTGTTTCAAAATCAATGAATAGTTTATAACACACACACGAAACAGAACATGGCCACTCCACTCCTCAGTACACATCCAGACGAATCTGAAACTGACACCGAATCCTGAATTCCTTATTACACCCAACACACATACACCATTCTATGTACGTGTTGGTGTTCCCTCCAATGACTCCATTCTCTGAAACACTGATTGCACACAACACACAAGTACAGACACTCTTTATTATAGATGTGTCCACATCCCTGGAACAGTACTCAGACGAGTGAATAAATTCTTACAAAAGTAACAAAAATACAGGCACTACCAACGCTTTTATCGTGCATCATAAAACACCAAATATCTGAATGATTAACACACATATTGTAACAATACGGGCGTTACCCATTAATTATGAATTTACGAACCTTAAGAACGTGAACTAAGGAGAATTATGTCTGTCACGTGTCATGGACGTGGCTGCTCCAAGCATAAATGTGCTGGTATGTCCTCAGGTAACAGTTACACTTCAACAGCTACTCATGCTCATCACATGAACGTGGCTGCTCCGTACTACGAACGTGTCAAGTGTTTGTGCAGGTCAATGCTAGAAGTGAATCACTTATCACGCATCACAGAACTAAAGACGTTCCCCACTGTGCATGTTATGTTGATGTGCTCTCAGATTGCCATTAGTAGTAAATGTTCTATTACAAGCATTACACGCGTATGGACGCTCACCACTATGTATGCGTTCATGTATTTTCAGGCTACCTCTAGTAATAAATGATTTGTCACACACACTACAGGGATATGGACGCTCCCCACTGTGTATCTGTTGGTGTACTTTCAAATGGCCAATAGCACCAAACGATTTACTGCACACGTTACACTGATACGGACGCTGACCACTGTGTATGCGCTGATGTACCTTAAGGGAGCCCTTGGTACTGAACGATTTGTTACACACATTACACGGATGTAAATTCTCTAAACTGTGTGTCTGCTGATGTACTTTAAGAGCGCTACTACTGCTGCATGACTTATTACACACATTACAGGGATATGGTACCTCTCCATCATGCATACGCTTATGTAATTTAAGATAGCCTCTACTACTGAATGATTTGTCACAGACAGTACAGTGGTAGGGACGCTCACCACTATGCACAAGTCGATGTTCTTTCAAATTGGCATTAGTACCGAATGCCTTATTACACACATCACAGCAATACAGTCTTTCACCATTGTGTATGCGTTGATGTATCTTCAGATTACTCTTACTATTGAATGATTTATTACACACATTACACGGATAAGGTTGTTGCCCACTGTGTATGCGTTGGTGTACTCTCAGGCGACCACTGGAATGGAATGACACAGTACACACATTACATGAATATGGACGTTCTCCAGTGTGTATGCGCTGATGTATCACCAGATCATTCTGACGAACGAAAGTCTTACCACACACATTACAGAGATACGGACGCTCACCACTGTGTATGCGTTGATGTATTTTCAGTTTGCCACTAGCAGGGAATGATTTATTACACACATTACAGACATACGGACGTTCTCCACTGTGTAGGCGTCGATGTATCTTCAAACTGCCATTGGTGGTGAAGGTTTTATTACATACATTACACATGTAAGGCTGCTCCATATTACATATGTTCTGATGTGCATTAATACAGCCATTGGTAATGGATGACTCACTACATGTATCACCTTGATGTTTCTCTGTATTATGTGTGAGTTGATGTTTCTTATGAGTACAATGGTGACTGGGCAATGTAGACACTTCAGCAAGTGTAGGTTCACCATTCAGCAAATGCTGATAGGAAAGAAAATTTCAATAATTATCCACATGATAAACTAAGTCTCAAACAAGAGTGAACATGAAGCTAAAACAGTTTAATGATAATCAGATTCTTTAAAGGATCCAATTATGGAGTAGGGTATTTGGTGTACACAAATTTGACAGGGAATGAGGGGAGGAAAAGCACCTTAATTTACAATAATGACATACTTGAAGAAACACATTTCCACAAGATTGGGGGGGGGGGGGGGACAACAAAACAGAACACGCGCTTCAACTGTTTTTTGGTGTGCAAAAAACCCAGGGCTGTCAAAGAACACAAACACGT
>Ga0123352_10013367_pt1 | contig 13029 bp, 12 predicted proteins | sample TergutLab28metaG_FD_89700 | JGI IMG/M metagenome (GOLD analysis project Ga0123352, IMG submission 89700) | Labiotermes labralis P1 segment gut microbial communities from Petit-Saut dam, French Guiana - Lab288 P1 | ecosystem: Host-associated > Arthropoda: Insects > Digestive system > Gut ... | reverse complement strand
TTTTTTTTAGTTTTATTTGTGTTTTTCTTTTTCTCCCCCTCTTTAGAAAAATCTTTTTCCCTCTTCCACCCCCTTTTCCCCCCCCCCCCCCCCCCCCCACTTGCAGTTCATGAGTTGTATGGATATTATGAACTAATTTTTTTAGATAAATACCATGCAATGTTTTTGGTCTGTGTAATGTGATATTCTTACAGGATGACTATAAATAGCCACACAAGACATATTTGTGTTATACTATGTTGTGTTATATAATATGTTATGATTCAGCAAAGTGGTATAGGCAGGGTGTTGGAACACGTCAGAATGCTTCATCAGAATGTAGCACATGAGGCTGCTGAGAAATGGTCAAAGAATGATTTATGCCTGTCATTCTAGTTGTGGAGGGCTGATGGTTTGCAAATAAGATGCTGTTCTTATCTTGTGAGAACCCATTGTTCGGTAGACTGTGTAAACTGAAGACAGTCCCACTGTAAATACACTCCCAAAGTACCATGGGAGATGTCCTGTAGTGTTATCTTTTATCAGGTTTTTATCTTTCTCAGGACAGCAGAAGCAGGTATTCAGGTAGAATATTGAGGTACAAAGATGTCTCTTCCCAACACTCTGAAGGCTGTTTTTAGGTGAGTTCTGTTTTTTATGAGGTTTGTAATTATCTACATTTTGTATCTGCTGTTAGGTAGAAAGGAACAACGGAAATAGGATATATGTGACTATTATGTAATGGTTTTGACATGTTTCAGTTGCTGTATCAGCATTTGCTAAAAGGGACTGAGATATTTGACATTCTCCAGTTTGTGAATAGCAATTCAGTTATTACGGTTTGAACCATCAAATGCACACAAGTTTATTGAAGTCACAGTGTTACTGCATACCAACTCGTACATGCAAAAAATATTAAGCAACTGTTTTGTACAATTGTGTGTTCCCTGATGATGGGCCAGTGAGTCCCAAAACATGTAGCAGCTGGTGTGTTGTAAGATTGTGACTTTAATAAAATTGTGTGCATTTGTTGGTTCGAATTGTAATAATTGGACTGAGATATGTTGTGCATAAGTATTATGCATCGCATGTTAAAACTGTAAAGTGGCATGAAGTTGCAGGATTGAGGTTTTCAGATTTGTTTACCATGAACATAACAATGTTTTGGAATGTGATGCCTGTGTTATGGGAGATTTGCTTTGACACATTTTTTTTCAGTGGGACCAGCTGTCTCTGTCGTCAGGCTCTTTGAATGCATGATTTCAGGCTTCTGCTGCGAAGTAGCTGAGAACTTTGCTCTTCTGGGTTATTACACAGTGAGTAGTGGTAATTTCTTATCGATGTTTTAGGACAACCTATCACTCCCATCCACAGGGTTCAAGAATCCAAAAAGAAACTGCCATTACTCACTGTGTAATAACCCAGACGAGCACATTTCTCAGGCCCTTTGAATATTTGAGCACATATACCACGTAATGCTGTGTTACTGCCCAGAAGACAGTGGTTTTTTGTCACCACTGTGGATGCTTCAAAACCACCATTTCTTTTATTTGTGTTCTTGTAGTTTCCATTGATTGCTGGCTGTGAAAATTTGAAAACTTTCAGACTTTTTACCTTTCATGCTCAAATATGTAGATGAATGGGAACTCCAGGCACTGTGTGATATGGGTTCATTATGTATTTGTGATGACAATACCGTCAACCTTTAAACAAAAAATCAAGAAAAACATTACTTATAGCTTTGTATTTAACACTAAGCAAGGTCTACTTGTTTGAACTACATCTCACAACATTTCGTCAAGGGGAGAAGTTTAATGCTGGAACAGTTCCATCACACAGTTCATGATTATTAAACTAAGTAATAAAGACAGAAGAACTTTTAAGTAAATTGGGCAAGTAAGTCAGCATGTGGGTTTTGGTATTTTTGGATTAATAAACAGAAATAAGTAATTTATATATGTAAGAAAAGTGTGTAGTAAATGCTAGTTGACACTGGAGTTTGGAACTAAATTTTATTAAATTAAATGGCACAAAATTATACATACCAAAATGCTAGTGCTTGCAGCAGTTTCATAACATTATGTCAAGCCAGCTTATCTTGTATGTCAGATTTTAATGTATAGATAGATGTTCACATTCAGGTTACAGCTGAGATTAACTTGGTAGAATTTATCCTTTTGTGTTTAAATATTCAAAACAAATACTTATATGTTTCAGTCCAACACAGCTGTGTTTTATTCAGTAGGCACATGTTTCAGTCGAAGTTGACCACATCAGGTCATAAGTGTGATACATTTTTTACCTTATTTTTAAGTATTGTTTGATGGTCGACTCCAGCTGGAACTTGTAGCTGTTGAATAAAACACAATTGTGATGGACTGAGCCATGTAAGTGTTTGTTTTGACTACAGTAGAGATGCTAATTTTGTTTGTGAAAGGGTAGTACTACAGACAAAAGGGCAGCCTAACAAACACTCTATTGAATTACAGAGACACATGCTGATAAAAATGAATTATGGCCCAGACATAACCTTTACCATAAAGCAAGAGAAAACTATGATAGAAATGTCTTTAACAAACAGCAGTGTGTAACAATAGTACCAAGAAAAAGTGATAAAATGTAGACTGCTTGTAACAGAATAAGGATAGCATGGCACCAAGATCAAGGATGCTTAGTTTCAGGCCTTTATTTTCTGACTGGAATCATCCTAAAGAATGCCCATAGCAGCATCAAACATTTAGGACTACCAAATTACACATACATTCTGCTTCAAATGTATTGATAATTGACACTGATTCTATGGCCTGCAAATTTTTAAAAGACAGTATTCCATGGCACTGAAGATTCTTGTGCTTTACTGAGGTGAAAGCTAGTAAATTTCTGAGACATTTATTCGACCTGTACATTTCAAAGTGTAAGGCATTTGGACACATCCTGTGTCCATTAGTCAAATCCATATGCACCTTTCTTCATTCAGTGGCAAGCTCAGTGACATGTCATCATATGCACTGGATCTCCACTTGATGCTTTGCTTTGTCTCCTTGTATGTACACCTGACCATCTGGTTATTGTCAGGAATGTGTATGCAGTGTCTTGCCTCCTTAAGGCAGGGAAGTTGGCTGTACTTTGGTTGTGTACCTGGTTCTATAAACTTCACTGTCCCTGTTTTATTTATCTTTGTGACATGGACACAGTTTTACCTTTACCTTACCTGGTCATAGGGGCTTGCCTGACAATTTGGAAGCATTTTGTGCATAACTGATTTTTCGGCCACGCATCCTTTCTGCGGATGGTTTTTTTGTGACACATGAGGTGTGGTTGCCACAAGGTGTTTTTGAAAGGTGTCTCTTGCATCAGTACCATCTTATTGTGCTTTGCATAAGGGGAGGGCTAGGCAAATGAAAGTTTGCTATATGCTTCTAGTGGATGTGGAGTGTTGTAATTCATGTACTTTAACCTTCTTTTGTACAGCCATGTGGATGCAAACAAGGACAAATATATAGCTGCATTACAAGAAGTGGTTGCCATCCAGTCAGTTTCAGCATGGCCACATAAAAGGGATGAGGTTGTGAAGATGGTAACATGGACTAAGAACAGGCTCAAGAAACTTGGTGCAGAGGTTGAACTGTGTGAACTTGGCACACAGGTGTGTCACTCCTAATTAATGTCATGAGTGTCATCCTTGTGAAGTAAATATTATTATAATGATAGCATCTTCATTTACAACTGTATATGTGATTATGACACACTGTATGGATGCATTATGAGTCATGCTTTTCCCAATTATTTGGCTTTACCTGTAACTTGCAGACTAATGTGTGGCTTATATGTAGAGTCTACCAGGTGGGGGAGAGCTGCCACTGCCCCCTGCTCTTCTGGGCACACTGGGACAGGATCCGAAGAAGAAGACTGTTTTGGTGTATGGTCATCTGGATGTTCAACCAGCACTAAAAAGTGATGGCTGGGATTCTGAACCTTTTGAAGTGACTGAGAGAGATGAGAAGCTGTTTGGGCGAGGCACAACTGATGACAAGGGTCCTGTTCTTGGTTGGATTCATGCACTTGAAGCGTTTAAGGCTACCAGTCATGAGATTCCAGTTAATGTTAAGGTAGTTGTATGAAAATGTTAGTTATGCACATCTGGATGTGTGAGTTTTTTTATAGTTTTTTGGCCACAGTAACAAATATACAAGGGGGTGCTGATAAGTCCATAGCCTGACCAGGAAGGAAACAAGCTACAAGGACCAAACTCGGGATTTATTCAACATACTCCCCATGAAGCTCAGTACACTTCTTAGCCCTTTGCTCTAACTTTTGCAAGCCACTCAAAAACAATTAAGAAGGTTGTCCAACCAGGCCTCTGCGACAGCAATAACCTCTGCATCAGACGAAAAAGGGCGACCTTTCAATTGTTTTTTCCGTCCAGGGAACAGGTGGTAGTCTGACGGGGCCAGATCCGGAGAATAGGGTGGGTGATCAAGACACTGGAAGCTCAGGTAGGCCAGTTTCTTCTGGGTTGCAAGTGCCCAGTGAGCCAGGGCATTGTCGTGCAAGAACAAGACCCCCTGGTGAACTTCCAGCGGTGTTTTTCCTTCAAAATATCCTTCATTTGCACCAGCAGAGATGAGTAATACTCCGCATTGATAGTTTGGCCCGTTGGTAGATAATCAATGAGGAGGATGCCGTCATGATCCCAGAAAATTGAGGCAAAAACTTTTCCAGCGGATTTTTGCACTTGGAATTTTTTGGGGCAGGTGAGCTGCTATGCTGCCACTCCACTGATTGTTGCTTTGTCTCCAGGTCATAGTGATATAACCAGGTTTCGTCCATGGTCACCAATCACAACAGGAAATCATTTGGATCGCACTGAGAAAATTCCAAAAGTTGCTCTAACGACTGGCACCATTGACGTTTTTGATCCGCATTCAGGCATTGCAGGACCCACTTCGCGGAGAGCTTCTCCATGTCCACGTCTTCATGAATGATGGACCCAACCCGCTCACGTGAGATGCTCAGTTGCTCAGCTATTGATTTAGCTGAAATACGGTGGGCCTTCCAAGATTAGCTCGTGAATTTGATTAATAATCTCCAGGGTGGTCACTGTTTTGGCACATCACAGGTGGAAAAATCACCACGTTTAAACTGGGCCACCCAGTTTTTGACGGTGGCATACGATGGTGCATGTTCTCCTAAGGTTTCTATCAGAATGACGTGAATTTCCTTTGGTGCCTTGCCGTGAAAAAAAAAAAACTTGATGACAGCTCGTGTCTCCATGTGTTGAAATCGCGCATGTCACTTGACATGCTTCCTTTTGGCCTCAATAACTAGAAAAGACTTGCAATTCAGCATATGAACAGACCCCTCTTTCGAACGACACTCTCGATTCTGTTCCACGACATCAGGAAGTAGGTCAGGCAAAGGACTTATCAGCACCCCCCATAGTGTTATCCTCTTGGATGCATAAGAAACTATTTATTTGTGAAAGTAACATTCGTGAAATGAACACCAATGTTCATATGCTGCGTAGATATTTGCACATGTCTGTGTGTGTCACGGCTCCAGCTGGTTGATATGAATGTGGAGTTTTCTCATGCCATGAAAGACATGTATCATTTTGACATGCCAACCATTTCATCTCTGAACAACATCAGTATTTTACAATAGAAGTGAAAATCCTCTGAAATTATTTTTACGGTTGAAGGCAACAAACAGTCTGTCTATGGAAATTGTAAGTTGACATGGACATAACACACACACACAATTGAATTCAGAATGGGAAGGGTTAACTTTTTGTAAGCAGATAAAACTGTCACTATATGTATATATTCTTGATGCATTCTATGGTGTTATTTCATCATGCACTATAATAATTGTTATATTGCAAAGTTTCCAACATGTATGGTCCTGACAATGCCTATGTCCAATTAAGGCTCAAATTCTGCTTGTCTCTAGCAGTTACATCCCTTTTGAAGAGATGTAGTGCATAGTATAGAATGATATGGTAAGATAATCACACCTTGGGCTTGGTGGAAATGGTTTCGCACTAAACTTTTCTATGGAAATGTGTTAAGAATTTATTGTTGTTATTCTTTGGAAATATTTCTAAAGAACATAAAACTGAAATTCATAATAGGGTGAAACCGCAGAAATTTTCTACATTGCTGGAAAAGGTTATGTGTGGCTGCATTCAGACTTGCAGTTCTTGGAAATATTTTTTAGATGTTTTCTGAGTATCTAAGATTGTTTAGGAATTTGATCATATTTCATCCATCCACTATTACTGTATTCCATATATAAGGTGGCATTAGATGAAAGCATCAAAGCAGAAACTTTTAAAGAAAAATGATTTTATTTCTTATCTGGATAATTTCTAGATACAGTTTTAGAGCTCAGGTATAATTCCTTTTCCCATTTTGCTATAAATGATCTGGTTAAAGTGGGTACATACTGTGTCAGTGTGGGGATCCTTGCTTTGGAAACATTCATATCATTGTGGTTTCCTCCCAGGTAGTCTGCTATGTTGGCTGCATTGAGACATCTTGAAAGCTTCGAATTGTGTGCAACATAATAATAGACTACTGTATCAATGCCATAGTTTTGGGATGTGTTGCAATTCGTAAATGTTTATATTTTAAGAAACCACTTAATTACATTATTTCACCCATTGTTTTTTCTTCACCAATATAAGTTGACCCCTTATGATTGATTTGAAATGAGAGTAAAACAGTGTCATAATCATTGCATGTATATGATACCTTGTCAGCTGTTATGAATGCATCTGCTGATGTTTGGCCAGGATACATCTGTGGCTTATTATGACTTTAATGTATAATGAAGAGGAACATTAATTACATGCAGATTGTTAATTGTTCTTATACTGTACATGTTTATTTTTAACCAGCCATATATCATATATCTTAATAATAATTAGCAAGATTTTTGTACCCAAGGAGACAGTAATCTTTTTAACATCTCTTTGCGTAGTGTTAGGTTGCAAGACTACTATGATGTCGTTTCTTATTTTCCCCCAGTTTGTTTTTGAAGGAATGGAAGAGTCTGGTAGTGAAGGACTGGATGAATTACTTGCTAAGAAGCAAACGACATTCCTCAGTGATATTGATTATGTCTGCATCTCAGATAACTACTGGTTGGGCACTAAGAAGCCATGCCTTACATATGGATTACGTGGTGTTTGTTATTTTGGAGTTGAAGTTGAATGTGCCAGCAAGGATCTTCACAGTGGATCCTTTGGCGGGAATGTGTAAGTTTTCTTTAATTTTTGTTACTCTTTTCCCTCCACTTTTTCTTTGCTTGTACAATAGGTGTCAGATGTCTTGTGAGCTTTCAGTGCCTGACAAATGGTGAAAAGTGGGAGATGCTATGCAAGCCTCATCACATATTCAAGAAAACATCAACCATTTCATTACTTCAGCACTTCTGGTTACATGTGACACCAACCATATACAGCAGTTAATGTTTTCAAAATGACTGCCAAACCACCAGACCAGTCTTAACCCTTTGATGCTGGAATTAAATCCCTCCAAGCAATGCTGCCTCTTGGGATTTTTTACTGGGGTTTTTAAATTTTATATCTTAGTCTTAGAAAAATAAAGCATATCTCATAGTCTTTTCCTTCAAATTTAATTAAATAAAATTTTGCATTCTGCTTATGAATTGGTTAATCCGGGAAAAAATGTTCACCTATTTTTATAATAAAATTAGGCCTGTGAATCACCTGCATTATATAAAATGTGGCGTAAATAGTTAATTACTCACATAATTCTGGTTCCTGCAGAAGGTCTGTGGCACCATGGATCACTGTTTTATCATGACACACAATATTCACAGTTGGGGTGATTTACAAATTTACTTTGGTATGATATTCTGCTAAACAAGGCACTGCGCGCAGGCCCACATCACACCTGGCGCATTTATACATTGTGCCCTTTCTCTGGCCACGAGAAGAACACAGACGGCAGCGGAGTTGGGTGGATGATTTCTCTGGCCAGTGTTTGTTATTGCGACTCTCAAGTCGGAAAACTTTTTTTATTCCAAGTATGGTGTCAGCAATCAGAATTTCACTGATGGCTTCCTCCTCGAGTTTGATTTTTTTCCCAGCCATTGCAATACACACCTACAACGGTGTGCCTTATTTACACTCTTCTGTATGACTCGGCACAGTTGCAGTAACCCAATGCCACCAAGAAATGAACGTCTTCTACAGTGACAGCAAAACAGATCTAAAGCTACAATGTGCTTAGTGTAAAAATTCCAGCTAATCGAGGGTGCCCAAGACGTTTTTAGTAGATGGACGGCTGTGTGTTGCATGTTACTACCCCACAACCCCTACAGATTGCCCCAGCACTACAAGAGGCACATCTCTGGGTCCTCCTGTAGCTGTAAACATCGATTTTTGTGGATATCTTTGATTTTTGAGCATTGGTTTTGTCCGAATTATATGGGTACAGTACGCCACTGACAACCTTTGTGGTCAACAACTAGAGTTAGTTACATAGGTCAGTGTTGATATTTCAGTCCACAGTGAACTGCAGGGCCAGCGATAAACAAGGCAAGCTGTGTCTCGAACAGCATTACTCATTGAGAGAACTGCGGATTTGCTATGTGTGGACTTATGAATTAGGGTTTTTGGAGGGGTTTAGGAGGTGGAGGGGGTCTATTCTGGCTACACAGAGAAACCCTGACCTTCATGTATCCTGCAGCTTACCAAAACACTGTGGTAATTCAGGTAGGAGTGTACAAAATTCCTCCAAAATTCAACACACTGTTTTCAACGTCTTTGGAAGTTGTTCAGCTGTTTAAAGGACTCACTGTGCGACATCTTTAGAAGTCGTACAGCGTTAAAGGGTTAAGATGGTCATGCCAAATCCATTGAGTCCTGGGAACTGGAGAGTGAAGCTTACAAGACATCTGACTACTACTGTTGTGGGGAGAGAGGAAAAATCAACTGTGCCTCTGTCTGGTCTTCCAGAACTCTTGTCTGTGAAGTGAGTTAGATATTTTTTGTATATACATAGGCCTGAGGCAGTGGCAGACTTAATTCATCTTCTAAATACGTTGTTGGATAAGGATGGCAATATTTTGGTGACTGGTCTACATGATGATGTTGCTGAACTCACACTCAAGGAGGCAGCATTGTATGATGACATAGAGTTTGACGTGGAAGAATACAAAGCAGGTATTGGAAGTCGGCAGCTTTTGCACAAAGAAGATAAGGTATGTTAGTGTGATGCATGAAGTTACATCATTATAACTACTGGCTTATTAACATGAATACAAAGACAGCTGACTAAAGTATGATCTTAACAGAAGTGGAAATATGTACTGCATTGGTGTTACCTCATTGTGTAGAGTCAGAAATAAGTTTTATTTATATTTCATTAAGTACTTTTTAAGTACATAGTACATTAAAATTTTTCAATCAAAATTTGTGTATCATAATGAAATACATATTTTACACAATGTGCCAGTGCCTTTTTTTGATAATACAGATAAGTTTTGTTGGAATTCTGTGTATATGGGGACAGAATTAAACTGGTATGAACCAAACTGAAATTTGTGCTAGAGCCAAATTTTGTCAAAATCTGTGCATTTGTTTCCGAGGTGGAACATGAAGGGAAAGACAGACACAGCTGTATGCACTACTCTTTTATTGTGTATACTGTGTGCAGGGAATACAAACAAGGGAAGGAAAAGTGTTTTATAGAGTTGTAAGTTTTTGTATTGCCTATGGCATTGTGGCTAGATTCAGTACACATTTCATGATTCCTTGTGCATTATTTATCATCACTTTAAAAATTGTGTTGTGTGAAGATCCAAGCCCTCTGGGATGTAGTGTTTCAGTTGGTAAATAGTGTGAACATTTTGGAAAAGCCTAATGCCTCCATATTCAGGATGTAAATAGTATTTAGTGACCTTGAAGATGGAGGCATCTAGTTCCTCTGAAATGTAGATGTCAGTTTACCAACACATCATCATATCCCAGAGGACTGTACTTTCATCAATATCCTGCGAGAACCTCAGATTTGGCTGTGTTTTTGATGTGTTTGCAACAGAATCCAGAAATGTCACATTTACCCAAATATGAAATGACCCCCCTTCACCACAGTTTTCTTGAAAATACCGATACAGAACTTGTTTAACAAAATGAGCAAGTATTAGGTGACCCCAGTTTTTAGTTGATAAATTAGGAAAATTTTCTCATCTTGTATTCTGGATGATACAGAATGCCCATTAACCTTGCACTGTCATTCCAACTGCTGAATGAATTTTCTTGCTATTAGATTTTGATGCATTTCACTGCCGCGTGTTGACACAGTCAATATTTTTGTTAAAATCTACAACAGTTACGGACACACTGCCTGAAGACACAGATGCATCTCTAACGTAACTCACTGAATGGTTACTACAGTGAAAAATGTTTTGAGCGGCATTTTATGCCCAATACTTTTTCCATAATTCATGCATTTTTTTTTATATGTGTATAATAAACAAGAGAAAGTGAGCATGCCAGCCTCCCATAAATCCAACCCCTCTTCCGTACCTTGGGGTATCGTAGATTTGTACTCTACTCTACCCTGGGTCATGTGGGAGGCAGTAACGTTTGTGGAGGGTATACCCTGATGGGGGTTGCTACGACACAAGCTGGCCAATGGGGCTCTGGTCTACCCAAGCCAAGGTGGAAGGTATCGTGCCAAAGGTTGCATGGCACTGGGGTAGTGATAACAGTGTCATTAACGATCCGTTTGGGAAACCAGGCTGCACCCCTTTGTATGTAGGCCTTCGTCTGTGTAGGGCTCCATGGATGGTGACCTTATGTTTTTCCTCATATGCAGGAGGGCTCCTTTTTGGGGACTCTGGCAGACATACATGAATGAATGAATAAATAGACCAGTGGCTCTGGTGATGGAGTATCCCTGTCCGTGGAGACCCTGTTAGGGAACATGGAGGGGGCTCCATTACCGGGGACACTGAGGGAAAGATAAAAAGAGATACATTAAGAGAGACGTAAAAATGCGCTGTAAGCGGGTATCTCTCTCCATAGGGGCCCCATTGGGGAACCTGGAGGGGATTCACTTGCCGGGACTTTTTGAGTGATAAGGATAGTATATCTGGGTTCCTCTCTTGGACCCAGAGGAAATTCAGATTTTAAATGTGGGGGCCATCTGCAACTCTGGTAAAGGTACAGGGCTGTCCTGAGCTGATACCAGATTATGGGGCACAAAGGTCCATAAGGCCTAGGTGCATTGGGACCGTAAGGGCTCAAACCCAATGCGAATCTATCTATCTATCTATCTGTCTGTCTGTCTCTGTCTGAGTTGTTACACTTTACATACATTTCTAACTTGTTAAGACTGTTGTACCTGGTAGGTAGCTCGCTTATCTGTTGCATTACATTGTACAGTCATTTTGATCACAGACTTTCATCAGTCTGATGTATTTCTACTCTCATCTAATAATATCTTGAGCTTTGTAAGCAGAAATTCTGTGCTCTGTTAGTTATATAGTTTAACTTTAACTTTACACAATACCAGGCATGAACTGATGTAGTTAGTCACTAGCAGAAACTTGTCTGCTGTTGTGCATTATACTTTGACCTTAAAATGTTGCACAATTTATGAGTTTTGACAACATTGGCCCAAATGCTCTGACTAGTATTGTTGGTAGAGTAGATACATTGATCTTCCAAAAGTGTTTTCTCTGTACACAGATTTGAGGCAACCTTTGGCTTTTTCAGATAGCAGATTAGGAAGACCTACCATAAATACATGTAATATGTGAGAATGATTTGTTGGTCTGAATGTGAGACCCAGTTTTTTGTTATTTAGTGTCAATTTGATGAAACATGAAGTAACTTGTCTAATTTATTGAATAAGTACTCGTCTTATTACAAGATCGGCTTGTTTTGATTAAATATACAGTTTGAGTCACAAAGTCGTGAAAATTAGTGTGATAATTGAATTTTTTTTTTTTGCTTTAAGGTGAAATTACTTCAGCATCGCTGGCGATTTCCATCATTGTCAATTCATGGTATTGAGGGAGCATTTAGCGAACCAGGCTGCAAAACTGTGATACCAAGAAAGGTTATTGGCAAGTTTTCAATCCGCATTGTTCCACATCAGACACCAGAGAAAGTGGAACAAGTGGTTGTGGCCTATTTGAAAAAGCAGTGGGAAGTCAGGGGCAGCACAAATAAATTGAAGGTATATAGTACATTGCTTTGTCATAATGTACTTACTAGTTCTGTGTGAAACACTTGTAAGAATTACATTTGCAGTGAAAGTCTATTAAGAATAATGGCTATAACAAGAGATATAATGTGACAAGAATTATTTTATAATAATTCTATAGAGCTGAATTCTGCATGAGAAGTTGTCACTCATTTCCCTTGTGTTGTAAAACACTAGGATTCATTGCCATGGTCAGAAGAGCATGTCACTGGACCCTGTCCTGAGCCAGATGAATCTGTTCAACAGCCTCATTCCTTGTTTCTTTCAGTTCCATTTTAACATTATTCTGGCATGTATATGTGTTCCATGTGGTGATTGTGCTTGATGCTGTTTGATTTGGATTTTTATGAATTCCTTGCTGTTGATTTTGTGTCAGAAGTGTAAGGAAATTATACAGTAATGAGTGAACTATATGTAATGACAAGTAGTGCTCAGGAAATTGTTTGTGTGGGTGGCTGTGTGACAGAATCGGGTGGCAAGAGTAAAATGTGCAAATGAAGGCAACTGTAATAGTAAGAGCAAGTGAATCTAAATGAACTTGTAAATATGCATGTTCTTTTACTTACATTGCGGTCAAAGGCTTCATCTGTTTGTACGGAGGACGGACGAATAGATGTATTACAAGTTGGTCTTTGTATGGTAATCTTCAAAACAGTTTCGATCAACACAAAGCGCCACGTCACACTTGACACATCTGAATATCACCGTTCACTTCACGCCCCCCAAAGAGCACACGCGACATCGCCGTTTCGTGTTACTGCGGCCAGGCCAGTGCTTATTGTGACATGTGTCCAGTCTTCCG
>Ga0123352_10013366_pt1 | contig 13030 bp, 7 predicted proteins | sample TergutLab28metaG_FD_89700 | JGI IMG/M metagenome (GOLD analysis project Ga0123352, IMG submission 89700) | Labiotermes labralis P1 segment gut microbial communities from Petit-Saut dam, French Guiana - Lab288 P1 | ecosystem: Host-associated > Arthropoda: Insects > Digestive system > Gut ... | reverse complement strand
TCAGCCTACACTCGGATACCACATCACCAACAGAAAATCCCGCTACATAACATCAGCACGCCTCAAGTCAGCCTACACAACACAACAAGTACTCGCTAGCTCCTGAAGATGGGACGTTTTAACGTCTGAAACATGTTGAGCAATATATAATAAAGCAAGTGTCATCAAATTGGTCTACCTTTATTCAAATATCAAGATGATGCACGGTCCAATACGCATAATATTCTACAGTTTTTATTAACAACTGGCACATAGTTGTTAATAACTTGTTAAAACTAAAAGACCGTATAAAGCTTTGCTGACTGTAAACTATTAGGAGTTCAGTGTTAATGGAAACAGCAAAAAGCGATCCACTAGTTAAAGAAGAAGGAAGTGCTAACAGTTTGCATGTCCTTGGAGAGGTGGCAGCTTCATGATCGGAAAGGTGTCGTCTGAAGTTCAAAGATGTAACTTAATCTACTGTCTTAATGTACCACAGTTCAGAGTTAAGAACGGATGGGGAGGGTTACAGTGAAACAAAGGAAACCAAAACGAGGCTGATGAAAGTCGTTATGAAAGATGTGATTTCCTGTTGCATTGCAAAGGCCTTCTCACGCTGAAACATTTTTGTGATTTTATGTCTTTAGCGACAAAACTACTGCTCTCACGTCAATGTGGACGAAGATAACGATAAAAATGTAAATATCATTAACTAATTTTATAACGCCCTGTGTGTGAGAAGTTGCCCCTCGCTTGTCACCTTCTTCGTCGAAATTAAGAAGAGTTTAACTAAGTGTTTACAAGTTTTTATATTTTCGAGTAACACAGCAGACACATTGCGGCAGTAAAGCGAGCGGCTGTGAGACCGAAGACCGTGGCACCATTCCCAGCTACCACAGGTATTCCAAAACAGCTACAATGTCCCCCAGTTTTTTTTTAATTAAAGGCCAATCTGAAAAGGAGTAATGTCGGTTGAATAATTCAACTGACCGCCGATCCCAGTCTAAAGCGCGGGTCTGCCTGTCGGGGACATGGATATTTGTTTTGAGTGTTGTGTGTTTCTAGGTAGAGGTCTCTGCGTCGAGCTGATCACTCGTTCAGAGGAGTCCTACGACGTATGGTGTGTCTGAGTGTGATCGTGTTGCCTCGACAGTGAGGAGGCCATGGCCCGCGTCCGGCCGCAGCGCCACAGGAAAAGAACTCAAATGGCCGCTCAGTTCAATACCATGATTAGGTCAAGAATATCAGGGTATAGCAGCAGGTCACAGAGAATTTACAACTAAAAAAATTATTGATGTTTTTTCCCACAAAAAAGTAACATTCTTAACCAGCATATAGAAACACTCGGAGCGTCATCTTATATAAAAACCTGACAGTATGGACTCAGCGCACAACATACCTGTTCCTGGCCATGTACCGACGTTAAAACCTTCAACCTAAGCCTACAAGTGTCTTACCCACGGTTATCTACACGTACAATTTAAAGATGTTGGCATAAAAATGTGGCATTTATATTGTCTAATATGTACTCGTATTACCATAGGACGATTTTGATTTCCAGTCACTGCTTCTTATGTTTAAAGCATTCACAGGAGCCAGGCTTCAGATCTTTCATCTCTTTCAACGTACACAAAGCTCTGTTTGGAAAACACGGAAGCCAACACGAATGGCACTTTAATGTTTTCCAGCTGTCATTAGTTTGTTTGCAAACAGTTTGAACTAACAGAACATTGGGTTCGCTCAGAGAGTAGCCAGTGGGACTGTTTTCTTTTTTGTTGTCCAGTTGAAGTGTAAATACACGTTACACTACACAGCCTTCCCCGATCGGTTAGGTAGATATGAACTAAATATCCCTATCGGAAAGCAAAGTTGTATACAACTAATATTCAGCCAGTCTGTGGACACAATCCTGAACCACTTTCATTTACTACTCATAATCACAACGTTGTTCCATGTGATTCGTGTTTTTCCATCCTCCCCTCCCTTACACGTTCTTCCAAGTGAACATTTTCCTAGATGTTTCTAATAAATTCAGTAAACCTTTCTGTCTCATGCATTTTAGCCACGTGACCCTCACAACTAGCTTAATTCATCATCATAATCATCATATATGTTATGCAGTTGGGCCACTTGTTGACCCTTTCCGGTCTCACGTATCCAGAAGTCTCTTCAAAGGTCTACCATGATTCCTTCTGCCAGTTGGGGAGTAGCGTTTTATCACCCTGGGTAATCTATTTCGATGCATTCTATTTACATGTTGTGTCCAGCTTCTCTTGTATTCCAGTAATTTGTCCTAAATTAGTGTTATTTTTTAACTCCTTTGCAATTGGTACATTCGTTTTTTAATCTGTCCAAGTGTATCCTGCTGTTCTTCTCATGTATTTCATCTATGTTGCTGTTATTCTTCTGGCGTCCCTTGCTTTAATAGTCCAAATTTCGCTGCCATATAACAATACCGGAAGGCCCAATGTACTGTGTGGTTTTATTCTTGTTTTCTTAAGGGTTTTTTGTGGTCTAAACACATTATTTAAAACACCTGTAATTTTCAAAAATTTATTTAATTTGTTATCAATGTCCAATTCTCCTTCATAAGATATATTTCCTAAATATTTAAACAAATTTACTTGTTCTATAATTTTGTTATCTATTACAATTCTGATTCTAAGTTGCTTAATTCTCTTGTTCATATAAGGCAGGTTTTATATATCTATAATCCTCTGAATTATGAATTGCTTATTTATACACGGCAGTTTCGAACTTGCTATCATAAAACAATCCGAGACCATTAGATACATCAATCAGTTAAAGCTGTCCAGAAATCTGTTGCTGTTTATTCTGGTTCAGTAGAGTGAGTGGGAAAGACGCGCAGTTTCCTAAGGTCTCAGCAGGTGCCAACACATAATTAACATTAGGCTTTAAAAATCAATAATTCTTGCTTTCGATCACAGAGGCCTAGCCTTATTGCTTCAGGTCTTCACACAATCATGAAATAAAACAAACACGGAAGCAATTACAACCAACCACAGCTGCTGTATCACTGAGTTAAGAGAGGTTAAAAATAAGTATAGAGGCCTGTATCCGCATGTATACAAATCTGTTGTTCCAAAAGTTAAATTTATGTCTCACGCTTATATAAGTAAAATTATTCCGGCACTATGAAACACAGAAGCCTTATCTGTTTATTACATGCAGAATCCAACCAACGGGAAAGAAGGACACGATAAAATAGAAAAAAAATGAAGTGGTCGAAACACTTTGTGTAGCAGGTTGCAGCGCCTACAGTGGACGAACAGTGAAGCTCACAGTGAGGCTTGGTAATTGCATTTACTACCGTAAAATTGTCTCTCCTTGCCACCCTTCTTCAACACAAAAGAACTGAGATGACAAAATAAGAAGAGAGAAGGGGTTTGAATCGATGTTACAAGGCATGCTGGTAGGGTGGGGTGGGATGGATGGATGAAAAAGGTGCTTGTCTGTTCTTGCCTCCACAGCATCTTGTGCGGAAGTGAAGACAAAATACGGTACAAAAAATAGCGTAGCTGGTTTCATGAACCCATCTACGAAAATACTTTATTGTGTTCGGGGTTCCCGGGGTTCTTTATTCATACAACCAAATAAACTTGGCTGATGCTCTAGAATCTGCGTCCCAAGAACAGCGGCAAATACACAACGGAGGATTACACTCGCACACGCAATTCTGTATAGAAATGTAATACCTCTGATTCTATTTCAAATAACAAAGGAACTCCTTTAAAGACGATAATAATAGCAACAAACCATCCTCTCTCCAATTAGAAATAAACACATTTCCCAAATTCCTCCTTCGTGTTTTAGCACTTCTTATTGCCTTCGACGTTTATCTTTGGCACATATACTCATGGATGTGCTGTTTGGATATAACATTACACAGTAATTCGTATCAAGAAGAAGAAGATGATGAGGAGGAGAAAAAGAAGTCTTTTCTCTATTGAATTGGACTCAGAATTTAGAAAGAAATTAATGATATGCTAAACTTACAGCATAGCTATAAATGGTGCTGAAAAACGGACACTTCGCGGAACAGCTCAGAAATGCCTTCAAAGTTTTGAAATGCTGTGCTGGTGAAGGATGGAGATCAGTTGGATCCACCGCATGAAAAATGAGGTAATATCCCATATAGTCAAGAATGTAGGACTTACCCTACATACAATCAAAAATGGAAGGTTAACTGCATTGGCCACATCTGGCATACGAAGTACCTTCCAGAACACGTCACTGAAAGATAAATAGAATGCAACAGAAGAAAATGAAAAGGACTTAAGCGGCTACTGAATAACCTTAAGAACAGAAGATACTGGAAATTGAAACAGGAAGTTCTTGTTCGCACTGTGTGGAGAAATTTACTTTGGAAAAGGGTGTGTACCTGTCGTAAGGCACACTACTTGGTGAATTAATGCAAAAGTGATCCCGTTACAGACCCGGTGTGGCCCAGAGGGTGGGAGAAGGTATAGCTCTGCTCTTCCATGACCGCGGCACTAGAGGGGGTGAGTGGTCAGCAGCACGCCCCGGCCGCACTTTACCCCCGAGAAAGACCTGGTACCCATATTACAGGAAGCTGGGTGGGCCCTAAGCCCGGTCTGGACGGACGAAAAATCTCGTTCCCACCGGGATTCGATCCCGGACTGTCCAGCCCGTAGTCAGTCCGACTGAGCTACCCGGCCCACGGTGAATGAATGCACAGCACACATTAAACGCCTACTATTTGCTTTTTTTTAGAAAACTTAGCGGCTGATGGCTGCAGTTAGTCTAAACATGTAGGCGATCTGTAGATTTAAAAAAATATATTTACAGTGGTACCGGCTGACACGGTTTACACTTATTTTACTTATTGTACCATCACGTGTTGCCGATCCCAGCGGCTGAGCGGTCTACGGCGTGGGTCTGCGGCCACACATATGCTGGGATTGCTGATTCGAATCCCGCCGGAGGCATGGTTGTTTGTTTTGAGCTTTGTGTGTTGTCAGGATAATCACTCGTTCAGAGGAGTCCTGCCGAGTGTGGTGTGTCTGAGTGTAGACAAGACAATGAAGAGGCTCTGGCCTGCTAGGGGCTGTTGCATCATGGGGGGAATCACCTGTTAGGAAGCAGTGATTTTCAAAATTACATTGAATCTGGTAGGCACTTGTTTCGTACTGTATCATAAGGCAGGCTTCCTGATAACTTTCACGCAATTTAAGTATTGAAGATTATTCGTTCTCGCTTTTCCCTTTTCTTAATGACGTAAAAAATAGGTGTTACGTACAGATACGTTCGGCGTACTTCCGCCATCTAAAATCATTGACCAAACCGTCGATCGGATTTTCATTAAATTCGGCATAGGACTTGTTTTAAAACTTCGTCGAACTAGTTTGAGTTTTGTGAAAATCGGCGCAATAAGAGTCATGAGTTAGTTAAGGTTGGAGCAAATTCTATAAGATTTATACAATCTTCACGCAACGTATTTGAGCAGGTTCGATAAGCCTCGAAATCAATGCAGTGAAAATCATACTTTGTTTAAAGTGTGGAGAAAATTTTGCCCTAGTTTCTAAATATTTTGTCCGATTTGGAAAAAATTCGGTATACAAAAATTTTACAATCCTTGAATGATTGACTGTGAATTTTGTAGAAATGTGCGCAATGAAATCCATTCTTCGCTCATGTACGAAAACATATCACCATCATATCACCAACATATCACCAACCATACTTCTGACGCTTGTTTTCCGATTTGGGTGAAATTCCACCTACGAAATCCTCTTCAGTATCTGTAAGTTTCGTGAAAATCGACGCAAGGAATGCCTTTACTTTTCTTAGGGAGAAATTGATATTACATTTAAGCTTGTACCACGTCAGCATAAAATAGTTTTGAGGTAAAGAACACCTTGGCAAACCACGTGTACCACAGCATGGTGTGCATAACTTGTACTCTTCGTACACGCGACCCTGCTCCATTAAGTTATTTAGACCCTATTCAACGCTTAGTGTAACATATTTACATAGTCACACCTGCGACCTCTGTCGGCCGTCCTCGGATTTCCCTTGTCCTGCCTCTGCTCTCCTTGAAAACCGTATAATTCTCCCGTTTAATTACTCATCTCCATTTTGTTTCATCAGCCCTATACATCTCTCAGGAAAGAGCGCAAGAACTACAGACACGTGACTCGGTATCTCAGACGTGTACGAAGGGAAACTTATTTACTTGTGGATTTTTATTCAGAAAGAGGGGGGGGGGTGTCTCAACCGGTAATTTTCACTTCTACCTTGCAGCTCCCCGTAGCTACTGTAGGATGATGTTTTGCCAAGTAATTTTCAATTTGCCGGAAGCCCTGTTAACATGCTAATTCGAATTTGCGTGCAACGGAACTGCACATTCTAGTCTACCGACTTCTATTTAGGGGAAGAGTGTACTAAAACCACAGATTCCTCTTCTTTCTGATTTGCATTAATCCACTTTGATTCTGCCTGCATATTCATGACTTGATCACCAGGCGACGGGTACTTGAATAATAAGTGCAATTTCTTTTCCTGAACTACAGGGTGTTTGTTTTATCTGCGAGCTGACCACAAGAGAGATGACGGAATATATTCAAGCTTAGCGTCTAAATCTCGCAAAGCCATCTCCTTCCTTAAGATTACATTTAAATTAAACTCTTTATAGAAGTGTCTATAACAATGGCACAGCCTCGTACAAAGCAGCCATTTCTAAATACAATTCAAATCTGTGTTCTTGCTGTACAGAGCGGCACGGTAGTTGTCTGGATTCCGCCAAAATTAGTTGTCGAGATAGGGCAGTCGGCTTAGTAATTATGCTACGGACTGGACAACAGAAATATTTCAGTTCGATAACAAGCATGTGCGTGGGACCATGTCTTCTCCAAATCGTCCAGACCGACTGTGGGATTTACCCAGCCTCCCTTTCATGGAGTGCGAGGAAATCTCTCCCTGGAGGTAATGCGACCGAAGCCACAATCCGACCACTGTTCTCTATCCAGTGTCAAAGTTGATGATGAGTGGAACTACACCTCGGCTCTCCAATACACCTTTCTCAGCGTGCATAGAAACAAGTTTAACCCTACCAACAGCAGCTGTTCACAGTTAATATAACCACGAAGCTCGCAAACTCAACTGCGCTGTTGGATTCTGCATTCATAAGAGCTGGGAATATCTTCCGTATGGCTTTAACACTTTCGTGTTATCTTTCAGTCAAGACACTTCGGAGACGAAATTTACGGACGCGACCAATCTAACGCCAATGTCGTCTAAGCTAGCGCCAGTCAAAATACGTTGCATCCGTTCGGTGTTTCTATCCACCAAACGCTTCCATTAATCTAACATTCGAGACACAGCAAGACTCGGAAATCCTAGCGATGACAAGAGTAATGCATGCAGAAGTACTGGAAACGTGTGTATAAAACAGTAGATATAAGAGGGGAGTGCAGACAAACACAATTGGCATGGAGAAGATTCCTTCCTCAAAGCTGATCGTCCCTCAGCTAGTCAACAAACACGCCGCCATTTATGATGATCACGAGATCTCGCTACTGAATTCTGTTCTGAGTCAGACGAATTAAACACACATCTTCGTACGTCACTCCTTGAGATCCCTTTGAGATATATTCGCGCCATTAGAGCTTAAGTCTCCCAATTCGTCTCAAAGTTTCCCAATACAGATAAGTAAGCATTTCTTGACCCCTCCATATAATAAGCTCCAATATCTTGTTATATACGAGGTAAGAATTTAGTGTTAAAAAGTGCTTTCGTTTCTACAAAGCTCTTAGAGTAAAACGTAAATTTTTGTCTTTAGGCCCTTCTTGCTCCACACGCGTCGGGTTAGCAACACCTGTAGAGAATGAAGCCCTCCCCCCTGGTTTTGAGACCAGCCACACAGAACTACACAGATTCAATTTTTCTCTTTAATATTTCTGTGCATTTCATTGTGCTTTGTATTTCTCCTTGATTATACTTCAAAATTTCTTTTTGTATCCTTGATCGAAAGCGTTTTTAATCCTTTATACACAACATTTTTAATTTTTTACAAAGTATTCGTTGCCCTGGTAATTAGACATAAATTATATTTTTGGCGCGTATAATTGATTCCAAATGAAACGCTCGTCTCAGCCTACTTCAAAATAGGCAGAAAAGGATGTGCTGAGAAAACGATTCCTTTATTTGTATATGCTAACTACATATATTCCATACATGATTATGTATGAACTAATTATTACTTTTCTACATTTCTGCAGTTCCTATGAGTGACTCTCCCCTGCGTCTCCTAACAAAGGCCCGGTTCCGATCTCAGACTAATCTATGTGGGACTTGTTTTGGGGAAATTGGTTTTTGACGGGTTTGTGTCACTCAGGCTATATAACCCTAGAAACTAACATCATTGTTTCGTAACACACTTAACACTGTTACACAGAAATTGTCATCCTTGTTACATGACACTCTCAATAGTGCTATACGTAAAGTCCCTTCCACCCAAGGTTTGATCTAAGGGAATATTGCGTCTAATGTAAAAACACATAAAGGTTTATTTTAATAATTCTTCAGCCTCTCCGTTCAGCCCTTCACTATGTGAAGCAGCTTTTCGCAGATTTCTGTTATGACAGTCCTGGCGGCACGTAAATTCAGACACGTGGCGGACTTCCAAACAATATGCCGATTTAATAAAAATTAGCTGCGGGGTGTCGCAATGCTAAAACAAGTCAAAACACTGCAATGTGACGTGACATCAAAAACTTTTATGTGACAAATATTACTTTTCAGTTAAAATTAACTGTTTTTAGCGATAAAGTAAAAGTAAATTTCAACCCAGAACAGGATACAAAGGCCCAGAGTGGGACTAGAGGTTTAGCTTTGCTCTTTCCTTAACCTCGGCGCTAGATGGGGTGGATGGTCAACGGCACGCCCCAGCCACTTTAACTCCGGGAAAGATCCGGTACCCACTGTATAGGAGTGTGGGTGGGCCTCTGGGCCGGTCCGGACGGGTGCGGAAAATCTTGCCACAACCAGGATTGGATCCCCGGACCGCCCAGCCCGTAGCGAGTCGCTAAACCGACTACACCATCCCAGCCCACTTTTAGTGATGAATATATTACGAAAATAATAATTTGACTCTTCAAATACTACTTCGAGGATCGGAGGCAAAAGATGTTTGAGAATCGTTAACTGAGAATCTGGTACTTTCATAATACTGCTTATCTCGTAAACACAGTGGAGATGCGGAAATATACAGGGCACAGACAGATGACCTAGCAGTTATCTGAATCATATTCCTCAAGGAAAACTGATCAACCTGTTAAAGGATGTGTTCTGTCAGTTTTTTGTGAGAAAATTTCGCCGCTGAAACGACTTAAACAGTGCAAACTGTCTACTGACTTTTTTTCATTATTGTACGTGTCACGTGTGAGAGGCTAACCAGCTGTATGCACGTAAAAAAAAGTCACGTGCATTATTAATAAAATCCGTAGCAAACCCTTGCAGTAATTCTTACTCCCGGAGGCAGAACGCTAGACCTAACCCACCAACATAACAAGTCCGACACTCTCAGTGTTTGCCAATCAGTTAAGAGAACTAACCACCTCCAGCAGTAAGAGCGACGCATAACGACTCTACAACAAAGTAGAGAGATAGTCACACATACGTCGTCGTCGTCGTCGTCGTCGAGTTGCTGTCGATTCCACATGACGTCACAGTGTGTCCTGACTACGAATAAGAGCAAAATTCCAAGCCTAATGCTCATCGCTTAGGAGTTTCATGCAAAGCACATTGAAAACTGAACTAATCGAATTAAATGCTGTGCCCAGAGTGGTCATATTCTGCAAATCTTCGAAGGAGTTTTTACGGGAGAAGCCATAAAATACTGCTGAAAGGATTTTCCAGCGACGCCTGTCAGTATCTACAATATCAGCATCTCCACCACAGTAACAAAACGCATGCACTGTCCTGCAGTTAGTGTATATTTATACGGGTACTTCGGTATTTCTTCAGCTTTGTTATTCAGCACATTTGCAAAAGACAATACAGAAACTCCCATCGACCAACCCCCCCCCCTCCCTCGATAACTCAACGTACAACAACAGATTGTTGCACGATGTGCTTTTGTCTCACAAGTTGTTGATTGCAGAATATGACGAAATCCGCGCTCTTGTGGGAGGTTGGGCAACTTAAAGTGGTAGTTAGTTACCGATGTTTCGGTACGATCCATCGGGGCCATTTTCAAATGTCTTGAACTGCTTGACCCTTGAAGATGGGACCGACGGGTTGTCCCGAAACGTCGGTAACTATCACTGTATGCTATGTAACATCCCAGAAGATCCAAAATCTAATTTAAACGGCTGTGGAAGTCTGAAATCACGAAGAGTGTGATGACTTAAGTATTGAACAGTTTTCAACTTGTTTTGGTATAGCCTGCTACTAACAAAGTTACGTTAAGAATGACACTATTATTATTATTATTATCATCTCCCTCGCTACTATACGACCAAGTATCGAAATTAACAGTCTATTTTCGAGAATTCCGGTTTTCTTGGATGTTATGTTGTTTCGCGGCGTTTCGGAGGATCGTATCACTTACATCTCTGTGAATTCAAGGCACATATCGCCTCATACACCAGCAGACCGAAATCCTCAGAAACTCTGAACTTACCCAGTCTATATTCCTTCGTTGTTCTAAATTCCCTCCACGTTTGTGTTATAAAACAAACTGCACTCAGTACATACTGCAGGGGACTCGGAATCTTCGCCGTGTCAAGAATTTAATTTAGGTCTCACATGATAATAACACGCCCACACTCAACATGCAATGTCCCACTGGCAGCAGTAAACAATGGCTCCTCTTTCATATGGCCGACTTCACACACCACATAGCCTGCATGCATATGTTTTTAAACAAAACAAAACATGTCCACCCCTGCGTGAGGTACAAACAGTTTTCCGATAACCATCGACTCACAAACTTTTGCCCGGTATTTACTCAGACCACAGGACCGCACAGCGACAAGCACCAGAGACAGTCTGTAGTGATAAGACGCTACGCTCTGTTGACGAGACGCCGGTTTCGATTCTGGAAAGGGTCTTCGGCCATGTTAACAGAATTCAGTTCAATTCAATTCAACTGATTTATTTTTTTATTAAAGTGTTGAGTCTACAGTCAGTGGTCAGTAACAGATACAGCCAACTTACACATACAAAACAAACGATTTCAGCACTATAAATAATAATAGGATAAGAACAGACAATAAAATTACTACTAGCGCCTAACATTCATACTCTAACAGAAACTTAACATCAAAATAAAATAAAATTATAGCCATGACTCTGTTTAAAAACAAATGGGCAGTTTTACGATCGTGATCAGTCGCTACTTGTCACATGGTAAAGGTAAAGGAATACCATTACAGGCCTGGGCAGACCCTGAGGTTTCCAAGAGGTTGAAGCTCCTAGATTTCAAGACAATCGGCACATGAAGGTGCTAAGGCTGTCAGCCCCACGCACCGGTCGACTTTACCCCCAGGAAATATTCCTGGTACTCATTTCTGTTAGGGACTGAGTCAACCCCAGGCCATAGTGCGGCCGGAAGGATTATGTCAATGAAAAATTCTAATGGCACCATCGGGAATCGAACCCGCGATCTTCCGACTTGTAGTGTTACGTGGTAAGACAGCGATTAATTAGTGGACTAACACAAAACGTGACGACTCTAGAGTTTCGAGACGGAACACGACAAAGTACACAGCCGTGGTTTTCAACCTGTGGTATGCGTACTATTGGCGAAATGCGGAGGATCGTCTGGTATTACGCGAAGTCATCTGGAAATTACCAGCTTTTCGTTGCTCTATTTTCGATGTGTAAATCGCATCATTAAGATTTCTTTAAATGCACTTACATGGTAAATATTTATCACAGGTATACATAAAAACTATTTTATTTTTCAAATCAAAATACAGATTTTACTCACCCAAGTAATCGCGACTGACGACGGAATATCTAACCGTGTCTCAAAATGTCAAACAGCGCGTCAGACCAGAGAACTGAGGACCTTATAATGCCATTTATTTAGTGGCTTTCAATTCTCTCTCAGGGTGGTCACTACTGAGCGCGAAACAACAGAGTCATAAGCCATTCATACTCACTGCCTTAAACAGCTCTTTGCAATATCTTGAGAAAGGGAAGGGAAACGGCTAGCAGGAAATTCGTAATTATTGTGCCCCAATTTACTAATACGAATTTCAACTGACTGTGGGCAGTATCGGGAAGGGAATATTGTAATGCTCACTGGTACATTTCTATATATTTTACACTTAGCCCTTGCATCAAGTTCAGTAGTGAGGCCGTTGTGTGATCGACGTTAATACATACAGCTTAGTTGTAACAAAAGGGCACATGTAATAACTATGATACATTTTATTCGATTCCATGTTGTTATTGATTATTTTATTTTAATACTTCATATTACATTAAAGTGTTATGCAAAGAAGGTTAACTGTGAAACAGAAGCTGTAAACTAAAAAATAAAATTTGCAGTTTCCAGCTCCTAGTTTTATGCAAATTTCTTCTATTTTTTAGTAAGCGAGGAGAAAAGGTTAAAAAGGACTGCTATGGAGGATGAACAATGTTTAACCACCCAAGAAAATATTTACGTGCCATAACAAACACTGTGCCAATTTTAACCCGTCTTTTTTGCATTGTGCTCAGACTGAGAACACTAAGGGCAACAGCAACTGCTGTCATTGTGTTCTTGGCGGGAAGTGGGGGAAGCCTCTAACAAAGAGCAACTGCGTAACGAACAAAAGAACAAAAACAGACCGCGCGCTCTCTGTCCACACAAATCCCAGAATAACTTGATAGATATCATGACACCGTCTTTCACAGACACTTCTTAATCACAATCCACAGGCACCTTCCCTCCCCTCCTCCCCCCCCCCCCCCCCCATTTCAAGCATTTTTTAAAACCAACTTTAAAAACCACATTTTGCCTTTCGGGTTTTTGTGACATATGTTTATTAATGTATTAATATAACTTACGACCCTA
>Ga0123352_10013365_pt1 | contig 13030 bp, 3 predicted proteins | sample TergutLab28metaG_FD_89700 | JGI IMG/M metagenome (GOLD analysis project Ga0123352, IMG submission 89700) | Labiotermes labralis P1 segment gut microbial communities from Petit-Saut dam, French Guiana - Lab288 P1 | ecosystem: Host-associated > Arthropoda: Insects > Digestive system > Gut ... | reverse complement strand
GAACTGCTATAAGACACGATTCCCTAAAAGCATTTCTTTTAGCAGGAGTTGAAATGTTAATGTTAATTACAACACTTGTGAACCCTTGTGAGCCATGTCAGTGTTTGGGCCTAACTGTGTGGTAATTATATTCAGTTTGAAGTTCTTGTAACCAAGCCTGGCAGGGCACTCTTAATCTGGACAGTCTACCGACCAGACACGTCTGTACTCCGGGGAGTCAAATTAATAAATTCTTTTTTTCGACTCAACTGTTGTACTAACTATTACCCCAAGAGTCACACCTATTGCTCCCGCTCGGCAACACATCCAAAGTACCTGTACAGGTGGGAACGCTTCAATTGTTAGTTACCCACCTGCAGATGCAACAATGGTGAAATACCTTATTGAAACCTTGGAGGAAGAACAATACTATTGTAAGCTCTCCGAAACGAAACTGTAAAAATCAACGTCAACACATCCGACTCCTATCGGAGACTAATCAAACGACTCCAAGACGACAAAATAGTACATCATACCTATCAGGTTAGGGAAGAGAGAGCCTATAGGGTGGTTCTACGAAACTTGCATCACTCTATTCCTCCAAATGAAATCCAAGCCGAACTCGAGACACTTGGACATAAAGTTCGTAATGTTCTTAACATTCGCCACCGTGTAACGAAGGAACCCTTGCCTCTCTACTCTGTAGATCTGGAACCCACGACAACAACAAGAGCATATACGACCTTAAATTCCTGTGCAATATGAAGATCATTGTTGAAGCGCCACGGAAGAAAAATCATATCGTTCATTGCACTAGGTGCCAATTTTATGGGCACACCAAAAGCTACTGCTCCCGACCGTTTGTCTGCGTTAAGTGTGGGGGCGAACACAATACGACCTTGTGCACAAAAGACCCAGCATCCTCAGCCACGTGTGCCCTATGTGGCGGGGAACACCCAGCGAGTTACAAAGGATGTATTATATACAAAAATTTACACCAAGCACGGGGTAAAACCCATCACCCAATACACCAAACTGCTGTTCGGACTTCTATTACTCCAGTCAACATCAACGATGCCAGTCAATTCCCCCCTTTTACCTCGCAACCGGCACCCCTTTCCAGCGCCTGAACCTTCATCTTCTTCATATTCCCGTATTGTCACACACCACCAGCAGCCGATCAACACGACAGAACAGCTGTCCATCTTCCTTGACGAATTTAAAACAATGTTCAGCCAATTGATACAACAGAACGGCATGATCCTAAACATGATTAGAACTGTTATACAAAAACTCACCAACTAATGGACAAACCTGGCGCACACATATCAAAACGAAGCGTCGCCACTTAAATCTAAAATTGCGAGGCATGTATTGGCTATTGGGACGAAGATCAAAGCTTTCTCTTGAAAACAAACTTTTCTTTTACAAATGCGTGCTCAAGCCTGTATGGACGTACGGTATACAACTCGGGCTGTGCGAAGTCGTCCCACACACAAATCATCCAACGGCTGCAGTCAAAAATTCTGCGGTCCATAACCAACGCGCCGTGGCACGTCTCTAATTCTACCACACACAATGATTTGCACATTCCATTTGTCGCTACGGAGATCAGCAGGTTATCCTTCCTCTACCACCAACGGTTGGCAGGCCGTCACAACGCCCTTATCACTCCAATGACCATTCCATCCACCATCGCACGAAGATTGAAAAGACAGTGGCCGACTGATCTATCCCACATTACAGCGGAAGATTAACCTGTCCTGTATCACCTACTTCCGTGTTTTCGACGGAGTGTCATTGATGGATGACTTCTCTCTTCATGCTTCCACTTCTTGCACATTTACTTATTGCTCCTCCTATGGAGTGGATTGTAAATTCGCATTACGTAAATAAAAAAAAAACATTCTCGCAGAGCAATTTTGTGGTACCCAGAGGGTAAGTTGTGAAACAACAGCAAGGCACTTGACCCAAAACACCTTTAATAGACACACTTATGAATCTTCGTAGCAAACCGCTTAAAGTTAGTGCCACTCTTTGGTGAACACAGAGAGACTACGTAATTATTGAACGAAGATAGCTCTTTCTTCTTTTAATTGTAATAAGCCGATTAAAATCTTCTTTGGCCAAACAGCAGAACATTTAATCTCGAAGGAGTTGTTGTGGGCCTACGGAGTTCCATGTGTCTTAAAACGTTAACTATGCTTTTTCAACTTCAAATGACATTCCACAACCCATAAGTGATGGGAAAATCATTAATAATAAATAATTAAGTATCTAGTTGGAAGCAGTCATGGCTAATTTGGTGGTACTATTCCAGTAATTGCGTGAAAAATCCAGGCTAAACTCATAATGTAACAACCTTAATCACCCAAACCAGTATGATATTCGAAATGGGGACTTCCGAACTATGGAAGGTACAGCGTCACATCTGCATTAACCTACAAGTATGTCATGTGCGGCCAGTTAGAAGAAGTTCGGAAGCCGCACTTCGGGATGCACGGCAGGCCGGAGCTGCTCTTGTATTCATCAAGCCGAACGTCCGGTAGCAGCAACGCTCATTGCCTGGATTACACGTGCGAGCGTTGGTGAATGCAGCGAAGTTCCCGAGCTTCATAAGGCTCGCGTTTTAAGTTGTGGTAACCCCTGACTTATCGCGTTAAGAAATTGAACAATGAATAATTGTGACGAGTCTCCTGAGGAATCATAGGAGTGAGGTAGAGCAGACCAATGTGGAAGATAGTCCCGTTTTGAAAATATGACCTTCTGATGCATAAATCAAGCGCCGCTAAATTTTACGAAATTTCAGTTGGACGCATCTTGCGATGGAAATGTCAGTACGCAACCTCAATATATTCACATTTTGGTCCTATGGGTTGTGCCACTGTGCGGTCTGGTAGACGAGTGCCAACGCTGCGGGAAAAGGCATGTCCTTTCCATTTTCGAGAAAGAAGCGTTTATTGCGTGAGCCTAGACTTCCGGCGCAGTGTAAAGGAGATCTTCACTCTTCTGGGATGTTATGCAGCCCAGTTACGTACTTAGTTACATGAGAATCGGGACAAAGTATCGTCCCATTTTTATGTTTGTTGGACCGTGAATCATTGTGATAACTGAAGAATAAAAACCAACTAGATGCTACTTATTATTTTATTGTACTTCTTATAGGCTCAACATGTTTCAGGCACTACTATGCCCATCATCAGGAGCTCGCGACTATGATGTTGATTACCACATTGGTCGTTTCGTTCTTAGTTTGCTGTAGGTTGGAGGTTAGGTGAGGGTAGGCTGGAGTATTTTTTTCAAAGATCTCTTGGAATTACATACAAAGTATAAGATTTCTCCAAACAAAAGCTGTTCATTAATATTACTGGACAAATACAGGTCGTTAAACCAGCCGTCTTGAGATAAGCATTCGTCGACTCATTAGCCTTTTAATCCCTTTAGCAATAAACTCTGCTTGCTATTCTTGGAGACACTGTACCACTGTAGGGTATGCGCCTTGCTGCGAACGGGTTTCTTTTGAAGAACCCTCATCAAGTTTAATTGCGCTCAGACGGATCTGTAGAACTTTAAAAGGCTTTACAGCTTTCCTTCGTGGGATGCTGGGCAGCTGCTGTTTCTGAATTACACATGCGTGGTCAAAATGTTGGTGCAGAGATAGAACATTGGGTTCAGGCCAGAATCAGAAGGTCTTAAATCCTTATCAACTTGAAAGTTAACCGGACGTTGTCCTCCATAGCCTTTCATTGTTTTTAAAATTTGATTGCAGGGAAATCTGTCACTAACGGTTCTTCAAAATTCTTATTTACTGTATCGCTGAGTGAGCTGACTCAAGAGTAACGCTCCTACATTTTATCTGGAAAATATCCAATTCGAAGCCCGATGAGGATACTGACTATCCTGACACGCGTCTTCCATTACTTTACCCATTCTCTCCAGACAAATTATAACATTGTACCTCATACCAGACCATAACTGGTACGCTTAAAATCCTTCCCAATTCATTATTCACTAACTAGCCTAACACTCGTTGAGGTATATTTCAAGCTACTGACAGCATCTCGTAAAAAAACATATGTAAAGGAAATACCAACACATACTTAATCTCCAAGAGCCTCAAAGCTTTATCTCCTAGATGTGAGGCAGGACCACATAAGGCCCGCTAGGAGGTTTTGTGCAGACCTAGGCCACATTTGTAAATTATATACATACTATAAAAATATCGCTGCAATTTAGGAGCTGAGGTACATCACTTATTTTGAGTTTTACACACGCAGCCCTCAGTCCAGCCTAAAATGAGATTTGTGGCCCTTTCCCTACAAAGTTTGGACACCCATGGCCTGAACCCTTTCCATATAAATTGTCACTACGTAAAATCTGGGCTAAACTGCTTCGTTAACTACCATATGACAAATCATTTCCTACTGCACAGAAAACACCGAGTCTCCGTGACGAATTTCAATACGCAATTTGAACACAATCGTTGTTCACTGTTAAAATCATAAATAAAATGCGTGAAAAAAATGCGTAATTCTGAACTTTAAAACAGACCGCGCAATACAGTGACTTCTTCACTTTAAAGGGTCAAAAGTAATAAAGACAGACGTTACATGTCTGCATAATGTAACGAACATGCAGCAGGACACTTCTGAGTCTCTCCAGATGAGATCAATATTTTCCTCAATAATGCAGATGGCACTTGAAATTCCTCGTTCTCTGTATGTTTAATGTTATCAGCACTCGAGTCCTTTAAGGACGCTGTAGAGGTCTTACAGGTTACGCAGCGCAAAATAAAATGAGAATAAAATCGATTATAGGTGGCAGAAAATAATCAGTTGTATACCAAAGAGGAAGTGGTCCGTTGAAGGTATCACAATGGTAATTTGATGAAGGAAGAGATGGAGACCACGAAGATTAAAGTCGGAGTAACCTGGATTCGAACTAGATACCGCTTGAATCCAAATGTATTCATGGATTAAATAGAGATAATATTACTTGTTACACCAGTGTGTTCAAAAATTTTAAATGCACGCAAATTAAAAATAATTCAAACAAAATACAGAATGCATTAAGTGTTTTGTTTTGCAACTCGAAGAAATAGCTAGTTCTGTCTTATCTTATAGATAATGTATTGACAATTTAAAATTTCGAAATAATTGCGGCATGCATGAAACGGTTCAGAAGTCATAGCACGTTAAGTGTTTTTGAGTCTCAGTGTCATTTATTATTATGTTTAATCGAATATCAGTTTCAGATAAAAGCTATCTGGACACGGCAAATCACTAAATGCACAAATATATGCAGATAATAGCCATCAGAAGTACATAATTTTATTAGTACAAGTACTTGTGAATCTCCCACTGGGTATCTTTGTTGTTTACTAACTTCAAAAGAACCGCTCCCACGTGATGTGCTGTATGTTATTGTGCCACTGTCAGTAAAGTTTATGTTGTGCCTGTAATTGGCAAGAAAGTAAACGGGGATTGTATGTATAACTCCGGTCTTGCTTAACGACGGCAGATATGTGGACATGATGTTGATGAATTATCAAATTTACGTTCATCCAAAATTGCTAATCAAATAAGAATTTGGCTGGGTCCTGGAGCTAGTCTGTTAGTTCTGTAGTCCTTCCGGGAGTCTAGTTTCCAATCTTCTGTCTCCCAGCCCACTGCTTAAAGACTTAATGTTATGTTTTTCGTATGTTTTACATCGTGCATTTTAATATAATTATACCGCATAAACCAACAAAATACATCTTTTCTAAGTTAATATTTTAATTTATGATGTCTTCTACATATTTCGAAACTGAGGGTTCATCTTCAGGAGACGGTTGTGCATACTGGTAAGGTAAAAGGTAAAAGGTAAAGCAATCCCATTACAGGCCCAGAGGGTTTCAGGAAGTTGAGGTTCCCAGATTACATGACAACGGCACAGGATGGTGGTAAGGCTGTCAGCCTTACGCACCGGCCGCCTTTACCCCCAGGAAATGGTCCTGGTACTCATTTCTGTTAGAGGATGAATCAACCCTAGGGCCACAGTGCGATCGGAAGGATTTTATGTCAATGAAAAATTCCAATGACATCATCTGGGGTCGAACCACAGACTTTCCGAATTGTAGCACAACACCTTAACCACTGTGCCACCGCGGTCCCCATACTGGTAGGATATGCATCAGTATAAGCAGTCTTAAAGGTAGAAGAGAGTTTAATATTACTTACTAATATACTTGTCGCCCTTCTAACTCTCCGTTAACAAACATTCGAATTCATTTACCTTACATAATTTTCTGAAAAAGTGTTAGAGATTTCCTTAAAATTCGCACGCAGTGGTAGAAGTTAAAGGGACTGTCTCGAGGTTTCTATCCTTTGTGCTGTATCTAAATCAAAAGTGTTTCTTCGGGCCTTACTTGCTTGCCCAAAGCACTGTGACCGGTTCAGTGTCCTTAGGAATATAAGATGAATTCCTCAAGGCGACCCAATTTTGGAAGGAGATCCTAAAGATATATAAGTTTAGCAATACCGAGGGAATGCTTCCACATTATCACATTGAAATTCAGGGGGAAATTGTTGGGCCGAAACTTTCCACTGAAGTAGTCGGAGGCAGTCCTAGATCTTGTCCACCTCGTCCCCTGACTTAACAACACCGTTTCTTCTTCTAGGAGTAAAAAAGAAAGCTGTTGTCGTTCCACCATTGCCTACCATTTTGTCTGAACTTGCTGAGAGGGTACGGGTTGTCACGGAGATAGTCGCTCTCCCCTCACTCGACGTCTGTAAATGGTTATGTGAATTTCAGGGAAGCGATATCACCTAAGGTACCAAAATACGATATTCATTTTTCCGCCATGTTTCTCTCTCTTCCTGAACAACATTACATTAACTTCACTCTCATGCTTTCTCATGTTTTCGTGCTGTATTGCAAGTAAATATTTTATGTTAGAATATATTAAAAATTAAAATAAAACAAGATTAATGGAATTCATCCATTCATTTAGCAGTCTGTCTTACGACAGGTCCAAATCCTCTTCCAAAGCGAGCTCTCCACATAGTGCGATCTAGAGCTTCCTCCTTCAAATGAGAGTATTCACTCCTTTCCTTAAGGTCATCCAGTTGCTTCTATGTCTTTTTCCTCGTCTTCCTGTCACTTATACCCTCCCTTTTATCTTTCCTTCAATAACCCGTTGTAGAAGGCAGTTTCTGCGCAAAATGTGACCAATCCAGTTAGCCTTCCGTTTACTTATTTCATGTAGGCTATTCCTCTGTTTCTTTACTCTAAGTAATATTTGTTCATTTCTCACATGATCGGTCCAACTGATCTTTTCCATCCTTCTCCAGCACCACATTTCAAAATTTCCCAGGTGTTTTTGATCTACTGCCCGAAGCGTCCAAGTTTCAGCACCATGTAAAGCTATGCTCCAAATGGAGTTCTTCACTAGCTTCTTCCTCAATTTAATGGAATAAGGTCATTAAAACATCAGTTTAAAATTAAAATTTTCTAATAAAGGTTATTGTAAACCCCCAAATTTAAATCTAATCCACGTCCATTCGGTGTGTGTGTTTGGGGACTGAGCTTGCTGTTAAGAAGTCCTGCTATGACCACATCATTATGTGTGTATCTGAGGCAGTTTGTGCTCGCAGCATATATGGAAGGAAGATTGGAACAACCTGGAATGTTGGGTTCGACAAGATGCTGACTGCTGTGGTTGCTTCGGTCTATTGCGATGAGTGTCAGTGTCTTCTGGAATGTGACCAAAAATAATAGACAGGATAGCTTGTTTCATGACGGACATTCATATCGTAGAGTAATGTGCTGTGTCTAGACTGGCGTTGGGCCCTACCCAACCTTCTGCAAAGCGAGTAGCGATTCATTCCAGGGGTTAAAGTGGCCGAAGCCTTGACTTTACTATCACATCCGTCTAAAGCCGAGGTTCAAGAAATAGTATAGTTATACCTCTATACCACGTCTGTGCTTTCAAGGCGGGTTATAGGACGAAATTTTTATAGCAATTAAAGTTTCACCCGCAATTATCACTTAATACGGGTTTTGCGGCCCCAGACATACGTATATAAGCGCTTTAAGTAAAACTGTTATGATTTAAAATTTTCATTAGTGTCCTCATACAAGAACGGCTTTTGAAAACAAAGATTATTAAGATTTTAAAGTGTGCAATTTATACGCATGTTCTATACGACCACTTACAAAAATTCTCCAGTATTAATTTTGTTTCTATTATTATATTCACTACACGTGTTTTTTTCACATAAATATTAAGTTTACACATCTAATACAAAATAGCCTAGATTTATTTAAATCGAAAATTTACAAAAGTGCCCCTTTAAACATAGGCAAAACCAGCTGCAGCTTTCGCACTTTCAAACACAATATTTCAAAGGTACATTTTTAAATATTCCTATGCTTTACATCTAGATCTTCGAGGTGGTTTATTCCCTCATCGGCTCCCCCCCCCCCCACCCCCAATCCCGTAGCGCTGCTGCCCAACGAAGGCCATGGCCTCCTCGTTCTTCAGGTTTCTAGATCACACACAACGACGCATCACAGTCAGTGGGACTCCTCTGGACGAGTGATCAGCCCGTCGCAGAAACTTCTACATGACTACACACAACACTCACAACAGAAAGACATCCATGCCCCCGGTGGGGTTCGAACCCACAATCTCAGCAGGCGAGCGGCCGTAGACCTACCCCTTAGACCGCGCGACCACTGGGACCGGCCCGTCATCGACATTTACTGAACAAAATATTTATGTATTTTTGGTTTCCCCGTGTACTATTCTTGTCATCAAGCTTTTCTGTCACGTTCGTCGTACGCAAAAAGTTTTCTAAACCAAAGGTCCTGACCACACTCTCTAAGGGCCACTCATAAGAACTCCATATTTGGAAGACGCCTCAAACGTCTGAAGAAATCAAATTTCTTGCCAGCAGACGATACAATTATCATGCCGATTGATTGACATCGGTTTGCTTTGACTACTTCAGTTTCCTTCGTTTGTTTTAATAATCTTATCTAATTCCGTTATCACTTACTTTGTGTGACTAAATGAAGACGATTCTACGTTAAATGCAAAGGCAACAAATAATGAAAAATTGTATCCGTTAAAATTAAATATTATTATTAATATTATATAGCTTGTATAATATTAATGTTATTATAATGTCTTCTTGATCAGTAATTCAGACCATCAGGAAAACTAGAGGTTGTCTGAAATAGACTATTTCCTTTCATAATAAAACAACTGGTTTTCCTCACATATCTTTCCGTATTATCCCTCCGTGTAAGTGTAACTTCTTTCAAATTGTCCCTTCACTTGAATTTTTAAAATCAAAACTCTATTCATGTCTCTCTACGTCCCGCAAATGCATCAGGACCGGACACGTCTTCATTCTTGATCCAGTCAGTAACAACTGCAGATTGTGAATCTCCTACTTACGGAATTATCTCCATTTCTGTGACAATGTGTAATCCCATAAATATTTTTCTTTCACTTGTCCCCATTTCTGCGTTTCCTTTTGTTTGTGGAACCACAACCAATTTCATGCCTAAAGATACGTACATTATCCTACATACGTCATGACGGCTATAGCCTTGTTTGGCAATAGTTTAAGGCTTTGCACAATTATTATGCGACGTCACAATGGTAAAATAGAAGAGGGTTACAAATAAAGGTAAAGCAGTCCCATTACAGGCCTGGACAGGCCCAGAGGGTTCCAGGAAGTTAAGGTTCCCAGATTTCGTGACAACGGCAAAGGATGGTGGTAGGTCGTCAGCCTTACGCACCGGCCGTCTTTACCCCCAGAAAATACTCCTGGTACTCATTTCTGTTAGAGGATGATTCGACCCCAGGGCCATAGTGCGATCGGAAGGATTATGTCAATGAAAAATTCACTGACACCAGCTTACTTAACATGTAATTAGCGTATGAGTGACATAAAGCCATTAAGTTGAACTACATAAACACTCGCATTAACGCTGTGGTCGTTCTTAGGGCTCCAAGCACTTTACATGGCGCTTCCAACTCCCGTACAAGCAACTAACAGTCATGCTGGCACGATTAACACTGCATTCCACTCTCAAGGTCATCAACGCTGTCGCGCGACGCATCAGCTGTGCAGGTTGCAGTATTTGGAACCGCAAGAAGCCCCCACATTTCTCAATCCATTATCTCCGTAAACGTTCAACTTTGGATATAGGTGTTTTGGGTTATATTGGTATACCTTAACATAAGGAACACTCTCCCGAAGTCTGGCACATTCCTCCTGGGACACCCTGTATATATATCACAACCAACAAGCCAAAAACTTTACACCGAAAATGAGAGGACGTAAAATAAGAAGTGGTGTAAACTAGTACGAAACTTTAAAGCAAAAAAGGTGTGTATGAAACGTGCGTATTCAAAGCTTTGTTTACTGCACCCAGTATGGAAAACATAGGGTCTTCAGTTGATTGTTAATACTCTTGTTACTAAATAGAGACAGTAAGGATTCGATTACCAACCTGAGGGGGCAATTTTTTCGTGATTTTTTCAGTTCTTAACAATAATTTAGAAGAGATGTTATTGCTCATTCCAAAATTCTTCCAAATTCTCGGTTCATGGTCATCCCTCCATTCGGCACTACAAGACTAGTGTACAAAATCCTGGAGCCGGATTGTGTGGCCTACTAAACCCTATATGGAAGCACCTAATATTTGTAGGTACTCAGTACCGCATTTGCTTCATATAACTTATCCGGCGCCTAGAATTTTTCGGTGACTCCTAGCTTTTTGGAAAATTTGTGTCCCTGCAGTACACAATGTGCACAGTTAAGACAGCGCCGTAAATTAAGCTAAGGACAACTGAATATTGCAGGAAACAACCAAAATAAGTTGGAATGTCACGGCAGTAAAATCACAATATCCAGTGTGGAAGAAATATTGACACTATAGTTCAATGAATAGGTTCCTGTATTTTTATTCCATAAGCATAAAGTTGAAAATCATGAATATTACTAAATTAAATAATCAATAAACTGGAGATTGTAAAGAACAGGTATAAAAGGTAAACTGATCCCATTACAGGCCCGGTGTGGCCCAGAGGGTGGGTAGAGTTATAGCTCTACTCTTCCATGACCGCGGCACTAGCAGGGGGTGAGTGGTCAGCAGCACGCCCCGGCCGCACTTTACCCCCGGGAAAAGAACAGATATAGAAAATTAAATTTCAGTTTCCTATTACACTCACATGATCTAGCAGTTTCATTGTATTTAAAGTAATTTTTTTCATTTTTTCTTCCCATTTTACCGGTTGCACTTTTTGCATTTTGTAACCCGAAGTGTCGGAAGAAGAAACAAAGTACGAGATGAAATGACAAACTGTATTATCAGATATTTTTTCTCAGAAATTACGATATGAAAACAATGGATCATTCTTACACAATTTTAAATGTGAAGCTCATGCTCTGTCAACAACATACTTAATCTCAAGCGTTCATGTTTCTCACTGCAAATTACGACAGCAGGTCAACCTACGTCCATCCCGTGCAACCATTGACACATCGGGGACAAGTCAAAGACCGCACTCGAGCAGTAATTTTATTCCTTCATTTCTTCACTTGCGTTAGACTGATCACAGATGACGTCAATCAGCACAGCAATAATTCATCTGCCTTACTGACATACGCTGCAAGATAAAATTCTCTCCGTCCAATTACTGAATTGCCTATTTAAAAAAACAAACATTAATTCCTCTACCAATACTTAAGGTCGGAAATTAATTCATTAGGGATTTTTTAGTCTGTTACATAAACATGCCAAGTAAAACAATTCAGCAGCTTGTGTATTTATAAGGACCCGATTTTAAAAATATTACTGCGATTCATCCAACACAATAATTTATTCAACGACATTCATGCGCTGATATCAAGACTGCCGGGTTGAAATTGCTGAAAGCAGAGAATTGTAAGTCTGGGACTGGAGTAACATGCGACAGAAATATTACGGGTTATCGACTTTCGTGAAGATAGATTATTAATTGACATGTTAATAAGGTGAATGAAACAAGGAAAATCCTTTTTTTTTTACTCCGTGTTTGCTATGCAGTATCAAAGGCTTTTAATTCAGGGGACTCCAAGCCCTTACGCCTGCAGACGTGCAAAGGTGCAACGATAGCTTTTTTATCTTCTGACGATATATTATAACAAATCATGTCCCGCGCTGTATCACTAAGTTTCAAGTGTGATACAGTTCACAGACTTTGTCCGCTTGAGTAAGGATATCAAGAAGAAAATTGCTCCACATCTCAAGTGTCGAATCATCAAAATGTCTCGGCTAGAGCAACAAAATTAACTTGCAGTTCTTCTAGCTCGTTGAGACATTTTTTTCAGATTTGTAGATTAATGTGTGCTTATGTTATTCAACGACGCTACGTCAGACTATATAGCGTACAATGAAATCGGCATAAGACAGTGCTGTAAACAAGATCCCGACAGACCTCGCTGCAGAAAAGACAAGCTGGTTCGGGAGGCACTACAAGTAAAGAAATCTAAAATTTTGGCGGATATTTTTCGGATTGGATTTCGGTCTTCTGAGAGAAGGCAGTATTCTCCATCCTTGTGAGATCTGGAAGTAACTTCGCTAATAACGATTGTGGGCCCCGAATTAAGGAGTCGCGGAGTTGGAGGGGCGCCACCCGTCATTTACGCCCCTAGCAAATAATCACCAACGACGATATGAAAGTGTGGAAAATAAACAGGTTTTCTTACTTCCAGACACCGATAAATACAATCCTACGCCATTTCGATACATTTCAAGTCTAAGTAACCGTCTCCCAAGATCCATCTTTCCAACAAGATTTGACACAATATTCTTTATGCATTTTTCTTCCCCAATATCCTAGCTACACGCCTAGTCTATCGTCTAAGTAAATATGATAACAGTACTGTATGACTCTATAAAGCACGACATATTCATTATGCAATACTCCAAAATGTACTCCTACTGGGCTTTCAGAAGTAGACTTCCATGTAATCTCATTAACCTTTTGGCGCCGGAATTATTTTTTTTT
>Ga0123352_10013355_pt1 | contig 13034 bp, 9 predicted proteins | sample TergutLab28metaG_FD_89700 | JGI IMG/M metagenome (GOLD analysis project Ga0123352, IMG submission 89700) | Labiotermes labralis P1 segment gut microbial communities from Petit-Saut dam, French Guiana - Lab288 P1 | ecosystem: Host-associated > Arthropoda: Insects > Digestive system > Gut ... | reverse complement strand
TCTAACACAACTATATTTATTGGTAGAATATAAAGTATTTTCTACATAAGGTACAACTACATGTTTCGGCGGTTGATAATGGCCATCTTCAGGTTGTACATGAAATACTTATTAAGCAGTTATACAATACACACATAGGCTGATTATATGGGTTAGGGAGGGGGTAAAGTGGGTATGAGATCTCGTATCTGTCAGAAAGGTTGGGCGGTGTGGGTTACATGAAGGGTTCATTCTGTTACCAAGCTATGTCTAAGTTCATTATAGTTAAATCTAAGGTAGGTATCATATTATGTCTATGTGTGCTGCGTAATTATACTAAAGTATAAAATATACAATGCACAATAATGTGTAGCATCTGTGACTATAATTTTAGGTTTATAAACTTACTCTAGTTGTTAGCAGTATCTCACTGTTTTACATAAATCAGATCTCGTGCCCACTTTACCCCCTCCCTGCCCCATATAAACAGCCCATGTATGTATTGTATAAATTCTTAATAAGTATTTCATATACAACCTCAAGATGGCCATTATCAAGCGCCGAAACATGTAGTTGTGCATTATGTAGAAAATACTTTATATTCTACCAATAAATGTAGTTGTGTTATGCTAGTACACACACTCTTCATTAGTTACCTTCTCTCATTAATACTGCACTATCTGCTACCCAAACATTCACGCGGCCAGATGACACTAAATGAACGCCCGCTGCGTTTCATCCTACGCACCATCTCTAAGTTTCTTAAATAATCGCATTCCACGAAAAATATGCACTGTCTCTTCTACTGTCACAAAGCAAACTGAAATTAAACCGAAAATAATAGAGATTTTTTTAAATGATTTATGACCCTTTAAAAGTCGGGTACGAAAACAATTTGCAGAAGTTTCAATTACATATTCATGATTGCGAAATGTTAGCTTATTGGATGAAAATTCCTGTCGATTCAAGGTATTCCTCCGCTTTCAACATCCAGCATCCCTAGTGAATATTGAACACCGTCAGTACTTGAGGCAATGCAGATAGGAAGGCTTAAAACACATCCTCGTTACCACAATCCCCACTCAAGCCTGGGAGAAATAATACACTTCTGTAGCTCGGCTTACACTTAATAAAACTTTGATTTATGGAACTGTAATTTAGCTACGGTACGCCCAGCGTGTAATCCATACTTCGTCTCGGTGAGTTTCTCAAGTTTCCGTTATGCGGCTTAGTTTCCAAGTTTCTACGTCTGTAATATTTAACTTTACTGCATGGAAGATAACTTCCTTTTAACAATTACTGCAAGCGTTTGTCTTCGGCAAGAGGCATTTAATGTGCTTACAGATTATGTTCTGGACGTTACAGTACCATTCGTAACAACTCTGATTGTCCACTCCGGAGATACAGAATGCGGATGGAAGGAGAGGCATCTACGAACTTCATATTATATTTTATATATTAATTTATACGGGGACCGCGGTAGCACAGTGGTGAAGGTGCTGTGCTACAAATCGGAAGGACGCTGGTTCGATCCCAGCTGGTGTCATTGGATTTTTCATTGACATAAAAAAATCTTCCGATCGCACTATGGCCCTAGGGTCGACTCAGCCTCTAACAGAAATGAGTACCAGGAGTATTTCCCGGGGGTAAAGGCGGCCGGTGCGTAAGGCTGACAACCTACCACCATCCTTGTGCCGTCGTCACGAAATCTAAGAACCTTAACTTCCTGGAACCCTCTGGGCCTGTCCAGGCCTGTAATGGGACAGATTTATATTAATTTATACACCATGCACAAAGAACTCATTTTTTAATCTGACCTCTTCTACCTACTCACTGAAGATGTAAAGGGTCATTGTTACACCTGATCACACTCAGCAACACAGACACACTTGGTACGATTCCTCTGAACGAAGGATCGGCCCTTCGCAGGGACCTCTACCTGTATAACCCACAACATTCACAAGAGAGAGACATCCATGTCGCCGGCGGGATTCGAACCCGCAACCCCAGAAAGCGAGAGGCCACACACCTACGCCTTAGACCGGACTGCCAACGAGATCGACAAAAAATTCACAAAAACATAAATTACGTATTCAGTAAAAGCATTACCCAATTTAAGTCTGTGTTCAAGACGATAATGGGAGGTGGTCCTACCTGCATTAAATGGTTTGTAGTTTAAATTCAGTTAGATTATTATTATTATTATTATTATTACTATTACTGGCGATACTACTACTACTACCACCACCACCACCACCACCACCACTACTACTGTTGTTGTCTCCACTTGTACTTTAAGTCCAACGGCTGCAAACATAAAGTTACAAGAGCAAGGCGTGTTGTTGTAGATATATTATTGACACTGAACGAAACTTTTTCGGTGTTAAGAATCCGAAATTGGGGCCTTTCTTCTAAGTTGCAACAAAGATTTACGGTATTCGTCTTGTGCTTATGAAAAGTAATGGAAGGCACATTACGTGAACTGAATGTTTATTCTTTAATTTTGTGTCCGCAGCGTTAATGTTATCCATATTAGTGACTAAAGTAACACCTAAACACAAGTTAATTACTGTACGCGTGTGTCTTAGATAAAAACACATGTCAGCCCGACAAGTTTCCACTCTCAAAGTAGTCACCTGCAAAAGAAATCTTTCGAAACCTACGAAGCATCCATGTGAACTGAAAATCAAGATTTCCGTACAATAAAAAGGGAAACAAACATATGACGTAGTTCCGTTGGTATACAATTACAGCTGGTAAGGCACTGGACATTACGATCATTCACTTACGGCGCTACTGTTAACTGTTACTTTGTTGTAAAGAATTTTAACTTCTTAACTCATGTATAGCTCATGAATCAACAATTTTTCTTTTTAAGACGACTGTTTATGTGCCCGAACTTGTCGCGAATATTTTGCTTTTTACCCAACAGACAGACAGACACACACACACACAATTAAATATTTTATAGTTTCATTTTATTTGCCAATACTGAATGTCAACTTAAAGTGAATCGTATAATCATTAATGTAACTCATATTGCTTAGTACATTCAGCAATCGATGCAGCATCATGTGCAGAAAATCTTGTGTCAAGTCATTATCAAAGCTTCTTACTAAATATCTGGGTGACAGAAATAGAAACGACATATGTAAAACTCTAACCCAGCAAATACAAGCAGCCTTCGTTATTCCTACGTCATATCTTTCGCGCCACTGCCACATCGGATCGTATTTCTTCAAGAGTTCGTCAAAAGACAGGGTTTATTAATACAACTGAGGTCACAGAACTATCTGTACCGGACAATTAATTGTTAACTCTACAGATATCAGGACAAACTGTCTGACTTTTCAGAAAGACTTCTTATGTTTCTGTGATAATCTGAACAGCTCAGCGAATATGGTGAGCTGTACATGCTAGGAGAAATGGTGGCCAATCCTCGCTTGTGTCGTGCAGTGTAATTTCATCCAGATGTGAACACTGAATAAGTAATCCGTCTAGCTCTGGTGAAGGCCTAGAGCACAGGAGCACGATTAACGGAATAGGAACACCAATAAAATGACACCCCCTGAGGCTAACCCCGAGAGCAATTATAATTCACCCCAAGGGAAATATAAAGTATATTTCCGTGCGATCTGGAGTTTCTAATTTCGTAAATCCATTGCACAGGGCACTAATTAATACATCATTACATATTAGAGACATGTCATACTATTTACTGACGGCGATACATGGGGTAAAACTTGAGGAACATATGGTACGGACAGACATGTAATTTTACATTTGTTACTGGATAAACAGTAACACGTTTTCATGAATGTTTGGTACAGATAAGTAAGGATAACAATATACAAATTCTATACCACGTTTATTACACATCCACGGACTTAAAATGACACGAATCTCACTATTATAAACGTTCACATGTACTTCAACCACATTTCTAATAATTTTTAATACATCAGAAGAAACTAAATACATTCAAAGAACATTTATTTAATGTATTATATGAATAAAAAAGGAGTAGGCCAGGAGACGGGGGAGAAACACATCAGGAAAAACCTTCACGATTTTTAATCCCCGTCAAATATTAGCAATACGACCAAATCACGAGCAATAAGATGAGTAGGTCAGGTGGTAGGCATGGGAAATAAAAATGGTGTGTAAGATACACTTTGAAAACAAAGTCGTATAGAGAGGAAAATAATTGTTAAAATGTACTTCAAAGAAATGGTATTGAAGGGGACAGACTGGATTAAACTGGCTCTGGACAGAGGCCAATAATCAGTTCTTGTAAATACGGTAATAAACCTTTGGTTCCATAGTATTCGGGGCATATACTGATTAACCAATGATCAGCGTCTCTAGAGAAAGTGTGACACAAGAATTGAAGTCAGGTGCGTTGTTACTTGTTTGTATCCTGCAACAACATTAGCGTAACAAGGAATAATACCACACATGATACAAAGCCGCTAACGTGAAACCAGTTTCTCTGGAGCCTGAGAAATTCACTTGAGCGACATTTTGTTATTAGTGATTGCAAGAACACAAGAAAACATGCAAGGGGAGTAGAGGTATACCTCCACTCATTCTTAACCTCGGCTCTATATAGAGATCAGTGGTCAACCTCACGCCCCAGCCGCTTTATACCGGTAAAAGAGCCCCAGTCTTCTTTGAATACTCTCATGGGTTGGTCCCACAGACAGTCTGGACGTTTCGGAGGGGAAATAAATGTCTTGCCATCGCCAGGGTCCAAACCCCGGATCAACCAGCTTGTAGCCTACATGTCAGCACCCCGTTATTACTGACTGCAGTTAAAAGAAATACGTTTCGGCATCCGCAAATTTGCAAGATTCGGCTACATCAGTCAGCTAGACACAAAGTTCAAATTGGAGAGGAGATACAGGAGGGAGGTGTAGATGCAGATATTTATATGTATGTGTGTGTATGTGTGTGTGTGTAGGTGTGTGTCTATTGAGGTTTCCATAAGTCTACATTTTCCCTTTTAGGAATGGAAGTAACTCAAAATGGTCTGTTAGCTCTATGACACACACAAACGCACGCAGAACGAGAGATGACAGAATTGCGTAACAAGCCTCCTTTGTTTTCCAAAACATTTCCTCCACGTCACTGTCATGCACAACAACAATCGTTGCAATCTGAATACTTACAAAGAACTGCACCCCTCCCCCTCGTTTGTAAAATAATAATGGATTCCAGGAAAATTTGCTTCAAAGAAACCGATGTACGTCACGCTGAATATTTTAAACCATTTGCAGTACAACATATTGTGTTCCTTTTAGGGAGCGGTAACTGTACTGTAGTTGGCAGAACAAGTCGGGAAACCTTTGTAATTACATTACATTATTTGCTGAAAACTAATCAGAAGTTTTTGAGTCCCATATTGTAAACTGTCGCACGGTTTCAATAGTCCCATGTCGGACACAGAAACAAACAATATATATTGTATCGCCGTAATTTTAATACGACGCGTATTACAAAACACGTGCGCAGCATGCGTTAATTGAAATTAACTAAACTTGCAGTAGTTACTGTATGGGTTCTCATAGTAAATAAGTAGCTCTAACTTAGGTTTGTTAATTAAAATGAACTCGAAACTGGAACGGCAACTCAGTGTGAAACGTGTATACCTGTCTAGTGTATTCGAAATTATTACCACCGCTGTTCACTCTATTCGTTATTTCATGTTATTCCGCTTTCAGTGAAACAAGTGGGCAAATTCTACTGTTAAGTTCTGCAATACAGTCGTGGAATATAAAAGTAGACCATGATATGATTTTGTTTGTTAGACGAACTAAACCAACTCTGTGGTTTTTATGTTTTGCTGACCATGCATCTCAGTATATTTATCTTAGTAATTAACCAACTTAATGCACAAAATTCTTTACAATAAGCTTATTTCATGCCTGTACATGTTTCGAGCACCATGTGCTCATCATCAGGAGGTCAAAATTGTATTATACAGCCTCTGGTATAATCAAACCTATACGTAGCCGTCCCGTGCACAGGTTGTGATGAGCACATGGTGCTCGAAACATGTACAGGCACGAAATAAGCTTATTGTAAAAAATGTTGTGCATCAAGTTGGTTAATTACTAAGATAAACAACTCTGTGGTTGTATAATCTACGTTCTCATCTGAGGCGACCATATGGGCTGTCAGAAGAGCATGCTAATAAAAATTATATTCTCTCGATCTGGGGGTTGAATCCTACACTGGGCAACAAGATATGTTAACATTTCCAAACATTTCAAATATCTTTATTGTCTAAAAGGAAAAACAAGTCGACACCAGAGGTCGCGCGGTCTAAGGAGCAATATGCGTCCGTTCGATTGATGAGATTGCGGGTTCGAATTCCGCAGGGGGCATGGATGTCTGTCGCTTCTTAATGTCGTGTATTGTCAGGTAGAGGTCCCTGCGACAGGCGACGGGCCGATCCCTCGTCCAGTACAGTGATAAACTAGCGAAGGATGGAAAGGGTTACGCAAGGCATGCAAGGAAGCTATAAGAAAGTTATGAGAATTTTTGGTCGGCAATCTAAGGGGCCAATTGGAAGAGCTGTGTACAACTTGGAATATATTATTAAAAGAGGTCAAAAAGAAATATGCAGTGACGGCGTGCACTGTATCCATCTGATTCAGGTTAGGGGCCAGTAGCAGGCTACTGTGAATAGGATAATGAACGTTCGATCTATTTAAGGAACGAGGAGGGAAAGATGTTCTGACTAGTCAAGCGAAAAAGGACTCACCTCTGTTTTGTGAATCAACTGTTCATATACAGCAAGACCAGATCTCATATTTCAAACGAGGTTTCTCGCTGAAAAATAAAGTGTGTTTTCATACACTTGTAAGATTACTGAATTGGTCAAGAAAGTTGTCATAACTGGCATATAAAATACCTGTGACGTAGCAGGGCATAATTACAACAAAACCTCAGCGCAGCTCAGTCAAATTTATATAACGTGGAGATGGATTAGATTCATCAAATTTTCTTAGTTTTTTCTGAAATTTAAATTTGTAGAAAGTAACGCTTTAAATAAGAATGGTATTTCAAATTATCGAAAAATTGTTTAAGAACACATAAAATGTTTATCTCCCACGCGTGTGCGCGCGCACACACGCACAAACGCGTACACATACGCACAAACACACACACACACACACACACACACTGTAGACGCGGAAGGGTACAGCAGCTTCTCGTTTTCTTAGTACCGCGTGGATGTTTAACAACACTTTTTTGACAGCAAGGGTTATTAATTTGAAAGGGACAATCCTTTTAATTTTGCATGTGAAATGAACGGCCTATGCCCCATCTTACAATTACAGGGTGATTCTGAAGTAAATACGAGTACATAGAATTAAGTGGTTGCATTTTCTAAATGGAATGTTATATGGCTATAAATTTACAATTATAAAATGCACTTCACTCAAAATGGAACACCGTCACACTTTGCGCTTCATGTTCGTGCGCGGCTTGACAACCGTTTTACTTCCCGGTGGAATTGGCGTCGACGACGAAGTGAATGGCCTCCGTCAATTCACATTATTACTGCATGTGACGCCGTTTCGCTGCGATCGGGCCGAAAAGGAAATCCACCGATCAAAACCAAGAACATTTGATGAACAAGAACAATTAACAAGACAATGTTTTTGTTGTTCCTCTCGACTCCTTAAGGAAGAGTGTCGAGCTTGTGTCTTCCAGGTTGCAGAAGCGTGCAGAACGCTGGAACCCATGTTGAAACCTGACACTAAATGGAACTGCACTGGCTTTAAAATGGTGAAAGAACTGTAACTACATGGCGTCCATTTTAGTAGATACAGTAATTTTTTTATGATGTACATGCTTTTCAACCCGTGTATTCTAGCAGCTGCAAAAAGGGTTCAAGGAAAAAGATGAAGGTTCAGACACTGGGTCGAAAATTGAAGACCTCACCACTCGTAAACGAACACGCAAACTACGTTTCGTGTGAAAAATTCCTTTTCCCTTTTTTTTGAACTTGATCAAATGCAGTCAACATTCAACTATAATACGTTTCTCTTACCTCTGCCCTAAGCTACGAAGTTACCACAGGATGTCCCGACAGATACAGGCTTACCATACGATAAAGCCGTCGCGCTCCTACGGCAATGTTTTCTTCAGTTCTGCTTGTTGCTGGCCGTCCTGACCTCTCGTCAGTGACACTTTCGCTTCCTTCAGAAAAACGTTTCACCCACTGTAAACTGCTGTTTTCTTTATAGCACTATCCCCGTAAACTTGCACTAACATCTCTCTAATTTAGTTTCCACTCTTTCCAAGTTTAACAAGAAATTTAACCTTTTACCTGCTAACGTGCAGAATATGGTGAGCTACGAATAATGCTAGCAAGGGGCGGATGGGATTTAATTTGGCGTTTAAAGGGGTTAATATTCGTTCGGTACTCTGATTCAGGCTCCGACATTCTCGCGGCGGCACACCAAAACACATGCAGACAGTAATAGATGCCACTCAGAAACAAACTGCCATAGATCAACAATACAGCTGTGAAACGCTGATATGTCAACGTCATCAAACCATACTAAGGCTTTTGTCCAGTGCTGCCACGGCAAGCACACGGTGGCGAGTTCGCGAACTTAATTGGACGACCGCGTAATACTCGTACGTTTAAAACTGTTATACGTATCTCAGCAGCACACATAAGTTGAATGATTCTTTAGCTTCTGAGATCACAGTAAGTTAGACTCTGTTCCGTAAAGCAGCCAAGCATCATTTTCTTACGTGTTTATTCTATTTACTTGGCACATTCAGCATCAAGAAACATTGTTTGTGATTAAGAAGTGACTTCAAGAGGCACGATGTAAACTTACAAAGTGATTCAGGGGGCAGAATTTTACTCGCATGGGTGCTCCAATCAGGAAGACTCAGTAGGAAAGGGCATGCATGTGGCACGTATGTGGGAGAAGCGAAATTTATACACGCTTTTGTTGGCGAACCCTGAAGAAAGAAGTTCACTTCGGAGACCTGCGCGAAGATGGAGTATTAAAATGGACTTTAAAAAATCGAATTGATCTGATTCAGGGAAAAGAAAAGTGGCGGGCCCTTGTGAACACGGCAATGTGCTTTCGGGTTTCATAACACGCGGGGATTTCCCAACTAGCTGACGTATTAGCTTCTCAATGGGACAGCGCTAATGGAAACAATTTAGTTTAGCGGGACTTGAAAGGGCATGATAACAAGTGTATCAAATTCTGTAACTGTTTAAAGAGTAAAACTAAATTACATTATGTATACATAATATATAATTACATAATATATAAATATAATGACAATGGGGAGGGGACAAAATCGACCATGGGTATTACGTACTTTAATTTACGAAGAATTCAATTTAGAATGACAGGGAGGAATTGTTTGGACCAGTCCCTGATGTAGGCCTACATACATCTCTTTCTCCCACTCTCAACCAAGTTTTTCAGAGATAACTGAGGGGCACTTCCCATATCCCTTGCACCCACCCCGAAGTTACGCAGCAGGTAGTAAGTTTTACGCTGTTTTATCAATGGGCTGTACTCTGTTGAAAAATTTGGTATGAAACAACTCATAACAAGTGATTCCATGAGGAGAGAGTACAAGTTTAAACATTCGTTTCTGTTTTGGAGTACCAAGTTCAGTTCCCTGCCATTACACTAAACTAGTGTTTCTCAACCTTTGTGAGACCGCGGCCCGGTAAATTCTTTTTTCATAAGACGAGGACACGGTCCCAACAGATTTACTCGTCAGTACCTTTCTAATTTTTATTTAAGTTCATACATTAAACTCACATAAGTATTAATAATTAATTATGGCATAATCATAAAGAGTATTAGTACAATTGTGTGTACGGTGTGGCATGTTGACAAATATAAAATTATATTTAAATTGGTTATCAATTCCAGGAGAATCTCTCGCGGCCCGGTATAATTGATGCCAGGGTCCGGTACCGGGCCGCGGCCCGGCGGTTGAGAAACACCGCACTACACTATATGACATCCAAGATGATGGCGTACTTATCACAATGAAACTGCATGATACTCGCACCTGCGGACACGTGTTTCCACGCCTCTGACTGTACTGTACAGATGAGCAACAGTCTCATTCAGTTCATTAAAGACCGCTGCGGTAGCCACGGTCGACTGCGCTTACCGTTGTGTATGGGTCCGACTGAAACGCCGATATAGCCTAGTGACCATACACGGGCGTTGCGAATGGTCAGGTTCACAAGCATGCGCAGCATAACGTAATGAAACATATGCAGAAATATACACACAATAAAGACAGACAAAGAATTATATTTATGGTACAAAATTTCCAACTAAATTCACAATACAGCACATCGCTTAGACGCTCCTACATTAGAGAAAAGAAGAGAATATAACTTGGGACACACGTTTCCTTTTTTTAGATTACGAAAAGGCTTTTGACGAAGTAAGAAGACAGCTGGTATTTAGCGTTTTACAAGAGAGAAATATTCCTAATCCATTACTTACAACAATTAAAAAAAATATGACAACAAAATAAAAATAAACTAGATACCACATTGACACAACCAGTAACAATTAATAAAGGAGTTCGAAAAGGCTGCCCCATTTTACCGACTTCATTTAAAATATATACAAATCAGATCATTATAGAACGGAACAAGAGGAGATAAAAGGAGTCAAAATCATGACACTTTGGTTCGCGGCCAAACAAGTTACAGTGGCTACAGCTTTAAATACATAAACTGGAGACAATTACCTCCAAATACGGACTAAAAATTGCGACAAGAAAAAGAAAACAGTTGCCTTTAAAGGAAGAGATCCAATCAGAAGTACAGTTTTAACAAACAATAATAGCATACGCGTAGAACAAACACTTTCGATTACTTAGGTTGTTCATTGCATACAAGAATGAAAAAGATGTTACAGATAAAATATCGACATTTCTACAGATAACGGATATTATTCATAGAACTTTAAAACCCTCTCAAGTCCAGAGACACCCAAGACTTTAACTACATAATACTTCGGCATTACCTACCTTATTACACGGATTCGAAACTTGGGCAATAATAGAACAGTATAAATTGAGGATAAAGTCAGGGGAAACGAAATTTATGAGGAGAAGGGTAAATTACACATGGCAAAGTTACAAAACCAATGAAGGTATTTTATCAGACCTTAAAAGTAACCCAGGTGTACAGAAAATTCAAAATTCCATAAATAAATAGATACAACATGTTCGGCAAATGGACAGAGACAGGCTGCCACACTTAATTATGAAATATCAACGATGGATGAAACAAAGCCAAGGACGACCCTAAAAAGACTTCCAGACTAATAATGGGACGGGAACATGTCACGAGGCCTAAAACTCTGCAAGCTGTATGAAGTTGATGACTTGTTTCGGCCACAAACTGCAGCCATCTTCAGGTAGATTCAGTACTTGAGGATACATGCAGTGTGTCATGCAACTTGTGAGCTGTGAATTACATACTTGTGGTAATCTACTATAATTAATTAACAATTATGAAAATTGTAAGTAAATTACAATAAAATAATATATTTAAATTCTATAAATGTTGAATCCAAACATCTTGCAATAACGGATTTTTTTTTTCGGTTTCTGATGCAATCTACTGAAATTTTTAAATCCTCGGTGTGTACTTCATGAATGAACGTACCTTACATAACTTTTAAAATGCTACTTCTACTATAATTTTAATACAATTTCAATACCTATTCATTATTTGTGGAATGATACAACATGCATATAATCCGCCATATACAGCCAACAAGATGCATAACACGCTTAATGCGTCCTCAGGTACTGTAGCTCTCTGAAGATGGCTGCAGTTCTTGGCCGAAACATGTAGAAGCAACAAATCTATGTATTGTACAGTTCGTTTGAAATTAATTTTAGTATATAAAACAACCGCAAGGAAAATGTCTAATACTAAAATTGTGCTGATAGTCTTGCGTAAGCGAACGTCATGAAACTCTTGGCACCTGCACCGCCATTACCTTCTACGCGGAGTCTGCATTGTGATAATGCTCCAAGCTTCGTTTCGAGAGTTACCAATTTCAAAAACTGATTTGTCGACTTTTCTTAGTATTTTCTCACTATTTCGATGTATTAATGGGCATTATGAAACAAAGCACGACAGTCGCCTTCTGAGAAGGCAGCTGGTCATACTCATCTCCATCTCAACTTATCAGCTAAAGCTACATAACCTCCAATACACCATGTCTGTACTGTCTGCGCTAGTTTCTGAACCATTTGCGTTTTGTTCCTTGTCTCTTAACGCCCTTCGTCATAGCCTTTACGTCAAAAATCTGGTAGATTAACACGAACTTCCTAAGTGTGACAAAATACAACCGAATTCAGTTCACAAGAAGTTTACTAAATTAGTGTGTACGTGGGCTGTCTACATACATACGAAATAGATTACGCTACGTGCAACAGTGAACCGGCTGAAGGATCTGCTGTTGTGCATCTGTTAGGATAAAGCAGCTACAGGATGTGTCCTTAATTACATAACGATTGTTCTCTTACAATATTTTAGCTGCTAAAATGACTGTGTTAAATGGTTCACAATTCATGCATGTCTGTGAATCTGTAGTCACACCGATATTATGAGTCTTCTTCATGTCCTTTACAGCCCATCATCTACACAGCTGTCTCAAGTGACAGAGATCCTAATTTTCATTCCAGAGGTTCGAACATGGGCTGAGACGCCGGTTATGTTGCCTTACCACCATTAGGCAACTGTACGTCATTCCTTCAGGGAAAATTCCGGGACTTTAAGTCTTGTCTCAACCGCTTTCATCTGCATTCTTTCAAATTCATAATTGTCTATCAAAATATTCCTGAGCGTCATAATCCGAAGTACTAAGAGTGTTTTTAGATACAATACTCCGTGGCCTCAGTCCGCACGCGAACTATACCGACAGAGCGGCCGCCGCCGGTCGGCGAAGTTAGTGCCAACTTTTGCGGATAGAGGGGTGTCACGTGGTCAGCGCAACGGGTCCCCACAG
>Ga0123352_10013351_pt1 | contig 13038 bp, 2 predicted proteins | sample TergutLab28metaG_FD_89700 | JGI IMG/M metagenome (GOLD analysis project Ga0123352, IMG submission 89700) | Labiotermes labralis P1 segment gut microbial communities from Petit-Saut dam, French Guiana - Lab288 P1 | ecosystem: Host-associated > Arthropoda: Insects > Digestive system > Gut ... | reverse complement strand
TTGTAGTTCAATTTAATGGCTTTATGTCACTCACAAGTTAGTTTGATGTTAAGTACAGATATTAACATTACAGAAACCACATATTTCTGCCAGTTTTAATATGTATTTGGTAATCAATAAGTGAGTAACAGCTGTCAAAATTTCAAACTTCTCTGGCCATTATCTCCGTAACCGTTCAACTTTGAACACAGGTGTTTTGGGTTATATCGGTATACTTTAACATAAGGAACACCCTCCCGAAATCTGGCACATTCCTCCTGGAACACCCTGTATACCTGGGGCGAGGAAGCACACGAACCGAGTTCTTTTACATTAAAAGGACACGCAGAAACAAATTACAGATCCAGAATATTACCCAACGTTTGATAGTAAGAACTGCAGCTCTCTACTGTATGTACGCAAGACAAAGAGTCATATATGCACAAATGCTGTTATTCTTATATAATATGTCGTGGCAATATATGTGTTCAAGAGGTGACGTTCGACAGACGAGGGTAAAACGGGTTAGAGTAGATTAAACTTGGTAAGTGCTTATTAAAAATATTTTTTCTCCTGCCTTAAATATTAAAATAACTTTACACCTTGTTTACCACGAGTGTGAAACTTGGCCTCTTAACGCAAGGAAAGGATAGCGATTGAGAGTATCTGAAGGCAAAGTGAAGAGGATTTAGTGAATGCGTAAATGGATAAGTTGTTAGAAGCTTGAACGTCGAAGGGCATCTGCAAATATTTGGACTTAGGGAGGATATGAAGTAACAGGAAGAATGAAAAAAATATATACACTTAATGAATCGTAATCTTCAAAAAATCTTATTTGGGTTGATAAAATCGAAAAGAATGAGACAAGCGGAACATGTAACCCAAGCGGTCAACATAAGTTCTTAATATTTAGGAGGGAAATCCTGCAAGGAAGAGCAACTCTTGAAACCCGAGGTGTGGTTTGGTATCAAATGACTTAGGAAAAATCACAGTGGGCAGCTGTTGTGAGCACGTTGATGAACAACTGGATTCTAAAACAGAAGGGAATTACTGGACTAACGAAGCAATCATTTTTATCTGAAGAAGGACTCTGGTTCACAAAATTAGTCTCAAACGGAAAAATCACGTGACGGAACTAGATGTAAGGGGGAAGGAAATGTGAAAGATAGAATGTTGAAGAAACAGGATGAGAATTTGGGTCCGTGACTAAACTGATTCAGAGCAGGGTCAAATGATGAGCTCCAGTAGGCAACTTGCAATTTTTTTTACTGAATAAATGAACTTACTTTCCAAGCTAGACCTTACATTATGGAGTTACCGGTTAAATGAGTTCCTTCGAAGCTCTCAATATAGACCTTTAGACTGAAGGATGGAAATGTGTACTTATATTAACGTTTTGTGATTTTGCTGGCTACGCCCTCCTATCCTCAAAAGGAAAGTTACCCCTACGCTTAATATGGCAACAAGTCGTTAAGATCTATGATGAAATGACAATTTCAAAGGCACGCAAGATTATTCTTGACACTATATGGAGACGCAAGACCAGCGTCAGCTCCGATCACTTTATCTGGGTGAAAAATAAGTCGTTACCCACTAGATAACAAGCTAAGGTGGGCTTCAAAAGTGGATGTTGGCGCGGCTGCAAGACAGAAGTCTTCGTCCTTTCCTGTGATCGAACCCCGACTTCTGTCGTTTGGACAGTCCCTTTGATAGACTGAGAGGGAGACTTTTTAGAGTTTAAGAATTTTTATTATCTTGCCGCTGAAATAACCTACACAATAGCTGTGTTAATATAAAAACCCTGCTCTATGCTTGTGCACGATGAACGCAGGCAGACCACGTCAAACTCCCGGGCGACGTTGGTCTGGGAACTGAAAGCGAGCCGCTAAGCCGCGACGGATTATCCGGGCTGGTTGTAGCGATCATGGGTGTGATCTACCCTTTGCATAGGAAGCTGTAAATCCCAGCCTGTATCAGGAACAAAGATATGGGTGGTCCAGAGTGACATACCACGTTTCACATTTCTTTTTGGATCTAGTCTTTCTTTTTCTTTTCATTCCCTTTGGTTTGTATACGGATTTGCAAATAAGATGGAAGACACAGTGCAACACTATAGGGAGTAAAGGAATAAAAGGGGAGATGGTCGAAGGAAAAGATAAGGGGGAAAGAACTGTAAGAAGATTCCCGTACGACACACATTTCCTGATTTAGTAGGGGTTCGTAGGATACGGAGTTATCTGTGATGTTGTCTCACTAAGAGGTTTTTGTCACTAGATACGTCTACAGAGTACAATATACAAAATTCTTTATGTTTCAGTTTTCTCTTAAGGATATTGAAACTTACTATAGGATTTTAGTTGTATGGCAAGAAGGAAAGCAAACCATTCCTCCAACTTTCTGAATATATCCCATTCGCATTTTTAGTACGATTTGTTTTGAAAATCTTACAAGCAGATCAGTAATGAATATAGAGTGCGTTTTTAGTGAGAAACGGTTAAATAATAACGGATACTAATGACATCAGTCTGACCAAGAAACGTCCAACAAAGGTAAGTCAAAAGTTGCAGTTTATCAAATTGAAAAATCAATCCCCCTAAAAATGCCAACCGACTTGTAATGAACTTTCTCACTGGTGTTGCATGCGGTGGATTTCTTTCCCATTAAAAACTCCGGTTCAAATTCCGGACGCTGTTCCTATAAATTAGGGTCGACATAATACGTTTTATTTCCCTTCATGACTGCCCTGGCTAGAAAATTCAACTGTACTTGATAGGCGCATAGCAAAAATCATGTTTATACTATCAGTCCACTACAAACTTGGGTATATACAAACTTAAAACGTATCAGTTTAAACTCTTCGACGTCTATAAAATTTATATTACGCATAACGTGTGATTAGTGCAATTCTACATTGTATTCATCCACAACATTACACTTGTTTAAGTCCTATTCTTTGACATACGGTGACAAACGTCTCCAGCTAATCATGCGTTATAGGAGATGGCACTGAGAATGGTGCTCAAATTAGCGTCTAAACGCATATGTCAATAAAATGACATAAATAATTGTAAGCCTCTTAATAAATAAATAAATAAATACTTCAAACGTATGACGATGAATCAAAAACGAAATTGAGTTTGCCTCTAGAGTCTCAGCAATTAATGCACTGAGACACCTAGTGGTTGTCTCCATAACTACACACTTGGAATTTTAGCGACCAGTCAGTGTCAGGTTTAGTGAGTGTTGTGTTTGTTTACAAATCTTTTTTTTAAAATGGCGGTACCGATTTCGAATTGCACCGTTGTAGAACAGCGTGCTGTGATCCGTCATTTTTGGCGAGAAGGTGTTGAAAATTCCGAAATTTGTATGAGAATATTATCGCAATATGGTGAACCCTACATGACACAGAAAGGGATCTTTTGCTACCACAAGGCGCATCCGCATTCCACGACAGTTACCGTTCAAGCAGTCAGAAAGCTGAAATTTTAACTTCTCCCGCATCCCCCACATAATCCAGAACTAGCTCCATCGTATTGTCAGTTGTTTGGACCACTAAAAGAATCCTTGTTTGAGCAAAAATTTACCAGCGATGATAAAGTTTAGGACGGGGTGCATACGTTTCTTCGATCGGAAACTAAAACTTTCTTGGCATATAGGATCAGAAGGCTTGCAAACCACTACACAGCAGACGACGAAAATAAGAATGAATGTGTTGAGAATCGACAGACTGTTGTACACCAAGTAATTAATTCATTTTGCGTATTGCCTCTGTCTCATTAATTATGAAATACCGAAAAATAGAACTGTAAATCTATTTTCACATATCATCCGTTATGGGGTGCGGTACGCATGGTCCTGCTTGTCTGTATCCAAACGGCTAGAGAACCAAGTTCGTTTTGGAGCTCCCAATACGTCTGTTGTCCACTTCGTCTTCTTTGATTGGATGTTAATGAAGACGTGGCCAATAGTCAGAAAAAAATGCCTACTCCTTCATGGAATCTGAACCACGTGCAGTTATTTATCCCTTATTGGTCCAGTGTCGAACTAAGTTCGACGGCGCTTTACGCTGTTCCAGTTCCACTGTCGATCTCAAATCGAATTCGTATTTTTGTGCGTTATGTTCGTTTTCTTTAAGCTGCTATTAAACAGTGACTGCTTTTAAGATATGAAGAGTAGGGATCTTCTGGGGAATCAATTTATAAAAAGCGTTGATTTCACAAGAATAATTCGGACCGGAAAGGTTTAAAATATTTCACTCCGGTAAAGTCTGAACTTGCCGATCTCAGTGGCCGCGCGGTCTATAGCCGCTCACTTGCTGGGACTGTGGGTTCGAATCCCACCGGAGGCATGGATGTCTGTGTTGAGTGTTGTGTGTTGTCAGGTAGAGGTCTCTGCGACGGGCTGATCACTCGTCCAGAGGGGTCCTACCGACTGTGATGTGTCGTTGTGTGTGATCTAGAAACCCCAAGAAAGAGGTGGCCATGGCCCGCGTTGGGCCGTAGCGCCACAGGAAAAAAATAAGTCTGATCGTAGACTCTAGAAAAGAAGAAGTCATGCAGGAATGACCAATACCATTTTCGGCTGGTGCCTACACAGTTCTCTTATTTTATCCACTCCCCAGAGCTTGGCACCAGACACGAATGTCACAAAAAGCATAGAGTATATTGGAAAATACTCGAGTACTTTGTCTTATATTACAATATATTGTTTTACATTTTCTTAAGGAACTGCTCTTACAATCAACTTAAGTACAAAATGAGAAACAGCAGGATGTTAATAAGACTACCATTTAAAGCCAAGTTACAATCATCTGCTGTGTAAAAAATTCCGCATACAGACCCATAGTGTATTTATGATGCGTACTATTGTTACAATTAACAGAACGACTTTTCTTCATGGTTGTACGTTTGGTAAGGAATTTGTTGTAAAGAAAGTAGAAACTTAAGTTTTGTACAAGGACGTAACATAAGTCACACGAACCTTAATCCAGAAACCGTAAAACTGTAAATATTTTAACTTCTGTTTAAAATTTCAGATTTTGAATAATGTGAATATTCGCAGAGTAAATGTGATTTTATTGCTGGCCGAAGAATATCTGTTAAAATTGAATTTCTTATTCTGTAGCGAAACAAGAAATTCCGAATTTTTTCAAAATTCTGGCATTTAAGGCAATTCTGGTAAAACTACAAATGAATATTGTGTATTTAAGGACTTCTTTCCAAATATTTCACGCATACATAGTAAAATAAAGAATTATTTGATTTTTTATGCATAAAGAATAGAAGAAAATCATAACGACTTACAAACATTTTCATGGGCAAATTAAATATTTACAGGACCGGGAGAAACATCCGACACGTTTCAATCGGAATAGATTCCGTGGAGTCCAGGTTACAATGTACGCTTGCTAATCGCTGAAATGAATAAGGATATGCAATGCAGGTGCATCTCAGCCTAATCAAATTAAGGATTAGCCCCAAGAATAAGAATTACTTCTAATTCAATCTTATTAACAATTAATACAGAAAATAAGATATATTTAAAATGTGGATATCTAAAGGGCTAGAATAAAAGGTAATACGGTTTATCTAAATACGAATTTTAAATTAAAACAGAAGGTAGTGAGAATAAGGAGTAAGAAAAATTTCGAGTTCGAAGAGCATTCTAAGGAACGCACCTAAAGACAGTACATAGCCGCGCTTTCGTTGCAGCTCTTATTCCATTTGTAACACACAAGTCACTGATTGTCAGAATAAAAAAGAAATGTATAAGAATAAAAACATCACTTTGCAGGTTATCGAGAATCTCATGCAATGCCAGCAGACGTATCCACATTCTTCAGCTATCTGTTCACGCTTCGAGAGATATGGAAAACATCAAAAGAGTCAAAGAAGTCAAATAAAGGAGACAAATGAAAAAAAAAATAAGGCGAAGAAGAGACTCCGGGTCAAAAATCTAATTGGCGGTTCGCTTAATTGTGCCTGTCGGGTGAATATTAATTTCAACATGTAAATTCACCTTTCTGGAAAGTCTATAACATACATTTTAAATAATTTCAGCCCAATCAAAACGTAAGGCTCCCCTAAATATATTCCTACGTTTGTTTCGATAGTATGAAATGAAAACTTGTAAATTTGTACCCCCGAATTTGATTCAACGATGAACTAAACCAGGCTGGGTATTTGGCAAGCGTAATGCTATGAAAATAACAGTGCTTAAGATGGAAACCTGCCCACTAGTTTTGAAAGTAAAAGTTGTGCTCGAAACAGATGTTATTCAGTGTAACACAAGCGTAATATCCCGAGGTGTATGTAACTGTGAGCGGAAATAAATTCCTATGAATAACTAACAGCGAATGTAAAGTTTTGACGTTTTTCTGACCGTGCATCTCAGTATATTTATCTCAGTATTTAACCAACTTAATGCACAAAATTTGTTTCACAATAAGTTTTATTTCATGCCTCTACATGTTTCGAGCACATGTGCTCAACATCAGGAGGTCAAAATTGCATTACACAGCCTCTGGTATCATCACACCTATAGGTGTGATGATACCAGAGGCTGTGTAATGCAATTTTGACCTCCTGATGTTGAGCACATGTGCTCGAAACATGTAGAGGCATGAAATAAAACTTATTGTGAAACAAATTTTGTGCATTAAGTTGGTTAAATACTGAGATAAATATACTGAGATGCACGGTCAGAAAAACGTCAAAACTTTACATTCGCTGTTAGTTATTCATAGGAATTTATTTCCGCTCACAGTTACATACACCTCGGGATATTACGCTTGTGTTACACTGAATAACATCTGTTTCGAGCACAACTTTTACTTTCAAAACTAGTGGGCAGGTTTCCATCTTAAGCACTGTTATTTTCATAGCATTACGCTTGCCAAATACCCAGCCTGGTTTAGTTCATCGTTGAATCAAATTCGGGGGTACAAATTTACAAGTTTTCATTTCATACTATCGAAACAAACGTAGGAATATATTTAGGGGAGCCTTACGTTTTGATTGGGCTGAAATTATTTAAAATGTATGTTATAGACTTTCCAGAAAGGTGAATTTACATGTTGAAATTAATATTCACCCGACAGGCACAATTAAGCGAACCGCCAATTAGATTTTTGACCCGGAGTCTCTTCTTCGCCTTATTTTTTTTTTCATTTGTCTCCTTTATTTGACTTCTTTGACTCTTTTGATGTTTTCCATATCTCTCGAAGCGTGAACAGATAGCTGAAGAATGTGGATACGTCTGCTGGCATTGCATGAGATTCTCGATAACCTGCAAAGTGATGTTTTTATTCTTATACATTTCTTTTTTATTCTGACAATCAGTGACTTGTGTGTTACAAATGGAATAAGAGCTGCAACGAAAGCGCGGCTATGTACTGTCTTTAGGTGCGTTCCTTAGAATGCTCTTCGAACTCGAAATTTTTCTTACTCCTTATTCTCACTACCTTCTGTTTTAATTTAAAATTCGTATTTAGATAAACCGTATTACCTTTTATTCTAGCCCTTTAGATATCCACATTTTAAATATATCTTATTTTCTGTATTAATTGTTAATAAGATTGAATTAGAAGTAATTCTTATTCTTGGGGCTAATCCTTAATTTGATTAGGCTGAGATGCACCTGCATTGCATATCCTTATTCATTTCAGCGATTAGCAAGCGTACATTGTAACCTGGACTCCACGGAATCTATTCCGATTGAAACGTGTCGGATGTTTCTCCCGGTCCTGTAAATATTTAATTTGCCCATGAAAATGTTTGTAAGTCGTTATGATTTTCTTCTATTCTTTATGCATAAAAAATCAAATAATTCTTTATTTTACTATGTATGCGTGAAATATTTGGAAAGAAGTCCTTAAATACACAATATTCATTTGTAGTTTTACCAGAATTGCCTTAAATGCCAGAATTTTGAAAAAATTCGGAATTTCTTGTTTCGCTACAGAATAAGAAATTCAATTTTAACAGATATTCTTCGGCCAGCAATAAAATCACATTTACTCTGCGAATATTCACATTATTCAAAATCTGAAATTTTAAACAGAAGTTAAAATATTTACAGTTTTACGGTTTCTGGATTAAGGTTCGTGTGACTTATGTTACGTCCTTGTACAAAACTTAAGTTTCTACTTTCTTTACAACAAATTCCTTACCAAACGTACAACCATGAAGAAAAGTCGTTCTGTTAATTGTAACAATAGTACGCATCATAAATACACTATGGGTCTGTATGCGGAATTTTTTACACAGCAGATGATTGTAACTTGGCTTTAAATGGTAGTCTTATTAACATCCTGCTGTTTCTCATTTTGTACTTAAGTTGATTGTAAGAGCAGTTCCTTAAGAAAATGTAAAACAATATATTGTAATATAAGACAAAGTACTCGAGTATTTTCCAATATACTCTATGCTTTTTGTGACATTCGTGTCTGGTGCCAAGCTCTGGGGAGTGGATAAAATAAGAGAACTGTGTAGGCACCAGCCGAAAATGGTATTGGTCATTCCTGCATGACTTCTTCTTTTCTAGAGTCTACGATCAGACTTATTTTTTTCCTGTGGCGCTACGGCCCAACGCGGGCCATGGCCACCTCTTTCTTGGGGTTTCTAGATCACACACAACGACACATCACAGTCGGTAGGACCCCTCTGGACGAGTGATCAGCCCGTCGCAGAGACCTCTACCTGACAACACACAACACTCAACACAGACATCCATGCCTCCGGTGGGATTCGAACCCACAGTCCCAGCAAGTGAGCGGCTATAGACCGCGCGGCCACTGAGATCGGCAAGTTCAGACTTTACCGGAGTGAAATATTTTAAACCTTTCCGGTCCGAATTATTCTTGTGAAATCAACGCTTTTTATAAATTGATTCCCCAGAAGATCCCTACTCTTCATATCTTAAAAGCAGTCACTGTTTAATAGCAGCTTAAAGAAAACGAACATAACGCACAAAAATACGAATTCGATTTGAGATCGACAGTGGAACTGGAACAGCGTAAAGCGCCGTCGAACTTAGTTCGACACTGGACCAATAAGGGATAAATAACTGCACGTGGTTCAGATTCCATGAAGGAGTAGGCATTTTTTTCTGACTATTGGCCACGTCTTCATTAACATCCAATCAAAGAAGACGAAGTGGACAACAGACGTATTGGGAGCTCCAAAACGAACTTGGTTCTCTAGCCGTTTGGATACAGACAAGCAGGACCATGCGTACCGCACCCCATAACGGATGATATGTGAAAATAGATTTACAGTTCTATTTTTCGGTATTTCATAATTAATGAGACAGAGGCAATACGCAAAATGAATTAATTACTTGGTGTACAACAGTCTGTCGATTCTCAACACATTCATTCTTATTTTCGTCGTCTGCTGTGTAGTGGTTTGCAAGCCTTCTGATCCTATATGCCAAGAAAGTTTTAGTTTCCGATCGAAGAAACGTATGCACCCCGTCCTAAACTTTATCATCGCTGGTAAATTTTTGCTCAAACAAGGATTCTTTTAGTGGTCCAAACAACTGACAATACGATGGAGCTAGTTCTGGATTATGTGGGGGATGCGGGAGAAGTTAAAATTTCAGCTTTCTGACTGCTTGAACGGTAACTGTCGTGGAATGCGGATGCGCCTTGTGGTAGCAAAAGATCCCTTTCTGTGTCATGTAGGGTTCACCATATTGCGATAATATTCTCATACAAATTTCGGAATTTTCAACACCTTCTCGCCAAAAATGACGGATCACAGCACGCTGTTCTACAACGGTGCAATTCGAAATCGGTACCGCCATTTTAAAAAAAAGATTTGTAAACAAACACAACACTCACTAAACCTGACACTGACTGGTCGCTAAAATTCCAAGTGTGTAGTTATGGAGACAACCACTAGGTGTCTCAGTGCATTAATTGCTGAGACTCTAGAGGCAAACTCAATTTCGTTTTTGATTCATCGTCATACGTTTGAAGTATTTATTTATTTATTTATTAAGAGGCTTACAATTATTTATGTCATTTTATTGACATATGCGTTTAGACGCTAATTTGAGCACCATTCTCAGTGCCATCTCCTATAACGCATGATTAGCTGGAGACGTTTGTCACCGTATGTCAAAGAATAGGACTTAAACAAGTGTAATGTTGTGGATGAATACAATGTAGAATTGCACTAATCACACGTTATGCGTAATATAAATTTTATAGACGTCGAAGAGTTTAAACTGATACGTTTTAAGTTTGTATATACCCAAGTTTGTAGTGGACTGATAGTATAAACATGATTTTTGCTATGCGCCTATCAAGTACAGTTGAATTTTCTAGCCAGGGCAGTCATGAAGGGAAATAAAACGTATTATGTCGACCCTAATTTATAGGAACAGCGTCCGGAATTTGAACCGGAGTTTTTAATGGGAAAGAAATCCACCGCATGCAACACCAGTGAGAAAGTTCATTACAAGTCGGTTGGCATTTTTAGGGGGATTGATTTTTCAATTTGATAAACTGCAACTTTTGACTTACCTTTGTTGGACGTTTCTTGGTCAGACTGATGTCATTAGTATCCGTTATTATTTAACCGTTTCTCACTAAAAACGCACTCTATATTCATTACTGATCTGCTTGTAAGATTTTCAAAACAAATCGTACTAAAAATGCGAATGGGATATATTCAGAAAGTTGGAGGAATGGTTTGCTTTCCTTCTTGCCATACAACTAAAATCCTATAGTAAGTTTCAATATCCTTAAGAGAAAACTGAAACATAAAGAATTTTGTATATTGTACTCTGTAGACGTATCTAGTGACAAAAACCTCTTAGTGAGACAACATCACAGATAACTCCGTATCCTACGAACCCCTACTAAATCAGGAAATGTGTGTCGTACGGGAATCTTCTTACAGTTCTTTCCCCCTTATCTTTTCCTTCGACCATCTCCCCTTTTATTCCTTTACTCCCTATAGTGTTGCACTGTGTCTTCCATCTTATTTGCAAATCCGTATACAAACCAAAGGGAATGAAAAGAAAAAGAAAGACTAGATCCAAAAAGAAATGTGAAACGTGGTATGTCACTCTGGACCACCCATATCTTTGTTCCTGATACAGGCTGGGATTTACAGCTTCCTATGCAAAGGGTAGATCACACCCATGATCGCTACAACCAGCCCGGATAATCCGTCGCGGCTTAGCGGCTCGCTTTCAGTTCCCAGACCAACGTCGCCCGGGAGTTTGACGTGGTCTGCCTGCGTTCATCGTGCACAAGCATAGAGCAGGGTTTTTATATTAACACAGCTATTGTGTAGGTTATTTCAGCGGCAAGATAATAAAAATTCTTAAACTCTAAAAAGTCTCCCTCTCAGTCTATCAAAGGGACTGTCCAAACGACAGAAGTCGGGGTTCGATCACAGGAAAGGACGAAGACTTCTGTCTTGCAGCCGCGCCAACATCCACTTTTGAAGCCCACCTTAGCTTGTTATCTAGTGGGTAACGACTTATTTTTCACCCAGATAAAGTGATCGGAGCTGACGCTGGTCTTGCGTCTCCATATAGTGTCAAGAATAATCTTGCGTGCCTTTGAAATTGTCATTTCATCATAGATCTTAACGACTTGTTGCCATATTAAGCGTAGGGGTAACTTTCCTTTTGAGGATAGGAGGGCGTAGCCAGCAAAATCACAAAACGTTAATATAAGTACACATTTCCATCCTTCAGTCTAAAGGTCTATATTGAGAGCTTCGAAGGAACTCATTTAACCGGTAACTCCATAATGTAAGGTCTAGCTTGGAAAGTAAGTTCATTTATTCAGTAAAAAAAATTGCAAGTTGCCTACTGGAGCTCATCATTTGACCCTGCTCTGAATCAGTTTAGTCACGGACCCAAATTCTCATCCTGTTTCTTCAACATTCTATCTTTCACATTTCCTTCCCCCTTACATCTAGTTCCGTCACGTGATTTTTCCGTTTGAGACTAATTTTGTGAACCAGAGTCCTTCTTCAGATAAAAATGATTGCTTCGTTAGTCCAGTAATTCCCTTCTGTTTTAGAATCCAGTTGTTCATCAACGTGCTCACAACAGCTGCCCACTGTGATTTTTCCTAAGTCATTTGATACCAAACCACACCTCGGGTTTCAAGAGTTGCTCTTCCTTGCAGGATTTCCCTCCTAAATATTAAGAACTTATGTTGACCGCTTGGGTTACATGTTCCGCTTGTCTCATTCTTTTCGATTTTATCAACCCAAATAAGATTTTTTGAAGATTACGATTCATTAAGTGTATATATTTTTTTCATTCTTCCTGTTACTTCATATCCTCCCTAAGTCCAAATATTTGCAGATGCCCTTCGACGTTCAAGCTTCTAACAACTTATCCATTTACGCATTCACTAAATCCTCTTCACTTTGCCTTCAGATACTCTCAATCGCTATCCTTTCCTTGCGTTAAGAGGCCAAGTTTCACACTCGTGGTAAACAAGGTGTAAAGTTATTTTAATATTTAAGGCAGGAGAAAAAATATTTTTAATAAGCACTTACCAAGTTTAATCTACTCTAACCCGTTTTACCCTCGTCTGTCGAACGTCACCTCTTGAACACATATATTGCCACGACATATTATATAAGAATAACAGCATTTGTGCATATATGACTCTTTGTCTTGCGTACATACAGTAGAGAGCTGCAGTTCTTACTATCAAACGTTGGGTAATATTCTGGATCTGTAATTTGTTTCTGCGTGTCCTTTTAATGTAAAAGAACTCGGTTCGTGTGCTTCCTCGCCCCAGGTATACAGGGTGTTCCAGGAGGAATGTGCCAGATTTCGGGAGGGTGTTCCTTATGTTAAAGTATACCGATATAACCCAAAACACCTGTGTTCAAAGTTGAACGGTTACGGAGATAATGGCCAGAGAAGTTTGAAATTTTGACAGCTGTTACTCACTTATTGATTACCAAATACATATTAAAACTGGCAGAAATATGTGGTTTCTGTAATGTTAATATCTGTACTTAACATCAAACTAACTTGTGAGTGACATAAAGCCATTAAATTGAACTACAA
>Ga0123352_10013348_pt1 | contig 13038 bp, 4 predicted proteins | sample TergutLab28metaG_FD_89700 | JGI IMG/M metagenome (GOLD analysis project Ga0123352, IMG submission 89700) | Labiotermes labralis P1 segment gut microbial communities from Petit-Saut dam, French Guiana - Lab288 P1 | ecosystem: Host-associated > Arthropoda: Insects > Digestive system > Gut ... | reverse complement strand
TTTTTCTTCATATTATATTTTTATAATGTGATATCACATATTTTATGTTTCATGTGTATACCGTGCGGGGCATATATATATATATATATATATATATATTTGGCACATCAGTACAAATGTCGTTTAAAGTTTTTTTGTGGGTCCTCTTTTGGCGGGGGGGGGGGGGCGAAAAATTCTTTCCCGGGGTCCAGACCCATTCTCGGTACTGTCATAGCCCCAAAATTCTAAGCGGTGTGTGGGATTCGAGTCTAGGTACTCCGCATTGCAAGTATATTTCGGCTGCACCATCCAGCCGTCCTGTTGCACTTATTTCTGTAGTGGACACTTCACCGTTAGGCTATAGAACATAACGATGGGTCAGTAAGGTTTGTGTTGAAAATATTTCAGTAGCCTGATGTTTCTCGAACACGTGGAATACCTTATATGTCGCTCTTTGTGTACCTGAACAACAGTGTGCGTTATTTACTGACTTTTCTCTGCATGAGAATTTCCTTGTGAGATTCAGTAGTGATATATGCACCGTAATTGCTGGAAGAAGATTCATGTACCCCAACTTAAAACATTTTCACAGGAACAGCTAACACAGAAGCCACATGCTTTGCGAAGATAGTCGTATATCCGTTGCTGCTTGCTGTTTCTACTGACGTCACTCTTCTTTATGTTCCACCAAAACTCTTGCTGTGACAACGTTCTTAAAGCCGTCAGTATGTCCACAATATAAACAGAGACATGTAAATTACAAACTCTTTTTTTTCATCACCAAAAATGACTGCCTAAATATTGTGTATTTTACAATTAATTTGCTGCTATACGTTTCGGCGAAGTTGCCATCTTCAGGGAGCCTTGCACCAGTGTTGTTAAAACGTACAGCAATAAGATATTTTTATAATAATCATGCATATCAAATGTGCAGGTTTTAGTTGAAATATACAATATTTAAAATGTTATAACACTGATAATGCAGCCTTTTGTTGATTGCAAGTTGACTGCTTTAGAATTGGTTCCTTGTTCTACAAACATCTATTGGTTTTTGATCGGAATTGGATCCCGTCCCCGTATATTGTGTCTTGTTTGTTTGGAGTGTGCTAGGAGAGGGTCTCCAAACAAACATTACAAGATATTTTGCTTGTTGCAAATCGTTTTTCGCAACACATCTCAGTTGTCGCTAAAAAAAATTTTACATTGCAGTTCGTACGGAAAAAATGTATTGTATAACTGTTAAATGTTTCTTTGTTTTAAATGCCATATTAGGTCCGTGTAAGTGTTCTTGCTTTGGAACCGTGTAACATCTGCTCGTTTCTCTCCACTGCCTCCGATATAATCGTGAATTTTTATATTCTTACGGATTTTCTTGAACCTTCGGTACCATTCTGTTGCAGGTGACTGCACTTTGTTACAGTGTGACTCAATAACTTGGGCGTTGCGGACATATGTAGTTCTGTTGGGGTCTTCTGGATAAGTACATCGCCTAGTGTAGAGGTAGCGACATTTGCGGTATTGTTTTAAATCCAGCAGGTAAAAATCTCTAAATAACTAATTCATTGAAGGAAAGGAGAAAGTTTACGGAGTCATAAAAGCCCGCTGCCAACGAGTGCTGTTAATAGACATGTTTGTTCTTGTCCTTAAGTACCTTTATTAAGCCAAGGGTAGACCCCTGCCTGATGGTTGCCATCCTGTTGTGTTTACAATATCAGTAAACAATCAAGTAATCTGTCCAACACAACTGTTCATTATAGCACAGCTACATGTTTCGGTGTCTAATTCGGACCATCATCAAGCTGTCACATAAACACTTTCATGCAGTAGTCCGATGAAGGCCTGTGTAAGGGACCTCATGTACCATTGCCGTCCTTTCGGTATTGTTTCCAATTGTTCTCATAATCGCATTTCTTCTAACCTAGCACAAAATGTGACAGTTTGCTTCCGTCTCGAGAGCTCTTTTGCGTTTGTACGCCCCTAATAATTGTCCGTTTACACCAAGCCAGTCCAGTTCTTGTGTACTTCGGGCTCTCTGTCCCGACAAGGACTTCTTGTAACGGGTTAGGGAGGAAGAGAGCTGTGCATGTCGCCTTACAGAGTGAGCGGTTAGACGTCTTTATTTCTGCAGACCTGTTTCTGTTTGTCTGTCTGTTTGTCCTCAGCACATTCATTTGACTTCGCGCCAGTGCTTTATTACTTTTGTCTGCCTTTCGGTTCCACTTCGTCGTGTGGTCGTACTGCACATTCCACGGAAACAGCCGACAAGCACGTTTCATTGAGCTTTGACTGGCTGCTTCGTTTGCAGGAAATTGCTGGATCCATCAGTTAAGTGTATCATTGTTCTGATTCAAGGATTTGTTTGTATTTAGCTGAAATAGGGAATCATGACCGTGTGTTTATTAATGAGTGCAGATGTTTGTTGTTCATTAACATGTGTAACTGTATTCTCTTCCATTGCTCCTCAGCCGTTGTACCGCGACTGTTTAATTCAAGTGCGTTTCCACTCATTCGGCAATGGCACGTTGCTGTAATTACGAGTAACATCTTGCTTACTCTTCTTTTGTCGCCACATTGTCTTCTGTTGCCTGTTTATTTGTTCAGTTGTTGCTTTCATAAGTAATGTTACTTTTTGGCAATGTCGATCATTTTTACTAAATATGGGTGGTGTGTAGTATTCAAATACAACTGTGTCAAACGAGATGTTTATTGATTATAAACTAGAAACTACATGTTTCGGCACTTTTGGCCATCATCAGGTTTCCTCTAAGATAACCTAGGATCACTTCACAACCAACATACCAAGGACTGAGCCTCGATACTTAAAACCCTTTTCACACTACATAGCCAGTACCCACGCACATGCCAATATAATTATTTCCGTACCACACAACAAAGTCCTGGTGCAGAGATCTCTCCATCAATGCAACGTGCACGCGCACATTATGTAGAATGATCCTAGGTTATCTTAGAGGAAACTGATGATGGCCAGAAGTGCCGAAACTTGTAGTTTCTAGGTTATAATCAATAAACATCTCACTTGATACAGTTGCGTTTGACTACTACACACTACCCATATTTCGTTCATACACACAACGGAGATGACAAACATTAAAGTTAAAGATCATTTTTAATGTTCTAGTACCGATATTCAGCTTAGCGAACATTTGAAGTCTGACCTTTCGTTCTTGGTCCTCCCCGGTTTCCGAAAAGACGACACATTTGTTGGAAGGTCCCGAGGCCTCGCCCGTTCGACCTTCTGTTAGGAGCTGCTTTGAAGATGCCGTATAGGCAGATAATCGGTATTTATTGTGGAATCAAACAACAAGTAAGAGGACTGAGTGGGCTATAATGTAGAGCTTCTGTTGTTACAGCAGTTCGTACCATTTACCTTAAGCGATTAATTAACGTTCGTTTAATAACAGATTGGTTATTTTATGTACCAAAGTTTGCTTCACGGATATTTTTTAGAGCTGATAATCTTGTTAGCCGGCCATTTGTATAAATAATATATGTGTATGTGTATATATATATATATATATATAAAACTTGAGTTCCTTCCTCACAGAGAACACAATCCTCACGATGAAGACCAACCTGTTAATGCCGTTCAGGGAAATACTCAGTATTGATTTTGAGAATCATTCGTGTCACATGTACTATGTGACACATTACGTTTTCTTCTTCGCAACCATTTTGGATCTTGGTTACATATTCATAGAGGAGAGATCTTCTTGAGGAGCTGATAGTCGCTCAGCTTGTCATTAAAATTCTCTGTCATCATGTAACACGGATTGTCGTTGCTGTGTTTACAGGAGACGTTTGAATCTGGTCCGCACTCTGACTCCGCGTTTTTTTCTAAACACAGATTTATGATTCTCCCATCTGTGTCTAGTTCTTCCTTTCTTCCACTTGTTTCACCGACCAAAATGTATTCACTATACGTTTAAAATTTCACCCGTGCATGCTTCGTTTCTCGCTCGACTGAACTGTATTCGAACACTCTGATGATGACTGATGAAGTTATTTTAGGCCCTGCTGTCATCCTGGCGTCTGCACACCTTAGCAGTGATTTGTGGCTTCGGTCATTGAGTTTGATTTGTTGAATGATTTGGCGGAACGCATTGACCGATAAAAAGACTGTTAAAATATTCTGGATCGCATAAACGCTGCGTGTTGTGTTAAGAATTACTGTTGATGGCGTGTTTTCTGTTCACGGGTAAATGACGAGCGTATGCAAGTCTGATTTCCTTTAAAATAAATGCACGATTTTCACTGGACCGTCTGGAAACAGCACGATAATGGTGGTAGTGGTGATGGCGATATTAATAATGAAAGGCTGTCGGCTACAACAGTCTTGTTCGTTAGACATGAACAGGGTAGTCCTTGGTTTTTATCATTGGCTTATAACGCGGCTCGACTTATGTATTATGTTATGTATCTCATCGTCCTCGTGTCCTTCATTTGCATTGTAATAATGGTCGTGTACTGGAGGGAACATAGATAACCACGAAACACACCAAAGCATTTGGTTCCCGTGAACGACAGTTACCCACTAACTGTACGCGTTGTATGAAAGATAGGACTGATGTAGAACAGTTCGGAAGGTTTCTCATCTGACGGGCACGCCACCTCGTTAAATATTATTCTGCTTCTTGTCCTCCTTGAATGAGTGTGAGAATTTCCGTCGAAGATTCTCCCTAGCTTGTGAAACATGAATTGCTTTGAAAACAGTACTTCGCAACTGCTGAGTGCAGTAAGAAGGGGTACGGCGAGGAATTCATGTTTGGGAGTCCATTAAGCTGATGGTTGGGTGCTTAGCTGTGAGCTACTGCCTGATGTTGGTGTATCGTAAGGTGAGGCTTGGTATCTGTTAAGTTGTAATATTTCACATTTCAGTATTTAGAGATTCAACAAGATTTCTTGTTGCGTTATTCACTGGCGATCAGTTTGTAAGTCTTTACTACGAAGGTGCCTGTGGAGACGATGAAGTGGGATCAGGGGTCAAGAAATACAGCGTGCCGTGTGTGGTAAGTGTAGTGCGACATAATACTGTTGTTTAACGCGTTTAAATACTAATCGTTCTGCAGAGAGCCCGAAGTGTTTGTTTCGTTAAATAAGTACTGCGTTGAAAAATGTTTTGTGGTAGGAGTTTTTATGTTGTGTTGTGTGCTAGTTCAGGTGGTAAGTTCCATGTAAGTGACATGTCAATTTATACACAAAATAATAATAATAATAATAACTGATGTGTGATTATACCAGTAATAATTGGATCCACTGGAATAGTAACAAAAGGTTTAAGGAGAAATTTGTAAACCATACCAGGAACACATTAGATTCACTACCAATGACAGCTATACTTGGAACATCACACATAATACGGAAAGTATTTGGGCGGTGGGGATCACTGTTGGTTCAAGCGAAGTACGAGGAAGAAAAGGCCCGTGACAGACATCAGCAGCAGCAACAACAACGACGACGTAGTAATAATAATAATAGTAATATAATAAGTACTGCAGTGTGAAGCTTGAAACCTGAGCGGTGGGGATCACCGGTGGTTCAAGAGAAGTACCAGGAAGAAATGCCTGTGACAAGAGACATCCATATCGAATAATAAGAGTTGATCCTTTTCTTGGGACTGGCTTCCAGTTAACCATGGATTATCACCGTTACACGTAGCATTAGGCATATATATTTGGCCAGTACGAATGAAGGTTATATTTGGCCGATGATTGTTAGTGTAGTGTACCAAGTTTCATTGAAGTGCACTCAGTAGTCACTGTGCTATGAAATAAAGACGCGGATGGCAAACTTTGTGAATGTTGTGCGTAGAGCGCGGCATAACTTAGAATGGATTTGGGTAGACCTGTGTGCAGTAAATCACTTCGGAATAGGAAGCCGTGACGTTCTCTTTTAGTACAGCGGATACTGCGACTTTATTTTTGGCTTGCTGCACCGCTGAAGAGGGAAGAGTTTCACAATCGTTTTTTCTAACGGACCTTCACAAATCTCATGTTATTTGTCCAGGAATCGTAATGTGAAATGCTTAGCCAATAGCCGTATGCTTTTCCTGTGTCTGTTTAGCTATTAATTTCAAGATCTGTCAGACAGTTTGAAAGTTTCATATGACGAAATTGCTCGGCAAGGGGCTGAAAGCGGTGGGTCGACTGCACCGGCCGGCTATTTGCATGAATAATACAAGAAATAAAGTAGAAGTAGCCAGTTTTAAGGTTCTGTCTAGTTAGTTGGATCACTGGCTGAGTACTCTTGCATAAATTCAGCATCTAAGTGCTATTAATGCTTTATTTACAAGTACTTCGTAAGTGAACGCATGCTGCCTGCTTCTGCACGCGTTTCATTTCAGCTGGTTTATTTTTACTTTATTTGAGGATGCTGTTTTGCTAGTTTTAGCGTGTGTTGAAACCGGAAGGTAATCATGAATGGTGAACAGGTACGAATTTTTAAGGAGGGTGGTTCGTGAGGAAGACAACGAAAAATGTAATGCTTTTCGGATAGCATGCTTGTTATCGGGTGTGCTCATTGGGCTTATCTCGGAGTTCCTTACCCTTCGTATAAATTCCGGAATTTGTCGTGAAGTAGTTCGTCACGATCAGCTTCTATTTATCCTGTCACCATTGGTGGTGGTTGTGGTGGCGGCTGCGGCTGTACTACTACCACCACCACCACCACAACCACTACTGGTTTCGAGCAGTGCGGCCTTAAATCCGGTGACAGTGTTTGGTAGTGATGTTTGTACACTTCTCACGATTCAGTGTTCGTGAATGTTATGACATTTGGTTGTTGGTTTCATCAGCTGTGTCTCATTGCTGGCGATAGTGACACCTGTTGGTTGTCTGCTCCATCACAGCGGCCGAAAAGAACGCAGGCCTTACTGCGCTTGATTCACATGTAGTCGACCAGCATAATGAAGATAATGGGCCTACCCAGAATACTGTGACGCCGTGAATACGGGGCGTGGAGGTAAGCCTCTCACATTCTTCAGCTCAGCGCTCTGAAGATTTACGATGCGATGCTTTAATTCTGGGGGATACATTACGGGTCCCCATTGGGTAACTCGGAAAATTGGGCAGGTATTGGGATCGCCTGTATGATCTTGTGAGTGCAAGTATACCAGGTTAGTAGTTGAGAAATGGAAGGCGGTACCTGATCTGATTCCGACCGTCGCGACCAGTTTAAAAAGTGACGAATCTTAATATTCTGGCAGGCATTTATGTTGGGAAGGGAATAGAACCAACTTCGAAGTGTCGGGTAGGTGAAATGTAGGCCTGCATTAGACCATCGTCAGCGTCCATCACCCCTTTTAATACTTTAGGAATTTGGTTTTATATCGAATGTGCCATAACCAACGGAGTGTATGTCAGTTTATATAATCGTTAATTCCCTTTCCATACTGATATTATAAATTTAATTTTGTCTCCAGTGGTTACGCGGAATGAACGTTTCGGAAGGCCGTCCGAAGTGGTAACGTTTTTAAAAACACCAACAAATACACACAATTTGATTTGTTGGTTTTTTAAAACATGTTATATATCCCATCAATGCTCGGAATATTTAACACACAAAACTGGTAACAGTGTTATTTACGGGTCTTCGTTTGGAATACATATAGTTACCTCCTTCAATAAACTATATTAAAAAGAATATGAACCGAAACGTAATTCTAAATGTTTAGCAACAAGTCTGGATTAGAAGCTTCACAAAAAAGAGGGGGCAATAAAGCTGATAGGGTAGTTTCAGTCTCCATCCTGCCTCCAATGTATATTACTCCCTTGCTGCCCGTACTTGCCCTTCCACGTTGATCTAATGACTGAACACCCCGGAACTTTAGGCGTTCCGTGTTCTCCGAACAGGGTTGCTCAAAACAGTTTTAGGTGCTCGGCAGTCGCGTGGCGCAATGCATACTATAACAGCGGCTGTCGGAATTGCATTGTGTACTAACAGAATATTGGAATAGGTTATGCTTGGTTGATCGAGCACAAGATGGGACCGGGAATATTAAAATGAATATTGGGGAGAGAAATTGCTATTCGGAACGGAGGTTGAACTTAGCTTACTCTGGGTGGTGTCCAGTGGCGGGCCAAGTGTTTGCCATGTCAGTTCTTTGGGTTCTACCAAAACAGAGTTGCTAAATTGTTTGTGAAGGCTACGTACTGCGTCTTTTCCCAAGCATCATCATGCCAAGATGCATTCTAAGACCTCGACGTAGCAGTCCCATCTGGATTTGATGCCCCCCCCCCCACCCTCTACGATGTCATAGAAGAGCACAGAACGGTAGGAAAATAGTAGCGCTGTTGCCATGATCTTCCGACATGAACTTCTTGTTGCAGTGGAAAGTAATATGTTACGAAATTCTTCAGACTTGCGTGACCTGAGCAGAAAATTTGAACTGGATTTACCTGCTTTAGGGTGGGGTTGAGGCGGACTTCACTGGTATCGGTGTTGAATCTTTCAGTCTAATAATGGGAATTTCCACATCAGTTATATATTTATGGCGATCCACAAGTTGGTGTGTGTGTGTGGAGTTAACATCAGCTCACAAGATGAACTAGCTTAGAATTCTTCGTAGTAATCAAGTAGCGGACTTTTCTTAACAGTATGTGGAACCTTCGAGTTTTTGTTAATGTGTACTTTTTTGATCAGCCGCATTACCGTTAACTGCTAAGTATAAATATGCATTGGAGTTGGAATAAATAAGTATAGAATAGAATGTATTACGGGTTCGAACCCCTAAGAAACCAATGCACCTAGGCGTTTTACAAGCAGGCGCATTGTGCCTCCTTTTTCTCTTACCTTTCCCTCTTCATCTTTAATAAAGGCCAGGATTGGTCTTGGCTACGTTTTCCGAATACCCTCCGTGTTCAGCTTGCCTAAGCCCAGACAGAAATATTCCTTAGAGTGTTGTCAAGAATAAGGCCACACACCTCTAAGTTGTATATGACAGAAAATTATATAAAGTGCAGGTTCCGGCCTAATAAACATATTGGCCGAGTCCTTCCTTGCTAAGTGTCTCATGTTCCCTTTATGCAGCCCTATTAAAGAAATGCTCTGTTTCTAGAGGCTTCCATTACTTGCCTTTCGGAGTCCTCAGTATTGGAGCCCTCCATCCAGGTTCCTCTCACAGAGCTCCTATGGAGTGATACGCTCCGTTTCGAGAGCCTTCTTTCATTTGTCTCTCAAAGTCCCGGTAAAACGAGCCCTCCTCCAGGTTCCCCAACACTATGGAGAGAGATGCCTGTTTCTAGAGCCTCTTTACTTATCTCTCGGAGGCCCCAATAATCAGTGTCTCCTGATAAAACAAAATCTCACGTTCAAATTCCGTGGTAAAGAAGCCCCCCCCCTCCATGGTCCCCCTGTATGGAGAGAAATGCCGTTTTATAGAGCCGTCTTTTACGCATCCCTCGGAGCTCCAACAAGCAAGGGCTCCGTTCTCTCTCAGTCCCCCCAAAGGTCCCTCGACGGGGCCCCTGTGGAGAGAGAGAGAGAGAGAGAGACGGTCTCTAGAGCAGTGGTTCATTCATTCATTCATTCGTATCTCCCAATTAAGGAGCTCTCACACGAAATACGAGGAAAACATGTCACTTTCCACGGAGCCCCACGCGGAAGGAAGACCTGCATACAATGGGGTGCGGCCTGGTTCCCCAGTGAATTGTTAACAACACTGCTTTTGTTGTCCCAGTGCCATGCAGGGTTCAGCGCGGTATCTTCCACCATGGCTTGGTTCGACCAGAGCCCAGTTAGCCAGAGTATGTCGTAGTAACCCTCTACAGGGTGTCCCTTCCACACCTTTTACCGCCACCCACGTGAACCACGTAACCCTGAGGTACGGGCGTTGGGTTGGATTTATGGGAGGAATTTGTGTAAGTAATCCATTTGTTAATGTGTGCTACCTGCGTATTTTTAGTTTATTAGTTTCCTGTTTATGTACATCAGTGTACTCATTTCGCAGATGAAATTCTCATATGACGACCGGCTCGGAACGACCGTTTTGCGTTTGTTTTTTACTGTTCGTGTAAAGGTAGTATTACTCAGCTTTAGTTCTGTTGTAGTGCCCAGCATGGCCTCAGGTACATTGAAACGACGGCAAATAAATTCTCATAGTTCCTCCAAACTTTTGCGCTATAGCTGAGGAATTGAGGGTACATCTGATGTGAAAGTACCACAGCGTCATGCACAAAATGACGACCACCTGGCCGCGATATCGTTTGCTGAGTTTATCGAAGCCTGTTCGTTTTTTTATTTCCTCCCCCAAACGATACCGAGAGACAGAATTGTCGCGTGTAAAATGTAGCAATAAATTTTGCGTTTTAAAATGTCAGCACACAGTAGACTTTGTAACCGCAGGTGATACATAAAACACAATTATAAACTTTACTTACCATTTCAAATTGATATTTATCATGTTCGTCACTGATGTTGAATCACTGAGCAGTGTCAAGTTCGTTGTTATGATCGTTTTCTTTTATGGCACCGTTGGAAGCAGGATCAGTAAATGAGGCCGTCGCCCTTCGATTTTGTTCATCACCCATTCGGGAGAGGGAAATGTGCGAATAGATGTGTACGACATCGTAATTACTGGTGGACACCACTTCCCGAAGAGCAGCTGGTCAGTTCGCAGTAACATATTTTCGGTACATGTCCTGTGTTCGTCTGTGCCAAGACACCGCCCCTCGGAGGCTATAGGTTGTAGGGAATGATAGTAAAACAGTGGCCAGTGCCACTCCTCGCCGCAGCCCACTACAGCCCACCACAACTGTGGTGGAGCGCAGAGGAAGCTGTACTGTTTTGTATGAAGTCAGCTGTTTGCATTGTATGCACCAGGCATAGAAAGCGGTAAGATTCACTGCTACAGTGTGTTTCCAAAATTGCCTCCGGCCATGCGTCACTCTGAATGAGAAGAGAATACATATTTTCCTGTTGTCGTGTCATGTGTTTATATTTATGGATTTCTTGATGTTTGCACCAACAGTAACCTTTTGACGCCTAATGTCAACTATAGTGGACGTACCGCACCGCTAACCTCTAAAGTTGCATTTTATATATTTATTCAACAAATATAGGTACCGAATATTTTAAACATGGTATATAATCTCCTTTTTTTCTCTTCAAAATGCAGTTTGTTTCATAATTCTAACATATTTGGTTCTTGTATTATTCACATTTTATATACAGGTGTGCTAAAATTTAAAAAAAAATTCCGGCGCCAAGAGGTTAAGCATGGGGTTAAAGGTCTGTACAGTCCAGTTCCTGTATCTTAAAACTTGTGGGGTGAGGAAAGAAGAAGAACGTGGACGGCACAGTGTATGAGGCTATCACCTGTTTTAGTTTATTTTACCTGGCAGTGTAAATGAATCTCCACTCTTACTTTCCACATTTCTTCGCGGAATTGGGTGAAATTTGGTATTGATATGTACGTAACGTTGAGCAGTTGTGAGTGTGGTCAGAATCGGCGCGGTTAGAATCATGCCTCACCTCTTCAGGCGTAACTGAATTTATGCCCGTAATTTCCGTATTTATTATCCGGTTTCCGCGTGGGATCGGCGCCTAATGATGTTGATAATTTGTGAAAGCAAGGAAGGCCGTACTTTTCTTGTGATCCAAATTTAAATTACATTTACGTCTTGGTAAGTCTGTGTACTAGGGCGGAGTACACCATTTGCAATTTTGTTCGTTACGGGAGTCACAGCGCTAGCTTCGATGTGCAGTATTTTTACGTTGCATGAAACTGTTTGCTTGAACCCGTTTCTCGGTGTGTGCGCCACCTTACACAACCAGTAGCACACACATCAGAAGTGTCTAAACATCGTCTTACTTCTGCCTCTGGGGTGTTGTCTGTGGCCCGTGGTTTCACGACTGGCAGCTGTTTGTGTGTTACACCACGTGCGATTGTGCACGATGGGGCTACGTGTCAGAGGAGAGGAAAACGTCTTCATTCGACCTATTCTGTAGTTCAGCGGCGTTGAATAGAACTTGTGGCACGGACCCATATAAAAGTTTCAGACGTGCACTGTGGCCACGTAACTGAAAAAGTTCAAGTCTGAACACATTCTGCAGGACAGTTTATTCTTTACAGTTTGAAGGAAAGAATGAGGGGAATGTGGTAACTGTAATTTACGGAGCTTACTGAATGGGAAAATGTTCTCGGTTAACCGAAGAGCCTCAAAACAATATCGCACACGTGAGAACCCACGCACTCGCGCACACTCGAAGGTGAAGCGTTTTACCGTGTAGCACAGACCTACAACACTTGCGTAACAAATGCCAATTAATTTGCAGAAATATGGAAAAAATTGTTTCAAGACTTGAAGAGGTTTATGGCAAAACGTTTATATAATTATTCAATAAAATGTACGTTGCCCACACATAGGAGTCGTTGTAATACTAGTAGTAGTAGTAATAGTGGTGGTAGTGGTATTAGTAGTGAAATTAAACTCCTTGCACAGGGCACGAGTTTGTCGCCCAAAAGCACGCTGCTGTGTCTACACTAAACTAAACTACATATGCTGTTTACACGAAAAACTTTTTTGCCCACTTTCCTTTTTTTTCTGCTTCCATGCCTGTCTCAACTTCAGAGCCCTTTAACAGAATTTCGCAGTTATTTTATGAACATTATGGCCTTTGATTCCGCCCGAACCACTTAACTTCAGTTTGGTACGACTGGTTAGGAAACATGGCGAACGCGCCAAGTTGTGAGGTGTAATTTTATTCTCTCTGTATTGCACTATGTGTTTCATAGGGATTTATATGAAGATGGTATAAGGAATGAAACGTCTTGGGAACTTTTAATTTAATTAAAGAAGGACATACAGTTTAACTCTGTATACTGCGATAGCTAAAAAATTTAAAGATCAAGATATATATAACTATAATTTTGCCTGTTGTTTTGTATGGGTGTGAAGCTTGGTCGCTGACATTGAGGGAGAAAGGAAGCTGAGGGTGTTTGAGAATATGGTGTTGAGGAGAATATTTGGACCTAGGAGGGACGAGGTAATGGGGGAATGGAGGAGACTGCATAACGAGGAGCTAAGTGATCTGTACTCCTCA
>Ga0123352_10013346_pt1 | contig 13039 bp, 6 predicted proteins | sample TergutLab28metaG_FD_89700 | JGI IMG/M metagenome (GOLD analysis project Ga0123352, IMG submission 89700) | Labiotermes labralis P1 segment gut microbial communities from Petit-Saut dam, French Guiana - Lab288 P1 | ecosystem: Host-associated > Arthropoda: Insects > Digestive system > Gut ... | reverse complement strand
CTGATCTATGCTTATTTTTAACTGATCTATGCTTATTTTGAACTGACCACTGCTTATTTTGAACTGATCTATGCTTATTTTGAACTGACCACTGCTTATTTTGAACTGATCTATGCTTATTTTTAACTGACCACTGCTTATTTTGAACTGATCTATGCGTATTTTGAACTGACCACTGCTTATTTTGAACTGATCTATGCTTATTTTGAACTGATCCATGCTTAGTATGCATTTCATGCTCGGAAAGTTTCGTGAGAGATAGTTGTATTTTAACCTTCAACCTGATTCATATATCCTACCGGGGTGGGTCAGCCCTGTTCGCCTTGCCGGACCGTTGAAGGTGTGTTCATTTGGCTGAGGGTGTGACAAGGCTGTCGGCCCACGAGGTTATGCCGTAATTCCTCCTCTCTAAATTTGGACAGGAAATCGTTGATCTGGTTTCCCCTTCGCTTGTCCCTACAGTCTACATTTATTACGGCTCTCACATACGAACGTGTCGACTAGCAGATTAACATAGCGGTAACCCGTGTCACATTAGGAAGATTCTCGGTTTAAACCCAGCCACGGAATGTACCTTGATTTACGTGAGATTTGAGGTTTTCACGTTGGCGAATTTTCAGACTGCGGTGGCGGGTGATGTGACGCCTTGTCATTTGTTAGGCCTAGTTGCATTCCACAAACCGTGATCTTGATTTATTCTCGTGGGTTTCGTCAGTTCGTCGACGTGTCTGGGTAGCGATATCACGATATTTAGCTCGATTAGGTAGATAAAATTAAGTACGGAATTTAACGATATGAACTGTGGGAAGACCAACAGATACGGGAAATTCTTCGGATGTTTAAAGACAAGTTTTCAACTGTGTCGGTTAGGTACCTTTGAATGGTATGGTAACTATGACTGTGAATGATAAATGAGAAAGGATACGGAAGGAATCTATTATGGCCTATTATGAGGTGATGGCTTCCCAGATATTTTGGGGGGACTGTGCGAAACAACAAACACAGGCATGCCTCCGGGTCTAGATTCGAACCAGGGGTCGTCCAGATTTTGTGTCTGTAGGTGCACAGATGTTACTGTTTGTAGATCGACATCTGAAGAAGAATAATGTTTGGTTCGAAAACATTCGAAGTTCCAATCCTGTTTGGGGTAAGAAGTGTTTAGACGCGCCCGAAGAACTGTTGGTAACAGCAGGTGTTAGCTTCGTAACGTATGGCCGCCCGTCTCTCCGCATGGCGTAACACGATTGGTACAGGACGTATTTTCGTAGAATTTTATATTTTAGTTTTACTAACATTTATCTAGCCGATCTCAATGGCCGTGCGGTCTGAAGCGTAGGTCTGCGGCCGCTCGCCTGCTGGGATTATGGGTTCGAATCCCACCAGGGGCATGGTTGTCTGTCTATTGTGAGTGTTGTGTGTTGTCAGGTAGAGGTCTCTGCGACAAGCTAATCACTCGTCCAGAGGAGTCCTACCGACTGTGGTGCGTCGTTGAGCGTGATATAGAAACCTCGTGAGTGAGGAGGCCCCTTGCCCATAGGGGGCTGTTGCACCAAATAAAAGAAATATCAACCTATTCCGATTTTGGTGCAAGTCGCACACAAACAACAGACACTTTACATTAAATCTTATGTACGTATATGAAGGTGATGTCTGTTGCCCTTACTGGTGTTTGTAATTGGGAAAGACGCTGTTCTTTTTGAGATACAAGGTGAGGCCGAAGAAACAGTTGATCCGAACGTAAAAATCGAGCGCAATCGATTGTAAATGGCTTTATTTACGATATCTCGACGTTGACAACATATCGATTACGATATACTGTAAATGTGTTGCTAAGATACGAAACTTCGAAGGTCTCTTTCAAATACTCAAGCATTTTCAGTTTCTTTCCTGGAAATATTCATGATTTTGAAACCAAAGGGCAAAACTGAACGAACGCGGCATTTCGTTACTTATTCTCCTAGCCACTGCGTCCAAACCCGATCAAGGACCTATGCAGCTTCATACCCAACTGGTGCCGAGACCCTTCACCCGGGGGTAAAGCGGCCTGTACTAGAGCTGACCGTTTATCGCCATCTCGTGCTTCGAAAATTGAATGGCGCTAGAACTCCACTCCTCTAGTAATGTTTATATCGTGTGTAATTAAGAACTCGATAACTTCAGTTGTAGTTAGAGAATAGGTTATGTTTGAACTGCATTTTTACTGTATTAGGAGTGTTACATGGCAGGGTTTTGATTTTGAGGGTGATGACTGTTCAGGTTTCATAACTACAGATGATTATTTTAACACCTGTACCGTGTGTCTTTTATTATTTTGTACAATGGCCAACAAATACACAATTAATTGACAAATTATCACAATCCTCCTACATGTTTCGACACTCTTGTGTCATCCTCAGGGAGTTCATAGTTTGTACCTAGCCAGGTTACAAGAGTATGTCAAATGCATTAGTTGATTATATAATTTAACATTTTAAATTATATTGCCAATAATTGAACATTTTACATTATATTACCAACTAATGCATTCGACATACTTGTGTAACTTGGCAAGGTACTAACTACGAACTTCCTGAGGATGACACAGCAGTGTCGGAACATTTAGGAGTCGTGTGATAATTTGTCAATTAATTATGCATTTGCTGGTCATTGTACAAAATAATCCAGGTGATTAATTTACGAGTTCAATAAACATGCACCTTTTAAGGAAGACTCTGTTTGGCACAATTTAATTGCTCCCTGTCTTCAGAACACAAACTTCTTGATGGAAACCAATTTTGACGAAAGGAGATAAACTTTAAAATTATGGTCTTCCGGGCGAATCTCAGTTATATACGTGGGCACCAGCGTTTCAGAGGAACCTTCCCCCTGTTTATTGTATATAGTTCTAACTAATTACACTTTTCTACACACAAAATATATGTTGTACTCTTTTATATAGTTTGTATTCCACTACAAGTTCATGGAAGACTCAATCACAGAGCACAACATTGCATGTTTTAACGTAAGTACACATGGTTGTCAAATGCATGTGATGTAAATACGTATAAGATGTAGCAGCCAGATGTAATTTTATGCATTTAATTAAAAATATAGTTAACACCGGTGCGTAATGTTGCTATCTGCGATGCTGAAATTATGTTAAAGTATATGGTTTAACCTTTTGGCGCCGGAATTATTTTTTTTTAAATTTTAGCACACCCTGTATATAAAATGTGAATAACACAGGAACCAAATACGTTAGAATTATGAAACAAACTGCATTTTGAAGAGAAAAAAAAAGGAGAGTATATACCATGTTTAAAGTATTCAGTACCTATATTTGTTGAATAAATATATAAAATGCAAATTTAGAGGTTAGCGGTGCGGTACGACCACTATAGTTGACATTAGGCGTCAAAGGGTTAAGTCCATATGGGTACCTAGCATTCCAATTCACACGTGTATTCCCTTCTTGCATTCTTGCATTCAGTCCTAATGTGGATCTAAACCGTGTAATCTTGAGGCCATGCGCACTGTATTTGTACGGAGTGTTTTATCATACAGTGCACATGGCATCAATATTACACGGGTTAGATCCATATTAGGATTGAAGATGAATGTAAAGATATTTGAATGCGAGAAGCGCATACACGTGTGTTTTGGAATGAAAGGTATTTATACGCACTAAAGCTGTATATTTTAACTTGATTTTAGCATCAAAGAAACGTTAAGAACGAGTGTTAATTGTATTTTAATTAAATTACCGGCTGCTACATTTTATATATGTTTCTACTATGTATTTGACGACGATGAGTACTTGTGTTGATATGGCACTGTTTTTCTCTGTGACTGAGTCTCCCTGAAGATGACTTATTTAAGCCGAAACAAATAGGGAAATGCAAACTGTAAAACAGTAGCGCACAACACATATTTTGTCATAGAAGTGCATTAGGTGGAATTTTCTATAATAGATATTTGTGTAAAGCACGGAACTTGCACAGTGTGAACCTTCCATCCTCTGCTCGGAGGAAGGAGGCAACATATTTCCCCAAAACCTCCAATTAACAGACTGCGTACTGCAGTCCGTAATGCCGCAAGTTTTTACTGCCGTGAGAATATCGAATTTTACTGCGATAAACTTGCAGAGTCAATACATTGACCGACAAGTGCCTGAGTAGAAACGCGAGGCCCCTAGATGCTGCTACATTCTTCCAGTGCCACTTGCTTGCTCGCCCATTCAATGACCCTTGCTACATTATTATTAGAGCCGAACATACCCGAGTTGGGCCGATGCTGGCCGAAGGGAGATCAGCGGCGCACGGACCGGTCAGTATTCTAGCAGTGACCGCTACAGCGAAGACACGAAGTCGGGACCACGGGTTGGCGGCATGGAACCGCGCGTTGTCTTCGTACAACTTAAGACAGGTACAAAGTGTGTACTTCTGTGAGACAGACAGGCTGCATTTGTTACTCTGGTTGTGCCTAAAATTTGCGTATGCGCCTTCAGTACTTCTGCGCACCGCATCGGATTCATATCCATTCATTGCGGATACATAAAGTGTTGTTTGTTAACACTGTTGTTGCGGATACATATCTGGTAGATAGACATATAACACCGTTGTTGCAGATGCAGATCTGTTTTATGTATACATCACTGTTATTGCGGTTACAAGTCTGTTGCATGTACAAAATTAACTGTAGCCCATGTAAGTTATGTCGCAAATGTTCGAACGTTTTTCCACCCGACAGTTTATAACACATTGAATGTGAAAATGATAATTGCGAGTATGTAGGGATTTGGAAGGAAGGGTTCTTGGCCGGTTTGAAAGCATGTAGCTTGTGGTGTGTGTGTTTGTGGAACCGGTGCCTGGACTGGTGGCTGGGAGGGACCGAATAAAACACCAGACATGTGGTGATCATTTATATTTACACTGCGGTCAGATCTTGCTTGGGGTAGTATCTATTGATTGCTTCATAAGTAATATAAGGGTAAATCTTACTTCAACTCTGAAGATGGAGGAATTGTGTAGTTCCTAAAAGTTGATAGGCACATACCGGCGTACGTGCTATCATAACTTATTTAATTATTAAAGGCTGTAAGAAGCTCCAAGCTCGGGAACGCATAATAATGATTGTGTAACGTAAGAAGTTAGCGGATTCCGGTGGTCGCGCCTCCTAAGGCGTAGGGCTGAAGCCTAAGCCGCTTGATTGCTGTGATCGCGGATTCCAATCCCGCTGAGGGCATGCATGTTCGTCTCTTGTGTTTGTTGTGTGTTGTGCAGGTAGCGGCCTACCGGGTGTGTGTGTGTCTGACAGAGTGCCATACAGCGACCTCATCAACAAGGCCACCTAGGCCCAAGTAGTTGCTCTACTAAAAAATTGTAAGATGTCAATCAGTCGTAATGTGTTTCGCGTGTAAAAATTCGCCGAATCGTAAAGTACTGAAGTTAGATAGACGTGTTTTATGATAAGCCTATTAGAGAGTGCAAACTTCAGGTACTTTTGGTTGTCCAATTGTTGCTTGAATAGGCACACACGTTTGGGTTACATGAGGCAGTTTTCAGACACACAGCGTTTCGTATATTTGTACATTTGTCACTGTTCAGGAATTGTATATTTTGCAATTAACGTTTAAACTACGTCGACGATGTGTCAAAGGCACTTCTCTGTGCTTTGCAATTAGCATGTCGTGCTTTATGACAGTACTGCAGATGGCACTGCTGTTATGTAGAAGCTCTTTTTTCTCCTCAAAAAACACTGTGGTTGGCAGGACCAAGTTCTTACGGGAAATTGGGGCTTAGGTTGACCGTGCCTACTGGTAACACTCAGTGAAAGTACCGATTGCTTCACTATAAACAATGTAAATAAGTGTTGTGTGGATTGTTTTAAAGACGCTGTGATTGTAGAAGACAAGTAAACTAGTGTCGAATGACAATGTGATAAATGGGGAAGGATTCGGGAGAAGGCTGTCGGAGTCTGATCGAAGTGTGTCCCGGAATTTTCTTGGAGAGAATGAGGAAAAAGCACGAAACCCTTTGTCAGGTTAGCCAGTGTTCGTTACCGGCTGGCGCAATGACTCATTTTCGTCTAAATAATAATTACCCGAAATGTATTACGCACTTGTATTTATAAATTTTCGTTCCTATAAATTTTGATACAGACACGCTCCATATAGAGCTATAAAAGCGTCTAGATCGTCCTGTAAAGTGTCCGTTATTGTTCGAGTTTCAAGGAAATCAGAACGTATCGACAAGTGTTACTGAAATTCCACAGTATAGGATTTCATGAAAATCCCTTCACCGGTTCTGGAGTTTTTACGTACCGATAGGCAGATAAGGAAAAACTAAGGGGTATATTCGTTGGTCACTCGCCAAAAAGTGTCACAAAGCGACGCGCCGCAGTGGTAACGTGGAACGTACAAAACTGGTTTTGCATGCCAGTACAGCTCTGCCTCCAGCAAGTGTATTCTCTTGGTGTGGAAGACACAGGTTAGTTGCTCTTGTACGCATGTAAACGGCGTATCTCTAATACTGTGTCTGGCAAATTTGGATACGTGGAAGTGGAAGAGGTCACCCGTTGTACACGTATGACTGCACACCAGCACGTGCGGCATTGTCAGCTTTATAAGCATGGTAACTAATATTGTTTCGACAGTGAAAACAATTATTTTTTCACTGTCGAAACAATTATTATTTTCCTAAGCATCACTAATCAGCCGATGTGTATAGTGGGGATGCATTGCTTTTTTGAAAAGCAGGAATTTGCTTTTTTTTAATATAAGTATTATACAGATATAGTTGTGTCTATAATTATTCAACCAAATTAATAGTGGTAATACATGGTTCATTTTCTATAACAGAATGTCAAACGATCGGACACGCTTGCCGTGGGAGCCCCGTGACACTTCCCACGCGTCATAACAGTGTTCAGTGTGAGGGCCACATTTCGCACTCTTTGTCATACGTCCATACCCTCAGTTGGTGACAGATATAAGAAGACTGAAGGAGTGTACAGTTTTTTCGTAATAGACTGCTAGCTTTGGGATACCTACAAGAACTGAGTTTCTTCCGCTTTTTTTTTTTTGTTTTCGCTGTTGTAGCACGATTTTCCATCAAAGGAATTCTATCGCTGGTCTTAATAAGGACCTTAATATTGATGTAGAATCTGTAGGCCTACGGTACAGTTTAGGACCCGTGATAGCTTAGTCAGTGTACAGATTCGGCTACGGACTAGACAGAGAAATTCACGACCGTGGCAAGAGGTTATTCTTTTCTCCAAAATTTCCAGACCGGCTCTGGGTCTCACCCAGCCTCTTCTATTCAAGGGATAAATCCATCGGGGTGTGAGGCTGACCACGTCCGTCTGGTGTCGAGGTTAATGAGTGGAGCAATACCTGCGCTCCCAGTATGCGTTCATGGTTTGCACGGGGCCACTATACCTTACACATTGAGCATACTCGTCCGTGGCAGTCCTGGGTTTGAGCTTACCCAGGCCAGCATCTCAGCTCCCGCAACACAACACACTGTTCGGTCAAACAAACGCAGCTATATAAAACCTGTTTGTAACTGAGTACCAAAATCGTTTCTTGTACTCGTACTGAAGTTTGGTTTTTAGGCGCATTCGCATAGACTTTAAAAGCGCTGCTACCTCTGTCGTGTCCGTATGTCCGTCCGTCTGCATTTGTCCGCGCGGTTTTTACTGGAAGGATTTTCCTGAAATTTGATATTGGGTTCTTTCATGAAAACTCTGTCGAGAAAATGCGTATTTGTTTCAAATTGGAAAAATATGATGGTCACTTAAATGAAGACCTAAGTACGTTGTATTTTTTCGGCGAAATTCAGTCGCCATAAAGGTTTCTCTTCGATTGAAATGTTATCAGGATGCTAAGATGGCCGAGGAGGTATGAGCATCACGTGCATTGCCTATGCTTGCTTACCACTAGCGCAGAATATTGCGGTCGAATTGTTAACACTCCAGCTCCCTAATCGGAAGGTCACGGCTTGTATGTCCGTTCTAGGACTGACTATGCTGGTTGAGATTTTTTGTAGTTTTCCTCAGTTTCTTCCTCGCAGTTTCCATTTAATTACTCCCTTCATTGTCACTTCACTCAACACTGCAACACTATAACACTGTAACACTATATGTTCCTAAGTACCGATAACTTCTTTAAGTAAAGGTGAAGCTGTTCCATTACAGGCCTGGACAGGCCCTTAGAGTTCCAGGAGTTTGAGGCTTCCAGAATTTCTAGATAGTAGGCACATGAAAACCCACACTGTGATTATATTCATTGACGTGTACTTCCTCAGTCTCTCACAAAAATTGTGGAACAGCAGACCATCTGAAATCATGACCGCTTCTTACCATACCCCCTCCAATTCATCATTCACTGTCCTCAGACACTGCACAGTCTACGCACCTGATTCATGTCGTCAGTGATTTTATCCATCTAAGGTTCGTCCAGGGTACGGGACAGCTCAGCAAGCAGCTACAGTGACAAGCTACGCGATGGAGAAACGAGCACTCAGAGGGTTTTTCTTTCCAAGTGTCCAGACAGGCTCTGGGGCCCAACCAACCTCTTATTCAGTGAGTACCGAGGGCTCTTTAACCGGGTATGAAGCAACCGAAACGTGAAACTGACAAATAAACCCCATCTACTACCGAGGTTTAAAATGTGTGGTACTCTACTTCTATTTCCGTATAAGACTTACTGGCACTTTACCAACACCTTACTTACGTGATTCACTTAAAGACGCCACTGCGCTACAAGCCGGAAGGTCGCGGGTTCGATTTCCAAAGGTGTCATTGAGATTTTTCATTGACTTAATCCTTCCGGCCGCACTATGGCCATGGGGGCTACGTAGTCTCTAACAGAAATGAGTACCAAGAGTATCTCCTGGGCGGTAAAAGCAACCGGTGATTAGGGCTGGCAACCTTATCACTTTCAACCTGTCGAATATGAGAGCAACGCCATTCGAAACTACGTTTCCTCTGTTCGGTCCAACATGTACATTGCTACCTTTTTTGGGATTTCTCGGAACCCGTATAGTGGCAGGCGGAGAGTGGGTGCACAACAATATTATTCCGTCCACACTCGCTGTGCGTTGCTAGACAGCACCGAGGGTGGTCATAACCACGATACGGTTGAAAAGGTCACCACAAGGTGTAACACTGTCCGTGTGTCTGTGTGCCCGCAGGAGCGATTTGATGCCTGAAATTTGAGACAACACAGAGACATCTGGCTAACAGACTGACGGGCTAATCAGTAACTTAACTACTTGAAACAGAATCGTTCATGATCCGCTAACAGCCGCCCAGCTGCTCAGCTAGTTTTTATGGAAGCTAAAGTTCCATTACCGTGTTAACAGCAGTCCGCTACTGGGACCTATGCTGAGGCAGAAGACGACACTCCATAATCTAACGTCCTGTTTCTGTAATATGGAGTTTAATATTATCCTCTATGCCTTCTAACCAAAACATTTGACTAATTCCATTCCCATTTATTTGATTATCCTATTCGCCCATTAAAATGAGATGCCAAATTTCGTGGCAACGCAAAAGCAATGAGTTCAACATTTCCACATTTGGATCCTAAGGTTCATCCAAATTACAGTGGAAATTAAGTTAGCACCTCAGAGTAAACACATCTCTTTTTTTTTTAATAGAAAAGAGCAGCTGATTATTAATATTTAGGGGAATAATTGCTGTTTGCTGTGAGGATCATATGGCACATAAATGCTCTCTGTGGGCAGTCAAAATGTATTAGTGCTTTTTATTTTAAAGTCAGCGGTGCATACAGTTAATGTATTTAATTGTTAATTACGACGTAAAGTTTAAGGATTTTCACGGCCCTGTACATTTAGCGTTACTGGGTTATTAACATCAAAGCTAGTGGTATATACAGCAATCCCTCGCCACTGGCGGGGGTTACGTCTCTCAAAAATCCCACAAGCCGTGAAATCGCGAGGCGCAAAGTTAAGACATTATGGGAAAAATTGTGTTAGGGGAACCAGTGACGCACGAAAAATGGTGGTGCGTAAGTCAGCGATTAACAAAGTCTAAAATTTTTGTGCTGGTGTTTAATGGAATAACTTTGATGTTCCTAACCGAAAGTAGTAAGAGTGATCTCACGACGCAGTGCATGGCAGAGGAGGAGAAGGGAGATAGTGAAGAACGTGTTGATCTTCGATTGCTTTGCCTTCTTCTTGTCCTTGTAGGAAGTATACCTCCTTTGCACGATGCCGCGAGAGGTTTCGTCGCTGTCTTCCATCCAAACTCAGAAGTCTTCCCATCTTTTCGAGGAACGGATCGCGACAACACAAGAATACGAGGGGGTACTGATAAGTCCTTAGGCCGACCAGGAAGGAAACAAGCTACAACGATCAAATTCGGGATTTATTCAACACACTCCCCACGAAGCTCAATACACTTCTTAGTCCGTTGCTCTAACTTTTGCAAGCTACTAAAAAAAAAAAATTGGAAGGTTGTCCGTCCAACCAGGTCTCCGCGGCAGCAATGACCTCCGCGTCGAATGAAAAATGGCGACCTTTCAATTGTTTTATTCAGTCCTTGGAACAGGTGGTAGTTCGACGGGGCCATAACCGGAGAATAGGGTGGGTGATCAAGACATTGGAAGCCCAGTTAGGCCAGTTTCTTCTGGGTTGCAAGTGCCCGGTGAGCCGAGGTATTGTCGTGCAAGAACAAGACCCCCTTGGTGACCTTCCCGCGGCGTTTTACCTTCAAAATGTCCTTAAATTGCACCAGCAGAGTTGAGTAATACTCCGCGTTGATAGTTTGGCCATTTGGAAGATAATGTAGAAGATGCCGTCTTGATCCCAAAAACTCGAGGCGAGAAATGTTCCAGCGAATTTTTGTAGTCGGAATTTTTGGGAGCGGGGTGAGCTGCTATGCTGCCACTCCACTGATTGTTACTTTGTCTCCAGGCCATAGTGATTTAATCAGGTTTCATCCATGGTCACAAATTGCGAAGCGATAGGAAATCAGTTGATCGAGCCGAAAAAATTCCGAAAGTTGCTCAGACGACTGGCACCGTTGACGTTTTTGATCCGCGTTCGGGCATTTAGGGACCCACTTCGCGGAGAGCTTCCGCACGTACAAATCTTCATGAATGATGGACACAACCCGCTCACGTGAGATGCCCGGTTGCTCAGCTATTGATTAAGCCGAAATCCGGCGGTCTTCGAAGATTAGCTCGTGAATTTGATCAATAATCTCCTGGGTGGTCACTGTTTTGGGTCGTCCAGGACGAGGCGCATTACAGGCGGGAAAATCACCACGTTTAAACTGTGCCACCCAGTTTTTGATGGTGGCATACGATAGTGCATGTTCCCTTAATGTTTCTGTCACAATGGCGTGAATTTCCTTCGGCGCCTTGCCTTGTATGGGGGGAAAAAAACTTGATGACAGCTCGCGTCTCCATGTAGTTGAAATCGCGCGCGTCGCGTGACATGCTTCTTTCAGCCTCTGTTAGAAGAAAAGACTTGCAATTCGGCACATGAACAGTCTCCTCTTTCCAACGACACTATCGATTCCGTCCTGCGACATCGGGAAATAGGTCGGGCTAAGGACTTATGAGCACCCCCTCGTATTTTGCTTCCGAATTCGCACTGGCCTTAACGCTTCCAGTGAGAGATCTTGTCTTCATTTTAGTGACAATACAAATCGTTGATTTGTTAATAACATAATGGCGTCTCTCATAGCTGTGCCCATTGTCCTGTCCATCAACATGTACATCACACTTTTGAGACAACTGGAACATAAAGGCTGTAATTAATTCTACGAACTGTGGAAATTACGGTCTGAGTACATTCCGTGTCGCACGATGTACGTAGAAGTGGCTACTGGCTGAGGTAAGCGGGCAGTTGCGGGCACTTACATCGCTCGCTTACGAAGCGCGACGGCTGATGAGCGGACCTACACCACGATGCATGACAGTTGGCTGCAGTAATTCTTCCGCGACGCGCGAACCCGCGAATGAGGAGGGTGTGCTGTTCAGTGTAGTTACCATAATACATTAAAGTGTTGATTAGTACGTCACTTGTAAGGGTTCTCATGGCCCTACACAACTGGTGTTATTAGATTTATGTTCTTGGTTTAGGATCTTTTCTTCCGGCCAAATCGGCTTTCAGAAGTTGGGCATATCTGTCTTCAGGTGAAAAGGTGAGAAGAGACGTACTAATTTGGGACTACGAAAGAGCTGATGTGATGCGCTGGACTGGTGATTGGTCGGTAGGAACGGAGAGCTCTAAGGCTTCACGTTATGGTGCTTAGACGCTGGGACAGTTTGAACTTTACAAGCTGATAATATAATGGTTTAGAGAGGCGTGACGTGTTTCATGGGAACAGAGCATATTGGACACTCGGTTCTTCTCACTTATTTAATTATACACTTCCAGCTGATTGTTAGTGTGGAGTGCGTTTTGTTGGAACAGTTTACCACTGTCAGCGTGCTGCAGATCGTTTGTTAGTTTCTTAGAATTCATCTTGTTAGTTGTGAGGCACTGTTGGCCAGCTGACACTCCTCTTTCGTAGCAGCAGAGGTGTCAGGAGCTGAATTTGTCACACAGCGGGTCACATTGTAGATGTATTGGTTCAGTGATTCTGTTTGGCGGAGCGCCGTTGAGGAGATGACTGGGGGACAAGATGAAGAAGAGAACAAAACACGTTAGGAAGTGTACTTAATAACATAACAGTTCTGGTGCGTTGGCTGTGTTATTGAGTCTTAGACTACGACTTATGAAGGCCATGTTCGAATTCTTAGAAGGATAACAAACTGATAAATGCTAATATTTTAAATTCAGGTACTGTTTAACCTTTTGGCGCCGGAATTATTTTTTAAATTTTAACACACCCTGTATATAAAATGTGAATAATACAGGAACCAAATACGTTAGAATTATGAAACAAATTGCATTTTGACGAGAAAAAAACTGAGAGTATATACCATGTTTAAAATATTCAGTACCTATATTTGTTGAATAAATATATAAAATGCAACTTTAGAGGTTAGCGGTGCGGTACGACCACTATAGTTGACATTAGG
>Ga0123352_10013343_pt1 | contig 13040 bp, 8 predicted proteins | sample TergutLab28metaG_FD_89700 | JGI IMG/M metagenome (GOLD analysis project Ga0123352, IMG submission 89700) | Labiotermes labralis P1 segment gut microbial communities from Petit-Saut dam, French Guiana - Lab288 P1 | ecosystem: Host-associated > Arthropoda: Insects > Digestive system > Gut ... | reverse complement strand
TCCTGTAAAATGGGTACCGGGTCTTTCCCGGGGGTAAAGTGCGGCCGGGGCGTGCTGCTGACCACTCACCCCCTTCTAGTGCTGCGGTCATGGAAGAGTAGAGCTATATCTCTACCCACCCTCTGGGTCACACCGGGCCTGTAACGGGATCACTTTACCTTTATATGTTTATCTAACAAAGGACTTTGTAAATACCAATTCTATGCCCATACGGTGCTTAATGGTTTATATCTATCGTATTTTTGAATGCTAACATTACGCTCAAGTGGGATGATTTGCCGACGTTTAAGAGACAATATATTCCTCCCGAGACTTCAACAACACAGCCCACTACCATACGTCGCCACTACCGCAAAACAGGATGAATATTAAGAGAATGTTAAACCGAAATCCCAGTAGTCATCTGGGAATACTCAGTATGTATCTTGACGGCTTTGGCGGACACTTGATAACTGAACTGATTGAATTCTTGTTGCGGTCAGCACCGAATGAAGAAGAAAGATAAGCACGTTCATGTTATTGCGGCTAAGGACACGCCAAGTAGGCGTCGTTGTCTGAGAGATCCGCGAGTTTATGTAATGTTTCCTCAAGGTAATTTGTTTTTACGTATTTCTCGTCGCCTTGCTCGGGGAGCGAGATTGTTTTCAATATTGCTTATCTAAGTATTTTGTCCTCGGTAATGTGCTTTCGATTCACAGTTTTATGATGAACAACTTTCTCCTCGGGGCAGGAAACTGGAGTTCAAATCTTGGAACTTACTTGCTTAATAGTCGGAATATTTAGCATTCGAAAGAGGAGACAGCTATACACAAAGGGGTTTTATTTCTTTCAAATGGCTAGCAAGATGCAAATCTTCAGGCTTCCGCCACGTTGAAGTAGATGCCTTCGCTCTTCTTGATAATTGCTTTGCATGGGTTGGTAGTTGCCTACCGACGGTTCCGTATTTGTCTTTTCCTTATTCAGAATATGACACAGACATATTGTCCCGAAACGTAGCCAACAAACTACCAATCTACGCTGCGTAACATCACAGAAGAGCGAAGACTAGTAATTTGTTCGAATCGCCGGTCTTTGAGGTTCTGTTTTAGGAAATGTTTGCGCGAACAAACAACTAATTACATGCTGTATCTTGTCACGGTTTATTTTCGGCAAGTCTGAACGTCCGTATCACAGTTTTTTAATTGTTTTGCATGCGAGCAGGAGGTTCTTGCTTCGGTGTATTGGCGACGTCCTGTGTTGGTATTATAGGGCAGTTTAGTCTAAAATTTGAGGGCTCAAACTTTCAAGTGTATTTAACAAACTATACAACAAATCATGCATGTATGCATATATATATACACATATGAGATCATTTGAAGCAGGGCTGACCAACATACGGCCCTCGAGGACCGCAGATTCTTACTTGTGGCCCTCGCTTACCTGAATAGTTTTCACTAATAAAATTGAACAGAATAACAATATGGAAACTTCATTAACACAAAAAATGTTGTGAGACAACAATTCATCACTTTTAATATAGGGCACAGTAAATCAGTCTTTCTTTGTGTTTTACCGAATTGAGTAAAGCCCATTGCCTTGTCATTCATCCGTATATTTAGCTTAACTTACTGAGTGTCAATGACAGCCTTCAAGCTAATTCACCCTTGCCGGTGTATTTATACACACGTGCAGCCCACAAGCAGGTCCTTACGGAATTACGTGGCCTTCTTTTGGTTTGAAGTTGGCCAGCCCTAATTTAAAATGTGCAGGGGTTGCACTAATGAATTTGATATTATATGAAACTTAAGGATAGGGAGTTTGTTTGTCCTTTCGCATTTAATGATCCCATTTATGATATTGAAGAACTGAAAGAAAGCGTCGCTATGGCAACATTGGTCGCAGATTTGAAAATTGTAATTTAATTTGATTTTTGTACGAGGGAGAGTCAAATGAAAACCTTAAAAGTGCGATAAAAATTCGAAACACAGCTCGATTGTCTTGTAAGTTGACAACAATGATACTCATGATTTGAAAAGTGGCCGACAGGTTGTAATACGATGCATGAATGCAGCACGACGGCGCAGCAATAGTGTAAAGATGGCAGCCCCCCTTGCAACATGAACCAAAGAAGAACAGCGTCCTGTCATCCGTTTTTTAAGCAGTGAAGGAGTGAAACCCGTCGAAATTCATCGACGAGTGAAATTTCAGTATGGTGATGCATGTCTGTCACTACGGCAAATGTAAGAGTGGACTAGGAAGTTCATGAACGGCATTAGTTCCGTAACAGACTCTCCTAGACCTGGTAAACCACACCGAGTAGTGACACCAGAGGCCATTGCAGCAGTTGAAGCCATCTTGAAGGAAAATCGCTGCGTAACAGCGAATGAAATAGCCGCACATCTGGATATGTATGGAACGCAACGGACACTACATAAAAAAATGAAGTCATTGTATACATTTTGTATTCAATAAATTAAGAGATAAAAAATATTTACCGCTTTCATTTGACTCAACCTCGTATTATTACTGTACACACAAGCGCCAGAGATTAAATATTTTTACAGTAAATAAATCTTCCAATACTTTATTAGTTTTGATATCATAATTTGTGTTCTAAAAGCAATAAATGAAAAGAACTGGAGCATCTGAAACTACAGCATTTTGTTTTAAAGATGCTTTATGGGTATGTGTGTGCATGTACGTGTAAACTCTTCCGTGCTCTTATATCCACTTCCAATACCGCATACATTTTTTTATCTTTCGTATTAATTTTTACTCCTTTACGGTGGTATAATTAACTATCATGTAGAACACAAATTGCAACATCACTGCTACCGAAGTCTGTCGATTACGCCCCACTGCACTAGATCCGTCCGCCTTAGCCTATCTGCATAAGAAAAATCTTAATACTATATTGTCCTAGTTTCTTCTCATTGCTTTCTGTTACCACAGACTACCGGTTCACGTTATTGTCATGTTTGTCTAACGAGCATTTTCTAATGCTGAAAAACTCCGTGTGAGGACCCAGAGCTTTGAGATTTTAGCACTTAATCTCTCGTAGAAATTATGTGTAACTTACAGTTTGCTTTAAGATTATATTTGTGCGCCTCATTAAGTCATATAGCAGAAGGGATTTACAGATCCACGCAAGCTTTACCTCAATATTAAAAATTTTATCTGATGAGGTTTTAACGCCACGCTGAAACTACAAGCTGAAAAATTGCCCTTTGTGCCCTCTTCTCTGCTTCTTATTCAGTATATTGAATTTTCCTGTTTGGAGACAGCTCAATTTCTAGACTAAGGAGCGCACTGTCGTAGTGACAAGAAACAACAACATCAACAACAGCAACAACAGGCAGCATAGTGTAGCAGCTACAGCCTGGATTTGAGTTGGAAAAATGCGGGTTTGATATCTGCAGGAACATTGAAAATACTGATTAAGCTCTTTCGTGGTTTACGTCAGTTCCTCCGAGAAAATGCGGAGATAGTATCTCGCTTGGGTTACAACTCCTTCCTTTCAATTCCCGTTCAACTGACCTTTCACTGAACAACTTACCGTCTAAGATATTGACAGCGTCATGAAATGGACAACATAAGGTGATAAAATTATTACGAAAACAACAATGAAAGTTAAGGAAGAACTGATAAAATACAACTATGCTACGTGTGATAAGCTGTGATTTAATATTATGTACGTTCTGATGATGGCGGTCGACCTAAATGTTCCTGCAGAAGGTGAAGTATTTGGAGGCTCCTGGTAGATAGAGTCGTCGGACTGGGACGACTGGCCGGCCTTGTAGGAGAGTTTCGTAATATTCATATTATTGTCACGTGCAGTCCGATGCGTAAGTGTCTCACACAACGGTGAAAGAGAAAAAACATTTAGAAACATTCATTAAGTGTTCAGTTTATTAACACTATCCTGGTAATCGAAATTTCTATTTACGGGACATTCTGAGTGCTTCCAATAACTTCTGAGTACAAATGTAAATTTACGCCTAGTTACATTTCCTGTTGAGTCAATTCGCATCAACTCTTTCTCTTTGTATGTCGATTTGTGAGTGTTGATCCGTTGTCCAGGGTCAGTATTAAGGGCAATCATTGCGGCGTGCTGACCAAAACATAAGTTGCAGAAATTCTAGTGGAAAAATGGAGTTAACTCTAAGCGGACGCTTATTCACTCCCCCCCCCCCCTACCAACTTGTTTCGTAAAATACTTATATTTTTTGCACTTTAAACATTCGCGCAGTGCGTGAATAGATGAGGCTGCCAGCTGCAGCGGCAGTAGAGTGTGTAACCACCGGCCTTAAGCGCGTTCGTCAAATTAATTTCCTATGTATTTCATTATTTTCACCTGATTGTATTCAAAACTGCGCTGGGACAGGATTCCTTTAAATTTTGTACGTACAAAATTCTAAGACAAAAGAAAATCTAAATTTCTACTATCCTGACTGTAACTAATGCCCTATACTGGCCGTCATCCTGGATTCTTTTTCACTTGCTAAATTCTAACACAGTGGCCGCCTACAAGAAGGAGTTGAGACCTGCCAAGTCTTCAAACATATTAAGAGCGCTATATAGAAATGTCACGTTATTCTAATATATTATTGTGACACTCGAGTGCATATTTAAACTTTAAACCCAGTCGCTGTCAATACACGATTAATCATATCTGTCTGAATATCTTAAGCCTGGGGGTGTTAATACCCCCTTCTTAATGACTAGTATATTGTGTGGAAAGTGATTCCTTTCTTATATATGCATGCCTATGCCAAATAATGGCTTCACTAAAGACCCGAAATAAGTAGCAAGTTTTGGAAAATAAAATATATTGTCTGAAAGTACAGTTATGATGAGCGATCTATCTATTTTTTTGTCTATTTACTTCTGGTCTTAAGTTAAGGCATCCCCGTTGTGTATGTAACAATAAGTTAAGGATAATGTAGGTCGAACACAACTAGTTTATAAGCAGGGTGTTAATGTAACAACATGTTTCGGCCTACTCGGAGACCATCATCAGGTTTAAAATTTTGGCTCTAAGAGACAAATAATAATTATTATTTGTATCTTAGAGCCAACACTGTAAACCTGATGATGGTCTCCGAGTAGGCCGAAACATGTTTCATTAACACCCTGCTAATAAACTAGTTGTGTTCGACCTACATTATCCTTGACTTATTGTTACTTTTGGTTTTTTAATTATCGCTGTCACTCAAAATGTAGTGTCGGAAAGCAGCAGCGAAAATCTATTTTGAAATCCTATCTGAATTTTCCTTGTGGAACCTACATCAGGGCTAAAATTTGAAGATGATACGCTCGGAAAACACAAACACACACACACACACACACACACACACACACACACAAATCAGAATTGTTGCAGTTCGTCAAGAAATCCCCTTCGTTTATGTAACCAGAATATTTCATTATCATATTCACGAATTTCCATTACTGACCCTAACGCGAACCAATTGACATTTCGCGCTATTTTTCTTTAATACCCATCATAATATCATCTCGCATTATATATCTAGATCTTCCGGCGATTTATTTCCTTCACATTTTCCAATCAAAAGTTTTCTGGCTCTCTATTTCGGCTATAATATCAAACTCATCCGAATATAATACTCGAAGATAAATTACTCTACATTTTGTACTGAGCTTCATACTTCAAGCGCAAAGAACTAATTTATTTTCATGCATCTGGCTACTGCCGTTCAGTTTTGCTAAGAAACATTTTCTTCTAATAGTTCTTTACACACGTTTTAGGAGAGTTCTCATAAATAAGAAAAAAATATTGTTTTTCATATAATTTTAGAATATTTTTAAAATTTTTATGTTTTATCCGATTAGCCTGAAGGCGCCTTACTAAGTCGAAACATGATGCCTTAGACAATGTGAAGTGATTTATTTAATAATAAAAAAAGTAGTGTCTGAGTGTGTATAAGGACAATTTATTGACACCTAAAACTAATATGCATTTATCAACCCCATCGCATGTTACATACCCGCCCAGTACATCATATTTTATACAATAATTCTAATAGTATTTAACATGTGAATTAATGCTGATAAGCTACATATTAGAAGGGAATCCTCAGCTGAGGATCAAAGTTACCATATGATGTAGGCTTCTCGAAACGCGGTAGACACATATGGAAGACTTGACGGACCAATAATTTGTAATAAATATCCGAAATACTTAGTGAAATTCATGCCAAATAATGAAAATGAAAATTTTCAGAAATGTTATAAAATAATTCTCCAATGTGATATGGCTAATGCAGGTTTCAAGAAAGAGTGGTAAAAGTTCAAATTTATTTCATTATATTTTATTTTGGGGATCTGTGGTAGTGTAGTCGGTGTAGCGATTCGGTACAGCATGGTAGGTCCGAGGGGCTCGGTGGACGCAAAGAATTGTCTGTTCTCCATACCCGTCCAGAATGGTCCTGGAACCCATCCAGCCTCCTCTACAGTAAGAATTAGTGTTCTTTCGCTATGTTAAAGCGGTCGGGACGTGAATTTAGCCACTGACCTCCACCTAGCTACAGCGTTGAAAATGAGGAGAGATATAGGCCTACCGCTGCCTCCCATCTGTGCCCTCACTGACATGTTACGGGGTGAGCTTTACCCTATATTTTGTTTTAAACCGATATATATATATATATATATATATATATACACACACACACATATATATATACATACACACACACACACACACACACACACATATATATATACATACACATACACACACACAATTTCATATGGATAATATTTCTCTGGCATTTCTCCGTGTTGTCGATACCAGATGACATCCACAGTGGCATTATTCAAGAGCATAAATGGGTTGTTAGAGACCAATTTTTGAGTTAGCACTGCAGAATGATAACGATGCAGGAGAAACTGCCATTTACTTGAGCAGTATACGAAAAGTGAAGCTGAAGGCAGAAGGGTCCTCTTAAACGTCGTAATGTGTTAACGAAACCACATGGAATCAGTCCAGAAGACACGAATCTTCAGCAAAATACAAATTTCCAGGCACAGGAATATGCCACAGTGGTCTAGGTAAAAGCCCTGACAGGCTGAGTGCTTCGACATTGTTTCTCAGGTTTCCGCTAATGGGTGTCACATTTCCTGACAGTAAGTACGTGAGTGACAGTAGGCTATTACACAATAACCTTAATTTAATACGTTTGTTATATACGGATGACACTAGTGAAAGTGTCGCCAAAAATGACAGTTAAGTTTCAACTTCCAGAATACTAAATTATTAAAGAAGGAATTCCTCTCGTGGTTTAAAATTAGACAATAAAGCCAAAGTAAAGACGACAATCCTGTCGCGTAATCCTTACTTTCTTTTTATTGTAGGTTTCATGTGCCGTTGTCTTGACGGGATACCAGGCCGTTGGTTTTAGGTTGTTTCCGGACTGTCATATTTTTGTCCAGATCAGAACCAAAACGTTTAATATTAAACATTAATATAATATTAAATACACAGAGAGTGTAATGGAAATATATTTAGTTTGCATGGTAACCCAACACCAAATTAGTAGCTTGAGGAAACCAATAAATTCGTACATATGATTTCTACAAAGGTACTTTGTTTTAATGAAATGTTACACTTACATTTGATATGTAGATCTCCTTCGGGTGGCTAGCACGCACAATTCAAAAGTGTGCAGTCGACGAAATGTATTTGAAATAATCACCGTTTCCACAGAAAAGTATATCACTTTCAACAAAGGAGTAATTTTCGAGTCAACCTATACTTCGTTCTGTGTCAACCACCTCTCTTTTTCTTACAGCGCCAGTCGAATGGCCTGTCTAAAAAAAAAAAAACACGTCTTATCGCCCCTCTCTCCCTTGCAATGTTTTGCCCCAACAATGAACACACTGGGGACTTTAGCTGACCGTACTGATGCTTGGCACAGGAGCGCAGCGACAAGTAACGAGTCTGGGAAGGTAGTTGTATTCCGCTGTGTTGTAACCTTCCGCAGTGTATCGGCGTTCTGGAGGGGAGACTTAGATCACTAACACTTGAACTTTATACTTTAAGGTGACGATATGTATGAACTTCCAGCATAATTAAAACGATAAAACGTTCTCCGAATTTTCACTTAACTGTTGATTACGATCTATTGTAAGAGACTCGTGAAACTCAACCTGGCTTGTCGGTGCTTGGAAGGCAACTGAAGACAAGAACTGCTTTCTAAAAGATCATGAATGCGCTACTGTAAGGGGAATAGGGAGTGGACATTACCACCACCACCTCAACCACCAGCCTGTGCCAAGCGCTATGAAATTGTGCCTCGAGGGGTAAAAACTGAAGACAAACAAGCATTTCTGTGGATACTTGTCAGTGCAGGGAGTTCTCAACGCAAGAATGACTTCCACTAATCACGTGACGTAAAAGAACGCCCCCCATGCAAGTAACAGACGTTCCTATCCTCCGGTAACCACTAAGAAACCCAATTACAAGATCTCACGAAGATGTGACGCCACACACGACCCTCAGCATCTTCTGGCTCTCCCCTCCTTATGCGCCTCGTCTCTTTCAAGTTGGGTCCTTCATGCAGATTTTTCGTGGATTAAATATTCGTGCATACTTGGCAGCCAATATGTAATTGCACGCGAAGTAAGGAGAAAATTCTAGATTGTCCGGATGTAGCCGTCACTGGTTTTCAATACAAAGTATGGCAACAGAAGAACTGATTCCTTAAATCGGTTTTGTTCTCTAAAACCTCTTACTAGGATTAATCATCCACTGTCAATCTCAACACTGTCCATTCGAAAATTCCACCTCATTAATATGCGCACATCGTGCTCCGTCAAGGTCACAATTGTAAAGAACGATAGAGGTTTTAACATTTATCGGTATTTAAAAGGCAATGTGGTGTCATTAAAGGTTTTATTGCATCATTAATCCGCCCCTAGAATTGTGAGTACAAAGCACAATACGTGATTTATATCTGCTTTCCTGATGCCATGCCCGTAGTAGGTTTCAGTAAAGTAGGTTATTGTTAAATGGTGTAACATCGCAACAATTTTCGAAAAAGTCGACGATTTCATAGTATGAGAGCGTGTTAAGGTCGGACTGACCGATATAACGAGATAAGCGACGCATTGATTGCTGTGCATCGGTATCTCTTATAGTACAGCTGGCAACAAGCGCCTTAAGATTGTGAGGGGAAAATTTTGGAGCACAAAGCATACTTAGGAAATAGTCTTTGTGCCCCTACAGTATTCTTGCTTTTAAAAACAAAGCTCTTTAAAAGGGCCTAACTTCTATAACAAAAATCTCAAAAGAAAATTAACAATGATGTTAAATCTGGTAACATACCAGGACAGCTCAAGCGATTTCTCGGTAAAGGTCGAAAATGAAATATCGAGTTAAGCATACATTTCAACGTGTGTATTGTTTTCAGTTTTAGCTCCTTCTTGTGGCTGCTATCAAAATGTGATTGCTAGCCTACAGAGTGGACGAGTAGCAAGCCGTAGCCTGTTAGTATTATAAATAAAGGCACGTCTGAAGTTCATCTTTCTATTTACGTTCCCAGTTATTTGATATCCAGTTCACATTCAGAGACCTGCGAGTCTGTGTGCAAAATAACAGCTAAAGCAGCTCTTCTGAAAGAATATGCTGCAGGGTCCCAGACTTCCTAAATCTGTCGTTAGATTACGGAGACCTACGCGACAGCATCTACTCCGAGTCCTGCCGCCGTAATGCTAGTATGACCTCCCATATATTCGAGTGGTGCCAAAACATTGCTTGTATGACAGCGGGCAACTAATCTAGTGGTGCCAAACCGATCCTCGTATGACTGGGAGTGCTCCGCCCTGGAAGAGGAATGGGAAAGAAATGTGGAAAGTATAAGAATTTTGGTGGCCATACTTTTTTATAGGTGTTTAAGATATGTCATGTTGGTTTCTTGAAGTTACTGGAAGAAGTCGAGGCGCTGCGCTACAAGTCGGAAGGTTTCGAGTTCGATTCCCGATTTTGTCATTGGAATTTTTAATTGGCAAGCCTTCCGGCCACGCTATGGCCCTGGGGTCGACTCAACTTCTAAAAGAAACAAGGATCAGGAATATTTTCTGGTAGAGTAAAGACGGCCGGTTAGTAGGGCTGACAACCTTACCACCTTCATGTGCCTATTTTCTTGCATTCTGGGGACCTCAACCTCCTGGAACCCTCAGGTCCTGTCCAGGCCTGTGCAAGGCTTGCTGTACTGAAGACGTTATGTAAAGCACACGACTGGTGGTCTAACAGGACTTTGCATTCTCCGTCTTCAAAAGCAAACCATATCAACACACCTCGCCAATGCCGGTGGCCGTGCGTAGGTCTGCGGTCGCTAGCCTGCTGAGATTGTGGGCTGGAATCCCACCGGTGGCATAGGTGTCTGTCTGTTGTGAGTGTTGTGTGTTATCAGGTAGAGGTCTCTGCGACGAGCTGATCACTCGTCCAAAGGAGTCCTAACGACTGTGGTGCGTCGCTGTGTGTGATCTAGAATCCTCGTGAATGAGGAGGCCCTGGCCCACTGGGGGTTGTTGCGCCAAATAAAAAAAAATCAGCACACCTCACTAATTAACTCCATGGTTGAGAGATCTTCCCCAAAATCTAATGGTTCATCAGCTAGTCAATAAATTCATAGCATTTTAGGGACCCCGGAAGTTCATTACCTTATACACAAGTTCCTGCCACTTGTCCCTGTCCTAAACGAGATCAATCCAATCTACGTCCACATATTTAATCTCTCTGCTTTGTACTACCTCCCATCTAAGCACACTTCTTCCAAGTGGTCTCTAATAGCTTCCCCCATCAAATTCCAATTTGCATTTCCCTTCTTAGTGTATGCGCAACATGACCCACCCCCTTATCATTTGATCATTTTTCACACTGCAAGTCTCCCCAAAAGATTAATGTCAAGATCGATACCATACGTAACATTTCGTTACCTGTTGAATTGTTACTCTGAGAATTTGTTAGCCCCTCGCCCCACCCTCAAACTGGAGGACCACCTCTTGTCGGCTGTACGCGACTGCTTTCCAGTATACCGACAGCTAAACTCCATATCTGGAGGCTGTCTCCTCTGTCCGAAAGCCGAAGACTCGCCCTGCCGTGGTGACAGGAATCCACTTTACATACTGAACATAGCCCTATTTTTATATGTTCTGTTTCGCACAAATTTGTCCACGGGTTTATAACGTCTCGACTTATCAAATGCAAGATGTTTAATTTAAATGGTCTTTCAGTTGCTGCCAGCAGCTCAGAAGTGTTGAGTTTTTGGTACCTTAGTTGGAATTTTTCAGTAGAGACAACAAGAACTGGAATAAATTCGCGCAATATTTATTGATCTAACAAACAATGTGGAAGTAGGACAGGAACCTGCCGTTGGAAACATTGGTGAGCCAGCTTAATCCTCCTTCCATTCTCACAACCCGTCTCCCTCACTTCCGACACCGGCATACACTAAAATTGTTTGCGTACACTTCTGTTCTAAAATACTGAAGAAGAAAGTGTACCAAATAATAGATTTTTCGGTAGCAGTCTTGAGACATGGAAAATGTACACAACATTTCAGTCGAAAATTAAGATGGAAGGAGGTTGTTTGTAAGGTCTATGCGCTGATAGATAGAAATTCTGATCTCAGAAACAGGTTTGTGAGCATGTGGACGAGAAAAATGTAGCTTAGTTTAGGGTTCAGTGGCAGACTCTAACGAACGAGTACTGAATCTGTGGATGCCATACAAGAAGGACATTTTCTGTAACACCTGTGGAATGTTAGCTTTGAAGGAGAATTATGCTATATATATATAGTTATAGTTATCTGTCAATAAATACCACCACATTACTTAATGATCTAAAGTAACTTCGTGCTTAGTTTAATACCTATCCAAGATGTGGAAAGAATGAAATAAATGTTACGTAATTTATTTAAACAGATTTGGCCAAGACACAACTCTTTGTGTTAAGACCACTTTATTATTTTCTGACGTACAGCACGTAGCACGTACTCATTTTAGTGTAAAGAACCATTAGTGGACGCTGTACGTGTGTTGTCTTAACCTCTAAAACTTTTTTTTTTTGCGAAGTCCGCTGTATTTGCTTTTAGTCAGGAATGAAACTTGTGCGTGTCACGTAACGGGAAAGACCGCCTGGAGACATTCTAGATGGAAAGAGCCTTTGATTGGCCACACACTTCAGTTACTGAATAGAAATCATTACGTAACATTTAAGTATAAAAACAAATGATACTATTTTGTGGCCTGAACCATGTAAATAGACCGCTGAAAGGGGCCGTCATCGACTAACTTTAACCATCTTTATTATAAGGGACTGTGAAAACGGCAGAATGACAGCATACCAGCTAGGATGCGGACTGGATGACAAAATATTCGTGGTTCGATTTCCGGAAATGGCAAGAGATTTTTTCAAGACAACTACACCGTCGTTGGGTCTGTCATATCCCCTTCTTCATTCTTCCTTTGGGATAAAGCGGCCCGGGAATGAAACTACCACTCACCTTCATCTAATGCCGAGATTAAAGAGAATAGGAGTTGTCTTTTTCCCCTTCCACCATATGGCTTCATGGCGTGTACCGGGACAAATTTACCTTCAAATGTACAAAGTATTACAAATAAACCTGTCAATGTAGGTATGTTTTTTTTATTAATTTTGATATACCATTTCATATTCATTACTTCTAAACTCAAAATCGTATCCAAAATGTAAAAAACAATCTTATGTTTATTGGACCGTGCATCATCTTGATAGTTGAATAAAGAGAGACCAAGTTGAAGTCACTTGCTTTATTATTTCATTATTTAGTGCTCAACATGTTTCGGATGTTAATACATCCATCCTCAGGAGCTTGCGTCTTATTTGTTGAGTTATTTCATGGGTTGTATTTTTCTGGTTCGATGTGTGTTGGTGTTAGGGTGTGGTTTGGTTGGGGTGGTGTGGTATGGTGTGGTGTGGTGTGGTGTGGTGTGGTGTGGTGTGGTGTGGTGTGGGGGGGTGTGGTGTGGTGTGGTGTGGTGTGGTGTGGTGTGATGTG
>Ga0123352_10013341_pt1 | contig 13040 bp, 15 predicted proteins | sample TergutLab28metaG_FD_89700 | JGI IMG/M metagenome (GOLD analysis project Ga0123352, IMG submission 89700) | Labiotermes labralis P1 segment gut microbial communities from Petit-Saut dam, French Guiana - Lab288 P1 | ecosystem: Host-associated > Arthropoda: Insects > Digestive system > Gut ... | reverse complement strand
GGGACAGGTGGCGGACGCTTGTGAGTATGGTAATGAACCTTCGGGTTCCATAAAATGCGGGGAATTTCTTGACTAGCTGCAAACCAGTTAGCTTCTCAAGAAGGACTCTGCACCATGGAGTAAGTAAGTAAGTAAGTAAGTTGACACATATTGTTAGAATTTCTCTTTCACATAAAACTGCAAGTAAAACCAACCCCTTTATTCACTTGTACTCATGTATCCTTTACAAAACAGAAAATAACTATCCATATTTTGTTTCCAGTTCACATAACCTTATTCATTATAAGAAAAACGATTCCCTGATAAATTGCTATACTACAAATATACCACTGGACTACAAGAAGATATGTATCATCATTTACATATCTTCAAATAATCTGATATCTTGAAATTTCATCATAAAAGGCATACAATTTATTAATTAACCTTTTAAGGCCTAGTGTTTACTATATGTACCACAAGGTTTAACATCCAAAAATTCTACATTCTCCCAATAGAGGGCATTTATGTGTTGTGTATGGGTCTCAGAACAAACAGTGAGTTTTACCCTATAAAAAATTAACCGATAGTTTGTTTATAACTGAGATGGAGAGTGTTTAATGTGCAGTATGATCTGGGTCTTTAAATAAAATGGATTATGGTTCATCCTTAAAGGTTTAAAGCAGTCCACGAAATATATTGATAAATCCCATTTATTTGTAAGAATAATCATTTTATGACATTGTATATATGTCACATCCCCAAAAATATGACTTATTTGAGACACAGTAGCAAGTATGTAACATACGAAACACTGAGAGGAAGTAACTCTCAATGCTGGATATTCAGAGTATAAAAACTATTTAGAACTACGCTCTTCTGGGTTATTACGCGGTGAGAAGTGGTAAGAAATTACCACTACTCACCGCACAGCAAATAGTGGTAAGAAATTACTGCTACTTGCTGCGTAATAACCCAGAAGAGCACAGTTCTCATCAACTTCGTGGTGGAGGCTGAAATGGCATATAAAAACTATTAATTTTATTGCATAGTCCATTATATATATATACACTTTTATTTATAAACATGCTGTAATAAAGATATTATACAACAGTTACTCAAAAACCCACATGCTCTTTGTCACAAAATTACTCTTGGTTCCCATTTACCAAGAGACTGAATGACAGTCTTATCCATATATATCTCACTGGCCTGTAAGCATCTCAATAAATGAATTTTATCTCAAAATAACAGTAAGTTTCAGATACGTCTGTTGTGACTCTGAAACTAGTGTTATTCTTCTCCCACCTGGCTACACCGTTTCTCTTGTAGAAATCACAAGGACAATTAGTGATAAATGTATGTGACATGATGGCTGATTACTGTAAACAGTATGAAGGAATAACACTTCTATGTCTTCTGCTACTGGCCACATGGCAGAGAGATGTGGGTGGGGTCCAGATTATGATGCTGTCATATGATGGGAGAAAGAAACATTATAAATATGTATGTGCTTATGTGATCTACTCAGGCTGGTAGTACAGCCCAAAATACATAGTTATTGGGAACACAGTTCCATATGTATGCCCCTTAATAGCTAAATATTCAAGTCTTCAAGGGTGTGATGCCATATGAAGCAGGCTGGAGAACAGTGTCTTCATCTTCAGAGTCAAACAGTCCAACTGCTTCACCACGTAGATGAAAACAACTGGGGCCCTTCAAAATGTCAGGAACTGCTTGCCCAGTGGCAAAGGTAGAAGACTTGAATCTTTAACTATGCCAACAGGAGAACTTAAGATTTGCATTCCTTAAAAGAATGACAATACAGTCCCTGTGAAACACAGCCTAACTGCCTCCATTATTTCATGGCCAGCACTGTGATTATTAACACGAGTTGTGGCATAAACATTCGGAAATAGCTATGTACACCTGAAAAGTGTGTAGTAGGGCTTGGAAATGTACTTCACTACAGTGAATGCAAGAAGACACTTGTGCCAGAATATGGCATAATATTCTGAATTGTAGCATAAGTTTCATAAATAGCTCTGAAAGTAAGAGCCAAAATGAGCAATTAAGAACCAAGATCCAACCCATCTTTATCCTATTTCATTATGGTACGAAATAAAAAACCATACACTTCTATTAATGTTAAATGTACTCTCTTGAATCAGAGCTTCATGATTACTGTCACCGATCTATAGTATTGTTTCCAATCATTATTTATTTATTGTTACCACATTTTGCTTTCTTTTGAAGGAAGATGACCATGTCATTCACAGTTTCACTTGAAAATGTTAATTCCTAAATTATGCCATGCACTATACACGAGAACATAACCTGCACCAACACTTGGATAAGGGACAAAATAAAATGAATTAAGATGGAATATCATGTAATTTGGTAAAAAGGTCCAGTGTTTCATAATAATGTGTAACCTGCACCTACGAGATGAAGGCAACCAAGCTGCTCCAAAATATCGGTACCCAACTACTGAGACACCTGGTGTCACACACTAGAAGACTGTAATCTTAATGCATGCTAATGCAAGAACCTGAAACTTCCAGAGCAGATTATGTTGTACTTATTCCTCATTCCAGAGGGCCTGTAATTTTATAAGCATCATGACAGTAATTCCATGTCATGGTCATCAATCAGAGGTCAAGATGCCTCTCCTATCAAATGATAACTTCTATGCTTCACAGTAGCTTTTATTATATATATATATATATATATAACCAAAGCCAGAAATGCTACTGTTCTGAAAATGTTGTGAACCAAATGTAGGAACAGGGCAAAAGACCTTTACTAACTTATTGGACTTTCAGGCAATATATACTAATCATGGCACCCAAATCAACCAAAGACTACTGATAACATAAAACACTTAACGTACTGAATTAATAATAATGATAACATATACATTATGTAACATGAAATGTGAGAAACAATGACAAATTCTTTGTAATTTGATAGATACGTTTTTAAATAAACTAAATGAACCAAACTTGCACATTATTACAGAGTATTTGCTGAGCAAACACTGTTAATAATTTACTTAATCCAAGACCTGAAATTTACTCCTCTACTCCGTCACCTTCTGCTACAAAAGCTGCGAAAGGAACTTTCTGCACTGCAAAACTGGTGTATTTGTGGCCACGATCCACAGAAGGTACCCGTTTATTTGTGGCCATGATCCACAGAAGGTACCAGTTTATTTGTGGCCACGATAAACAGAAGGTACCCTGACACAGTTGTTACTTATCACTGAAGTCACTCCATGGTGCATCAACCAACTGACTATGTACACTCCACAGGTTCTGTAATGTGAACAATAGTAAGCCACACTATAATTGTGCACTACACACCAAACAAAACAGAAGCTTACTGTAACAACTCCTTGTTTTGCAGATAATAATTAAGTACAGGAATATAAGCCATTAATTAAATAACACAGAAATTTATGCAATGGTTAAAAAACCAACTATAACAAAGACAATAAGGTTAAATACGTTACGTTGGTTTGGGCATGTACAGAGAATGGAAGAAAATAGAATTCCCAAAAAAAGTATTATATATGAATTTGGAAGCAACAAGGCTGAGAGGTAGACCAAGAAATAGATAGCAAGATGAAGTGAGGGAGGATGGAAGAATAGGTGGTGGAAAACGGTGGAAGGAAAGGGTATGCAGTGAAGTGTACTGACGTGAGGTGAAATGGAGCAGTAGGAATTTTAAATGGGGTTAAGCCAAATGAAAAGGTAGTGATGTGTAGCTGAGCAAAGTTTAAATGAAAGTGAAGTGTCAACAAGTGGAGTGAAGTGTAGTTGGGTGAATTGTAGTGAAGTGTAGTGAAGGTCTTAGTAACAGGGTGTCTATCATTATTAGAAGATACATAGATCATATGAATTTTGCTGCTTATGTGGCTTTTTCATTTATCACATTTTTTCATGTTCTTTTGGTTCCATTTTTTATCATTGTATATATGGTTTATGTTTTGTATGCTTTGGTTTAATTTTATAAATTATGTATTTTTATTTTTATATATTCTTATTGTTATGTATGTTCTGTTCTGTATATTCTGTTTTCATCGTGCCAACTGGCACTCTTTGGCTACCCTGACTGAGGTTCTTCCGTGCTTTTTCCTCAGTTGTATGGCAAATGCCAGGGTACAACTCGTAAAGATGGGGCACGGCCCATACTCTTCCCAATTAAGCGATAATTTTTACACGGTCAGTTCATTGTTAATTTTAGTTTGACCACTCTGGGCTCGAATCCCAGAAAGACTTCCAACCAAAGTTGTTAATTGTGTTGTTCTGTGTATTGTTTGTGTGTAAATGTGTACTGTACCTCTGCCACCGGCTGTTAGCCCAATTGCAGTTAACAAATACATCATATCATATCATATCATATATCATAAGACAGGAATGGAAGAAGGTCCTGAGAATGGTAAGGAATCATGGCATTCTGCACATGGCAATGGAATGAATGGGTGAATGAATATATGCCATTAGACCTGAAGTACCTATAAGTACACTAGTACTACTGCTACCATCACCACTACAACTACTACCTACAACTACCACCACCACCACCACCACCACTACTACTACTACTACTACTACTACTACCAGAACCATCACTTCCAACACCACCACCCCATCAATTATTTATTTCGTTATTTATATGGAGAAATTAAGACAATAAAAATGTTTTCCCAATGATTGAGCTTGAGATGGTCACTAATAAATGTAAATATTTATGCTTAATATTTAGTACTTAAGATCATTTGAGTTGTTACAGATTTTCATGCCAGTTGTTGACACTCAAGTTCCAGCATAGCAAATCTACTACCAGATCTGAGATGCCTTCATTACACCAATCTCACTGCATTAATTCAGGAGAAATTCTGAATCTTTTGTGAGAGTAATTTTGACTGTGTAGAATGTTTGGTCACAGTCACAACTACCTAAGCAGGGCATTACAAGATAAAATGCCAAAAAGCAATCCTACAAGCAGGCACAAAGTTCCTACCAGAAATGAGGAGTGTGGCTGATGTCAGATCACATCTGCCCCATGCAGCATGCACACCTTCTCCCACTTCAAATGAAAGTGTAAGAGCATTCTTGCACGCTCATGTGTAATGCAACCCATTACAAGCTAGATGCTATAGTCACTGGCCTTGCACTGTGTAGGTCTGGTTTCAATCCAAAATGAGCCAACAAGGGATTTGTGGTGGATAAAATAGCACTGGAACACGTTTAACTACTAGTACTTTGGTATTCCCCAGCCAGTATTGTCCCACAAATGATTCACACTTATAACAGTCATCTATCACTGATGCTACATAATCTCTGCAGTTGACAGCATTAATAATTAACAAACTTAAACAAAAATTACACGAATAAATAACAACATAACCAACATACCTTGAAATACTTGACAGTCTTAACCCGTAGTTCCAGAGTTGCATCTTCATCACAAATGAATATCGTGTGCCTGTGTTGTTGGAAAGCTGACACTGTCCACATATGATTTACACCTTCCTCTATTGCTTTATACAGTGCAAATGCCTTGTGAGCTCCAGTTATCAAAATCATTACCTGTGCATCAGGAAGCAAAACCACGTGAAGTTCTGTTAAGAATGACTTGGAAAATGTTAATTACTAGTGTATTTAATAAGTCTGTACAAGTATAAAACAAGTACACCAGGGCCTTGTGGGTTGGGATGACTCAGGCGGTATAGTGACTTGCTATGGGCTGGATGGTCTGGGGATGAAATCCCGGTGAAGGGCGAGATTTTCAGAAATTGTCCAGACTGGCCCTGGGGCCCACCCAACCTCCTGCATGATGGGTACAAGTCTCTTTCCCCAGGCGTAAAGTGGCTGGGGCGTGGTGTTGATCACACGCCCGAATCCAGTGCCAAGGTTAAAGAAAGGCCTTCATGGCCTGCTCTGGGGTGACATTTACTTTGTTTTGACAGCAGGATCTTGGTTACACTCTAGTTGTGTTCCTGAAAAAAATGGGCATCAATAAAAAAGGCATAAATCAAAAACGATATTCCCATAAAAAAGATGTAAAAATGTTGTATCTGTTGCGGACCCGATGAGAAACGTATCTCAGATGTTGTTCCCAGGGAGGACGGAGCTCGTACCTCTGGTTAAGACGGGGAGTCGGGCAGGCAGCAGACACTCTCAATAATCCCCAAGTAGAATATATTTGAGTTTTATTGTGTAAGAGTATGGAGTAATAGCATTTACAGCTGAAATGTATCAGTGACAATTCTCGCCAGTGGACTCTTCATTACCGTTCGCATTCACTGACTGTCCAGCCTCGTACTCTGCTGCTCAGACACAGTTCGAGCTATGCAGCAGACTAATCCCGCAGAACAAAGCAACTATTGTTTCATGTCTTGCTGCACACACTGGTCGCGCAATACACTTAATGAGTCCAGTTATAAACAAAAGAAATGGAAGGAAATTATATTCCTCCCATGCTTGGTCTTAAGAGAGGCGAGAACTAAGCATAAGTAAATTTCGCTTATGACTAACGTGCGGTACATGTAAGAATGCTAAAAGAAACCCACAACAAAAAAAATCAATGTGTGTCAACTACACAACAAATAAATGAAAATAAACAGCCAAAGGGCACTAAACCCAAAATGAGAAGCCATAAATTACAAGTGGTGTAAATTGGTAAGGGGCTTTAAAGCAAAAACGTGTAAAACAAACAGAAATAAAACAAGACCTTTGTGTACCTTTAACAGATGAACTCAGCAGAAGATATTAAGTTATATATTATCTATGCTTCAGGACTTATTGCAACCAAGTCACAAGTGTTTATTCGGATATAAGCAACAGAGCATTTATGACATTATGATTAAATACACATTCTATATTTATCCAGAAATAAGTTGATCCCCATTTACAATTTTCAATTTTCAGGAAAATACCTAAATAAAACACACTGAACTATGAGCAAGATTATATGGTGTTGCCCATTTCTCAGCTGATGAATTACGAAACATTTTAATATTACATTTCACTGAATAAGGCATGTATTTAAATACATATATAGGCCTACAAATTGAGGTGACAGGAAGCTTTGTTGAATTATTATTAACAATAACAGACTCTGGTAATCTTCACTTTGGCTCAGAAAACCTCTGTTGACTGATGAATATCCAAGGCTGGGTGAACATCACGACCAGTACAGATACTGGAGAAGCAAAATGTATTTTGCTTCTGCTGGGAATCAAACTCCAGTTCCTCGGTGATCTAGCTTGCAGCTTTGTCGTTTTACCACCTATGGTATCCTTGCTCCCTGAATTAAGATGGTAGTTATATCCATTACCTAACAAGTAAGCTGAAACTGTATATCAAGCTTACCTCCTTGGCATCCATAACGGTTCCAACACCTACTGTCAAGGCTTGTTTAGGAACTTTGGATATATCATTTTCAAAGAAGCGCGCATTGGCTTCCAGGGTGTCTTGAGCTAATGTCTTTACTCTTGTCCTCGATACCAGAGATGATCCTGGTTCATTGAAAGCAATGTGTCCATCTGGCCCAATACCTAATGAATAACCAATGGTCACTATACTCTGTCATTAAATGTTTATTAAGTATGTGCAGGGGTCATAAAATATGGTCAACTTATCACCAGTCACCAACTGAAATTTGGCTTGTGACTAATTTTATATTTGGAATTCATGACTGGACATAAAATGAGTGTGCATAATTTTTTCTCTGCAGCTTTTGTTTGCAACATTTTTTGGCCCAATCAATAATCTGCAACTAATAAACAGACTATACTGGAGATGCATGTACGAATGTCAGTCTTCATGTAAAGTGTGCAGTATTAGTGTCTCATTTTAACCTTAAATGGAATGTGCTGCAAAGTTTAGAAAAATCCCAACAGATTTCATGGAAATCCGTTGGGCTGCTACCGGGTTTTTACAAAAGGACAGGCATATGTGCAGACTTGCTGAAGCTACTACTACTAAGACTTCTGCAAATTTTTGTTGTGAACATACCATAAAGGAACAAGGATATGAAAACTTGGTTAGGAGATACTGTTGTGTTTGACAGGATAGTAAAGGATGGATAGTGGACAGCAGAAAACAGTAAATGTTTTATTTTTCACCTCCAATAAATAATTCAACTCCTCCAGAGGCTATAATTTTTCTCTCAAATTCATCACATTCTTCTTGGAGGTTTGGTGCATTACCATCCAAAATATGTACATTGGCAGGATCTATGTCAATATGCTTGAAGAAGTTATTCCACATGTAATAGTGATAACTTTCAGGATGATTCCTAGGCAGATCTGAAACCAGCACAGATGAATCAAGAGGTTTGTCAAAATTAATCTACACCAAACATAAGCCAGCATAAAATACAGGGGAAACTCATGAAATAAAAACTCAGAAAAATGTAACAAATAAACACTGTCAGATTTGTGGGAACATAATTTAAATTTGCAGTGTGTTACAGACCACTATGCATAGATGGGAGGATAATATTAAAGTAGGTGTAAGGGATGAGGTAGGGGGTTTGTGGGGTGAATTCACATGGCTCATGTTAGACACCAGTGGTAGGCTCTTTGGTAGACTCTTGCAATATATAGGTTCCATATGATGCGTGGGAACCTCTGGACTAGGCGTCAAACTATTTGCTATTCCATGGTAAACCAACTCACCAACATACTCATCCATGTTGAATGTTTTCACATACTGGAAGGAGACCTTACCAGCAATGTGGTATTCTATCAGCTTTTTATACATTCCCAGAGGAGTGCTACCTAAAATCACACAAAACCTTATAATGTTGCTTCAAAATTAATTGGATTCAAGAGGTCAAGTGTCAGTATGGCAAAATATAGTGTCATGATGTGTTGGTAGTGGCTAAGTTGGGGGATGCTAGAAATACATACAGGATGTGGAGAAAACTTCTTGGAAAACATCCACCTGGGAAGAAAAACACATGGGGGAGATAACATTTGAAGGATCTCATGAAGAAAGACTGTGAGGACAGGCAATGGATGAGAGTGGCTCAGTGCCATGTCCAATTGTGGGATTGAAACAGTCAAGAACTACTCTGCTCCACATTACTCCCAACATGACATTACCCTTACATAATCGATACAGTCGACAATTTTTACATAGCCTAATAAACACAAAACAAATCACGTATGAAATGAAGGGCATTGTGTAATCTGTTCATATCAGAGATATTCCATTGAAAACTGAATTGAAAATTGGCTTTAGGTGTTTTATTATTGTCTTTTTTATTTATTGCTAAGATTCTTCCAACACTATGTATATTATGTTAGATAGTATGTATGTGACTATGTCTATATCCACAGGATTGTATCCGAATTTGGATTTATAGAATGTAAATAAATTACATTACATTACTATTGAACTCATTTTTATTAATTACCTGTTGGTAGTCCAAGGACAAAGTACCTATCAGGACCAGGGTTGAAATCATTAATTCTCTTGACAACATATTTGGCTGACCACTCAGCTACCTTGCCTGCTGTTTCCAAAATAATCAGTTTCATTATAATATGCTAATAGTTTCAAACCTGAAACATACAACAGATAAAAAATATGTTTTGCTGCTCACATGGTGTACTGATCCATTTAAAGAAACTATGAAATTCATTTACTTTGGCATGTTTGTGTAATCTGTTACATAAGACCAACACTCAAGTGCAGTTCAATGACTTGTCATTTTATCTTATCTAGTACATGGGTCACATGTTAACAAATGTTAACACAGGATGGTTCACACTATTTGATCACCAAACTTCCCAATGCTGATCCATTTCTTGACAAAAGTCCTATTTTGTAGTTTAAAAGCCCACTTTTTTAGACTTTGGAAAGCAACGATTTTCTCATTCCCTTAGAAAATTGATGGGTTAGTACCTCAAATTCGGTCATAATAAATAAGTAAATTGACCACTTCCTTCCACATTCTTTCCAATTCATTATTTCAAGTGATTTCCAAGTTATTGGCAAAACAGTTCAATGAACTACAGTATAATTAAGAAAAAAGAGTGCATATACATCCTATTTCATTACCCAAATTCATCCTTCAATACAGTTGTATAATACATTCAGTTATGAAATCACTGTTATATGAAGTATGAGATTATTGCTATAGGAAATTTTTACTAACCTGAGCAAGAACATTATATGAGGTATGATAAAACAATTCTTTGGACTTCTGTCAAATCTGGAGCTATATTTTATGTGATACTCATGAAAGCTCAGAATAGGGACACGTGGCAGGCTCTTGTGTATAAAGTAATGAACCTTCAGGTTTTACAAAAAGTATGGAATTTCTTGAGTAGTGGTGAACCTGTAAGCTTCTCAAGAAGGACTCTGCTTCATGGAGTTAGTTAGATACCTCACAAAAACAATTCTAGAACTAGTTTCTACTCAGATTAAAAATGGCTATAATACTATAAAGGTTCTGATGGCTGTAATTGTTCTTTTTGAATCCTTCTTTTATAATAATCAGTGAATTGTAAAACATTTTATTCCCAAGTAGAGGACAATGCTGGTAGCTGTATTGTCTTACATTATGAGAGAAACTAGCATTCCTCTATTACCCTCACTGAAGACTACAAATTTACTCAGTTCTAAGTGCTGTACTTTACTGGTGAATATGTCTGGAACACTTTACAAACCCTGCAATTTCCAGGTGCTTTCAACAGTGTAAGGGAAGTACTTTGAAGAAGCGAGTGTGGGACAGCTTAATGGCAAAGGGTTCTTTTGAAGAAGCTATTATTTGCTTAGCTTGTTGAGAAACAAAAGAATTCTTCATCCTTATCAATCCTTTGTCAACAATTATCCTACTTCTGACACTACATAATCTTATATACTAACAGCATCATTAAACAAGCCACAAACAAATATACAAAATGCTGGTACAAAAACTCTTGGGAAGCACACAACTAAGGAACTGTTTGGGTGTAGTGAAGATACAAAATAGTCTGAAGTAAAAGGATCATACACAATGATGGGTCTTCGCTTTTCTGGTTTTGTATCACTAGAATCTGTAACTATGACAGTTATTTACTTAATTGAGACTACCCACCAAAAAAAATATTACGGGCATGTCGAATATATGATTCCAAAAGTTGGCTACCCTGTCCACATACAACTAAGAGTGTCAACGATACGCAGGAATGAAAGCAGTGCATATAATTACGTTATGTAGCAGCATAGTCAACATTGTACACTGTTTAATAATACCACAATTTCATTATATAAGGTATTGCGATCGATGGGTAACTCGATATAGTCGCACCATACCTCAAATTGGTTAGTGTCAAAACGTCAGTACCTTACCTAACCTCCGATAATAGATGAGGACAGGCTGCACAATCAAAACGTATCTCAGCTTGCCACCGGGGGAAAATCGAAGTACTTCAGACCGAGTTTGTAGCACGTTCTTACAGCTTTAAGTATAAAGTCCGCGCCGACAATCAGGTTCAGTGGCAATGACCCCACAAATTCAACGTCAACATGATTCACACTACTGCTCCGTAACCTATTTCGTAACTGCAACAACGAATTTATATCGCCTCAAAACAGATGTCACGGCAATCTCCACTAATTGTGCTTCCACCAAGTGTACACGTGTAAAACTGTGAGCCAAGAGCGGGAATTTGATCGCTGATGGGAATACGTGAAATGCAGTTTATTTTACGACGCGGGTGTGAAGTTTACAATAAAACTGACCTTCCCCAAGATTAATACAGCGAGGAACAGAACTGTTTTCATAACTTTTCTCTGGATTATCCTAAATATGGCGGCAGCAATCTCCTCCGAAAAATCGATAACTTCATAAAATCGAAAGGGCTTCATATCCCAGGAGACGTGAATCTTCATCAGCATAGTCGTGAGAACCTCAAATCTCTCATTTTCATAATCTTTCACCTAATTTTATTAGAGATTGTACGGGACATATAATGTCCACAGTTCACTCTCTGATACCTTCAGATAACTGATTAGATAACATTATCGTTTGTTTTATTCTGTTATGATAATTAAAGATAATTTGTATTCCTAAAGTCGCAAATCGTCTCAGAGAACTCCCACATATGTCAATAAATTGAAAATACTCAGTACGTCAGTTGTGAGATGCGGAGATCGCATGACCTGATACTGAAGAACAGTCTGATAAAATCTTGCTCAAATAACACAAAAATTCAGTTAAAAATCTCAGTTGATTCAGTTGCCTTGTTCTCAGCCATCACACAGTGAACACAAATTACAGTCATGTTGCTGATACTTCAGGTTTATGTACTAATATTTGTACCTCTTTTGGGAAATTGTGCGAATCTTCATCAGTGGAAAAGTGTGCTACCTTATTTAAATATTAAATATTTTAAAGAAACGAGGTTTTCCTTATCGGAGGCTGTGAATAATACGCTATGCGCGAAAGATTTTCAAATGTATGTGGACCAAATTACTGAGAGTAAATGGGCGATACAGAGTGAGTACTTGATACTGATATTTGTTATATTAATGTGTCAGAAAATCTTGTGATTCATATAGAGAACAAATTGCGGGAGTTTCATGGACTCTGAAATGAAAATAGCGTGAAAAAATTTTAAATGAATACCGAACTCGTAACAAAATAACAACTTTAAGAAGAGATTTCAAGGAGCGTCATCCCCGATGTTTTTGTTAGAACCTAAGGTAATAATTCTATAAGGATATAGCAATCATAACACAACTGTATTATCAGGTGTATATAACTTATCAACAACATGTTTCGGCCAATGCAGCTGTGGTCATCATCAGGTTGGTTACAATTTATCAGAGAAGCTATTTAGATACGATATAACACAGAACAATTATTATTATTAGTGTAGGTAAGGGGACGAGATCTCTTTTACACAAAGTCGGTGGGCGTGTGTGCAGATGGTAAAGAACCATGCACATACACTACATTGCCATTGATAAACAGGATAACACATGTTATATGCATGGTTCAATATCATCTGCACACACGCCCACCGACTTTGTGTAAAAGAGATCTCGTCC
>Ga0123352_10013339_pt1 | contig 13043 bp, 6 predicted proteins | sample TergutLab28metaG_FD_89700 | JGI IMG/M metagenome (GOLD analysis project Ga0123352, IMG submission 89700) | Labiotermes labralis P1 segment gut microbial communities from Petit-Saut dam, French Guiana - Lab288 P1 | ecosystem: Host-associated > Arthropoda: Insects > Digestive system > Gut ... | reverse complement strand
CTACTAGTGTGCCTTTTTTTTAAACAATCTGTAGAAGAAAGCTCAGTAAAATTGTGAAAGCAGCTTCAAAGAAAAAAAAAAAAAAACAATCATAGCATGCAACATAATGTAAATTTGGCAAGTTGTCACGTTTATATTCTCATGAATTGTCAGGTTAGCACTTTGTAAATTGTGAGCTTCTTTAGTGTATATTATTCACGTTGTCATTCATGTACCTTACAAGAACAAAACACACATTGATTTAGAAGGAGAACCTTCTTTAAATGATTGATATCATAAAAAAAAAAACATAAATTGGCATCTTTATAGGTAACTTTGTTTTACAGTTTTGCATGATGGAGTTTTGACATAAAATGGTGTGCTTCCTGAAATATTACAAATTTGTTATGATGTCAGTTTATGATGCCAAGAAATCTATGCACCTAGCAGTAAATTATGGCATATTTAGTATGGCTTAACCATCACACAGGATGGTCTCTTCTACACTACATTATTACAAAATTAACAGTTACTGTGTATGGAACAAAGAATATTTAAAAACAATGAATGTTGTCTGTGCAGAATCTGGATATTTATAGCAATAGAATATCAGTTATATCAAGAAGATTTGTTAGGCCCTCCTTTTTACCTTAATTTCAACACTTAAGATCAAAATACATATTATTGATTTTGTATGAATTATTACTGTAAAAATTCTAACTTAGTACATAGATTTATGAACACTCTGAACACTGAACACTTTAAGTTATACAGTCTACCATAATTTTGGGCCATTTCAATCTTATTCTTAGCCTTTAACCTGGGTTTTTATAATGGCATCAGACTTTCTCTTCCATTCCCCAGTGATTGATTGTCATATCCGCTGAAGCCAAGAGCATGCAGTGACACACCATACAGTGCTAACATTCAGTTAGGCACCATCACTTATAGTTTGGAGGAATTCAGCCAGGTTAATGCTGCTGTATGTTTGTGATACTGTCACATGATTTTAAGTACTTTTATGAAAATCTATTTAGAATTCAACTTCATGTATTGATCTTAATTTGCATTATTTTGTACTACTCCATAGTGTTACAAACATGTAAAATTTTCTTCAAAATTGTTTTGGTTAGTGTCTCCATAGTTGTAGATTTTAAGCATGGACAGTAAGTCAGAATGCAGGTACCTGCATCAACAACATGGCAATAGTGTTTATCAGTCATACGCAGAATAAAAATACAGAATTGATGCACTTTCTATACACTTAGGAAAATATGGTGTTCTGGTACAGTGTTGGATTAGTAATTATTGCTGGTGTGATGCAAGTGAGGCTTAACCTCAACATTTTGATGGTGTTGTGATGCAACAGTCAGCAGTGTAATGGTGATGAAACAAATACAGTGCTTGAGGAAAGTGTGGGGGAATGATTACTGCGTGGTAATTCATTTACCACAAACTATTTTGAATAGTCATACATCCAGATTTCACTGTTAATTTATACATTCTGTCTGACGTGGCTAACACTAACCCATTTCAAAATATAATTTTACCACTAATATATATTCATGCCTGCCAGGCTTTTAAAAATTACATCATGTTTCTACTTCACCTGACATTGCAGATATTTTACAGTTTACTGAATTACAATCAAACATGTCGTGTCTTGTTTGCTATATAAATTCTTCCCTTCATAGTTCGGAAATCACAGCTGCATGAGTTACAAAGAATCTTTGCAGTTTCTTAATGTAAAACCATAACAGATATTTTCATCCTTGGGTATAAATTGGTGTTCTTGAATGAAATAAAAATTCATGCAATCTCAATGTATCAGGCTACTCAGATATATATTATTTTATAGCAAACAATGTACTATGACTGTAATTTTTTCTCGCCAAATTAACTAATGAATACCTCATGCCATGAATCAGCACACAAGGGGAAAATGTGGAGGAAAATTGGTAGTATGATTGGAATAATTTTTAACATGCAGGTGATACTAGTTCTGTCCTTATTTCCAAAAAATTTCGGGTCATCTGTTGGACACTATCTATCAACTATAAATTTCCTCAAATTTTCAAAACCCTGGCACTTTTTTCAGGTTACATGAAAAGAATATTATTCATGCAAAAACAGGAAGTCTTGGAAAGATTAAATTGAGTTTACTTGATGTCCAGTGAACGTGACATGTAGGATGACCCCCATAAATTTCTTGTTAGTTTGCATAACAACCTTCAGCACAAGTCTCACCAGCTGCCCAGACAAGTACAGATTACATGTGACACAATAAACAGCAGCAGTTCTCATAGTAGCAATAGTGCAAGGGACAATTGTTCTTCACATTCACCATACTGAAAGTTCACCTTATGTTCTTCCCACATCATTCACATGATAATAGCTACTATACAAACTGAAACAAAAGCTCACAACTTCACGCTCTTAGCTCTTGTCCCGTGGTTGCTGACCCAATGCCAGGGACATTATGGACATAATCTTACAGTAGTTCAGCTTTGTAACGCTTATGAATCCCACGGAAAATACAGTTATAATCTCTCAAGGATATATAATAAAACTTTCAAATTAAGAATCCATATTGGTATCAGATAATTATGTATGAAAATTGTACCACATTTGAGAAAGGTTGGCAGCCATGACTCTTAAATTAGCACCCACAAAGTGTCAGCAACTGGTTGCAATGTGCTTATGTTGTTGGAAAAATTGTTCAGACATACTGAAATGTGAATGTATTCATGGTTTAAGAACAGTTTATGTCTCTTTCTCTTACTGTCTACATTTCTAATGAATTTATTTTTAACCTGTGAGGTTAATATCTTGCAGAGGTAACGTACATCTTGTTTGCTCGCATGACTGAAAGGTGAAAACACTATCTATGAAGCCTCACAGAAACAAACTGACATCTTTTTCATTTAGGCAGTAGACATACACACACAAATAAAATATTCCTATGGCTGTACTGCTTAGGCTATCATGGTTGACACCAAAAGCCAATACTATGCATGTCCACAACTTGCAGGCTTATCAAAGTTTTACACTTCAGAGAGAATGTGGATAATTCTGTCTGCAGTTGTGTCTCACAGTTAATTTAATTATGTTGTAAGTTTAATTAGTGAACCTTCAATACTGCAGTTTTCTTTATGCAGCTATTGTACTGCCTTAAGTTTTGATATTTCTAAGCATCAGATGTGCTGGATAATTAGAATTTTCCCTACACCTTGAGAGACAAAGATGTTGCACTCATCATGCTAACTGGCATTGAATTCATGGCACTTATATATACAACACAAAATAGAAAATCGAAACCTGCTTGGATGGGATGCTGCGTCATGGAGTAGGTATTGCCTGACGTTTTGAAGAATGGTATTATGTTCATATTCACGGTCAAGGAATTCAAGATATGTTCAACTGCTTATACCTGTAGGTGAAGGCACTACAATCCTTCACGACGATTTGAACCACTCACGCCACACAGCATCACAACCGAGAATACTTGAATTTTCAACAACACTGCTGTGAGAACCTGAAACCTCACATCACAAAACAGTTCCTGCTAGTATGTATAGTTATACATGCCATTTCACTCTTCTGTCTGCTTGTCCAAACCATTTCCTAGTTTGTCAAAAACATCATTCCACATAGACAGCCATTTTTCATCTTCTGTATGAGCAAGAGAAAACATAATAAGTGTAAGCTGTATGGAATTTCAGAACATGTAGCACTAGACTCTTTTTGTGGTGCTTCAGGTAAAAATTTGGCAAGAAGTTATTTTCCATGACCCTGAACTAATATGTATAATTCATTGTTTAAAGTCTTTTGATCTTAGGAATTTATACATTCATGTATTTACGTTTTTGAAAAGCATGAGATAATAATTTGTAATTTCTTTAGCATCTAGAGATGAGGCCTTTGCTCTTTTGGAATCTTACACAGTCTAAGTTGGTGGGTTGTTACTGATGTTTTGGGATGGCCCACCAGTGCCATATTCAAGGGTCATTACTGCCTGACCTTTGAATATGGGACGCATAAGCTGTCCTAAAATGTTAATAACCAACCACCAACCTACACTGTTTAATGTTTTCACACAGGTATCTCTACTTTGTCATAGTGGTGTGGCTTGCATGTCTAGATGAACTGAGAAGCATGCTGGGCATTGCGTCACTGTCAGAAGGACCATCCATGCCAGGTGGGTCAAAGGAGGTAGGCCAAATGAAAAGAGACACCCTAGTCCTCCTGGACCGTAATGCTAACAACCTCACCTTTATAAGCTGTGTCAACTGAAACATCCTGTGAATTGAATTTCTAGAAGTAAATATATTTACCATCATTTTTTTCTTTTGTGTTTCATGATGTAAGCTGTTGTAAACATTCTGACATTTATTCCTTGCAGCGAGACATATTTCTTATAATAAAACCAACAATTTGCACAAACACAAGCAAAATATAAATGTGTATATACACATATAATGATACTGTATTTTCTAATTACACATTTCAGTAATCAATTGTTGTCTTAAGGAAGTTAACACCAATATTTACAACCTGATGAAGTATGATATATTTGTGGTTCTAAACTCCTACACATATGACATTTTGATGTATTTTATATCCTAACAAGGCTGCGACATTGCTATGGTATAATGTATTTTAGCACTGCAAATGTATCACAATTTATGAAGTTTTAAATACTGGTGTTACTGTACGAAGACAGCAGTCAACCACCAAAACACGTGCGAGAAAACACTGTATTGTTATAGGACATATAGGTGTTTTGTATGTGCAAATTGTTGGTTTCATAAGAATAAATAATAAGAAATGTTCTAAAAGTATTCTTGACAGAATGGTGCCTCATGCTAAAACTTTATGAATATCCTTATATTTTGTACTTACCCTGATATAAGCAATGTTGTTATCTTCAGCTTTTTCTACTGACCTATGATGTGGAACTTGCAGTTCTGTTGCTCATTTGTTTCTCACTTTGCTGTGTCTCAATCTGTGAAGTCACTTCTTCGTCTTCTTCTTGTTCTTGAAAATGTTGTTCAGAACATGTATTTTCTTTTTTAAACTTTTAATCACTTTGCATTGCTTTGGAGTCACTCTAACGACTGCTATACCCATTTTCCCATCCCTGTATCCAAATAACAACTCAAGTGCTGTTGAACAGATTTTTATTAAATTAGTACTGGAGAACTTTAAAAAAAAAAATTGGGGACTTTTCAGTTCTCACTTTGTTGTGGACAATGTTCATGGCAACTTTGCGTGAATTTGCATGCATTTCTGTGCACATCATGAGCACATCTCCATAACTGTTTTTAACAAAAGTCAGGGAGAATGGTAAAATATGTGTTATGTCCAGTTCGTTCCTTCTGTAAATCTCACAGAGTTTGGCGATATTAACTCAGTCAATGAGGAAGTCCCTTGTAGGCCATCTCTGTCATGTCTGGGTTTCATATTTCCTTTTTTAGCACATGGGGTAGTGGGGACGTATTGTAATTGTAATTGAGTGACTGCACCTTAATAGTTATATTATCCATACATTTTCTAACTTGTTCCTTCCAGTCTTTTTTGTTAGAATTTCAGATTTGAGGTGATTATCTGTACCTTGGTAAACATGTATTGAATCATGAGAGCTTCCACTTAAGTTAGATACCCTTGGATTTATTTCAGGTTCAAGTTTAATAGTCTCTTGACTAAAGAATTATTTGAACAAATTTATATGGAAAATGATGAGACACAGTATATATGTGCTACTCTTGCATGTGTGCACAATGAAGAAAATGGCCGTCAAAACCCTCAATCTGAGTCCCTCTGTCCCAGTGCTATGAAGTGCCACAAATATAAACTCTTTGGAAAAAAGTAGCTACATCATTATGATTAATAATATAGGCAAACATTAACCAGTTGGTGCCAATGGAGCATTATTTCTTCTTGAAAATATTTTATACAGGATATGTGAGCACTTAATTATGTCTGAACATTGTGCATTTGTTAACCCCCCAGTTGGAGAAGTATTCCATATATGGTTGTTGTCTCCTTGTGTTTCAAATATGTGTTCTTACGTTTGTCAGAATGAACTGTAAAACAAACGCAATATGTGTAGTAAAATATGCATGGTTCAGCGTGTTATAGTTCTAATTTGATGGAGTTTTCTAGGGATAAAAATAATGCCAAAAACAAATAATTTGAAAATTGGCAGCACTGTGGTCTGCAGTTGAACACAACCATAGTCCATGGTAGTTTCAATTTTTACACAGATTTCAATTGGTTACAAAATAATATACAGGTGGATCTCTAAATTTCTAAATTCCTTTATTACTCAAGTTTTTAAATTAAACTTTTTTTTTCCCAAATAATTTTACAATATTTGATTTTGTCTGTGAAAAATAAATTGGAATGTTGCAAATTTCATCAGAGTGGTGTGGGCCATGGTTTCAAGAGTGCAGACTGCAGCTGAAGGTAGAAATATTGACAAAATGACTCAACACAACAGTGAGATGTATCATACCGGATGTTGAATATATGATGTTACAAGGCGGCAGGATAAAATGTTCTGGATGCTTTAAAATATTTCTTGTTATAAGAGAAACTGAAAGAATATCTTGAAATGTTTCTTTCGTTGTTGGTGGGCTTCTGTTCCTCCCATTGTTCTTACATTACAATTTAATTTACTGTCAATTGTTACTAATATCTTTCTTAATAAATACTGTATTAATAGGAGTTACATGATATAAAATTCTAAAACGAATGCAAAATGGCAGAGTATTGTACTTGTTGGATTACGTATGTAAACAATACAGAATTCAGACTAAACTGAGAAGCCAGTTATTAACTGCCAGTGCAGTTCTGTAAATGGTGGATAGAATTTAGACGGTAGCTCTAGTACAAATTTGGAACAGGGACAACTGCAGATGCAACAAGGGAAGCCAACAGAAAATGCACAGAAATATGGAATCTTTGCACTCAGTTTTTTGTATAATAGGATTTGATAAATAGTGAAGGGAATTTCTGCAAGTAATACATATAAAATTCAATGTTTCCATATGACCTCTCTTTGTTAAGAACACTGCAAGATTATTATCTGCCCACATTTATCTAGATGCTACTACTTTTGTTGTTTCTTCAATCAGTGTGTTTTTCCTGAAAATTTTCGAGTAGAAGTTATGTCAATGTACTCTAAATAGTTTGCATTTTTTTAAATGGTGCTATCATTCCTGTACCAATTCTTCCAAGAAATGAACATGAAATGCTTCACATTTGATAATTGTTCTGCTGCACATTTTCTGCAAAAATTAATCTAAACATTACAAAGAATTTATTCTGTAACCCGCAAGTTGTTGATTCCTGATATATTAAGGTGATGAAGTGAGAAACGGACTGCAGCAGTGCACAGACTAGAAATTATAGTGTGTACGTGTTTGAACATAGTTCCAATTTTGTAATTAAAATTGCCAACTGTAGTTAATCTTGCAGTAGTTCTTCATCAACATGTACAATTAGATTTATAGTTATGAAATCTAAATGTGTAGAAAATACATGGAAGTCAGAATACACCTGATACACCTAAGTCGTTCTTATAGATTTTGATACAAAACTGCATCTGCTTTGTCACTACGATTATTACAGCAATATGTGCAAAAGCTGCAGTTGCTAATGAATCAAATGTGTGCTTGTAACACCCAATCAGAATCAAGACTCAGATATATGTATTTACTACAAGTCATGCTCTGCAGATTGTAATCACACTGTTGTTAGGAATTTGCATTTCACCAGTCTTCTTATCTTCTGAAAAGCGAGTTTGGTATTTATATGAACTGTTAAAAATGCCTGCCATTTTTCTGTCCTTTCTGTTGGCAACCATGAAGAATGCTGTGCTTGCCATCACACTGAGTTATTTGAAAACTTACAGAACTCTGATGTCAGTCATTGCAGATTTAATAAAATGAGATGAATTTTTCAACAAAGGGTCCTTTGTTTCTACATTATTATTCTTGCTGTCATCATCATCTTTTGTAGCAAATTTATTGCCGTCTATGATCCATTAGTCAACCAGCACCTACGCCTAAGTAGCTTTGGAAGCTGATACCAGACCCAGCCATTAGCAGTTTTGGCAGTTTCATTGCATAGTTTCGCATATGTTCTAGTAAAGGCAGAATGATAAAATTGAGAAGAATGAGATGGGCTGGGCATGTGGCACATTTGGGTGAGGAGAGGGGGGTGTATATGGTCTTGGTGGGGAAACTGGAGGGAAAGAGACCACTGGGGAGACCTAGGCATAGATGGGTGGATAATATTAGGACGGATCTGAAGCTGAAGTTCTCCAAATTGGACGTGTTTAGAATATGCAGAATATTCTCTTAAGTGTGGCTTTACCATACCAATTTTCACAAAACTTAGCATTGCTGAATGGCATTGTGTTGATACCTTCTGAGCCAAATTGCATCGAAATCAGTGAATAAGTTAGGGAAATTATGGTCTAATTTATTTATACCCTCATGTCAAGTACACCTGTCATTAAGCTGATATCGACAAAATGTACACTTGTTTGGCAACTGCAGGTGATTCCTGTACCAAATTTTATGCAAAATCTGACAGTCTGTCACAAATACTAGGTTACAGGCTGGTGGATGTGGTTTCCACATACAACATTCTTCTTAGTTCAAAAAGACGCCAAAAGACTGGAACAAGAGTCTTGTTCCACAAGGATAGGAATTTCTCATTAGATACACTAAGGTTAAGAATAGAAGTTACTGAAGGATTGAAAGTGTAAGAATGTTCTTATGACAAATCAAGGAATCACATCAGTGAGCATCTGGTGTGTAACCCTGCTGATTTCAGCAAGACAAAACATGTAGTTAAATTTCTTGTATGGAAAGTGAGGAGTTAATATTGGAAAAATGCATTAATCTTTTGAAAGCCAGTGGTTACTATATACACCCTCTGCTGTCACATTTACATATCTACTTCTTGCCCTTACTATAGGGTATTTACTTGCTGTGTGTGATCCTTAGAACAATTGATGATTAGTTCTTAAAGCAGTAACCAACTGGTCTTTATAGTGGAGACAGTTTGTTCTCTGTGAGGTAGGAAATCAATTTTTATACATCAGGCTGTGCCATGGTTCATACAATCCATGTGAGATGTGTGGTGAGCAAGCTGGCAGAGGGATAGGTTTTCTCTTGAGTACTTCATCTTCCCTTGTCAATATAATTCCAGTACACTATGTCATTTATCTTGATACAGGTACTACTATCAGGACAAATGGACAAGAGCAGGGAACCTTTAAAGCATGGGTGCACAACTGATTTTAGAAAACACTCATAACCATCATGTTGGGCTGGTCTGCAGGCAGCACATTTAAACTTCAGAGGAAGTGTATGCTAACCTCCTAAACTATTGTGCATTTTTATAGTATACAGATATTGTGTGTGTAAGCATATATATATGCACACACACACAATTTACAAGTGTGACAGGCTGTGGGTTGGAGATCCATGCCTTAACGTAAAGTGGTAAGTTTGATATAGGTGCCTTGGGAGGGTGGGGGTTGATTGGCACGGTGTTGGGCACAATGGCATTGCTAGAACCAATTATGGGGAAAATTGGGTTGCATGGAATTTGGACGATGTGGACCGCACATTCGCTTAAAATTCGTGCACTGTTTGGACATTAAACATTTACACAATGCATTATCTGCAGATGCTGCCGGCTGACGCAGGTGTTTATGCTGCGTATTTATATTTTTTCTGCTTACGAAATTTTATCTTCTATGTATTATTTTCAGCCGAATTCAGCGAAGGTAGGTGTAATCCTCATGCGGATACAGAGGTAATAAATCTTTCGTTGTCATTCCTCAGAGAGAGAAGTTACTTACATCAAAAGTAAATACAACACGTAATCACTGCACTCACACGCGTATAAAACAGGTTATGGTAGGTCAGGTTTGGGCCCTTCCAGTCAGAACCATTGGCGGGTGTTGAAATTAGATCTGCCCAGTACGTCACTCTCGTCATCTAGTACCCAGATGACGACTCTTTGATTATAGTAGTAGCCCGTAGTTATTATGCATTTTCAATTGTATGTACCATTGTCAGAACCTTATATAACTCTCTGTCGGTACACTAAAGGTAAAGTGTTCATACAGGACAGATTACTAGGCTTATTGCAGTGCCGAACTTGTAATATTTTATTGCCAATTGAAGTTCAGTCCCTAGGGGAGTACTTACCAACATATTGGCTACCCTGCGGTGCGACACACGAGGACAGTCATGCGCACACGCATGAGATAAAAGGAACAGCTGAGCGACCGAGAATGAACAGAGTGCAGTGGTTTATTCCCCTCGGCCAAGTGCGTAAATGCTTGACTGAAAAGTTACAATAGGTACGGGAGTTTAGGCACGTTAACGTACAGTAATCGTAAACAGTGCAACTGCAGTACTGGCGTTGTGGAGTGCATCGTCAGAGGATGGCAGACGAAGCTAAAATTCAAAGGTAAGTCGATCGTTAATAGTAGTAGCGATGACAGAAGGCTGATAACTTTTAAATCGAGATTACGTGCGAGCTCTAAAGCATGGCGCTGTGAGGTTTGTAGAAACAGAATTGTATTTTAGACATACATTTAACCTTTTGTGGTGTGACATTAAGTCTTAGATTTTGAATGCTGAATTACACGTACGGAGGGAGTACAGAGAACTGTTGGCCTGCTGTCGTAAATGTATATACATGTTTAAAGCTGTGGATGTCACGGTTACACGTGCTGGAATTAGAGATTAAAAGAAGTGTTTTGGCTAAGACTGGTATGTGTGTACATTCTATTCATGTTCTGGCTTCCGCGCAATTCGGACAGACGACTTGGTTTTTTTGGGGCCGTGTCTATTCCGGTACCGATTTGAATTCCCTTAACGCCGGCTAATGGTCGTGAGCTTGCACGTTATGGGCCTGACAGTAAGCCAGTAAGATTACACGTACGTAATGAAACACATGGCAACCGGCAGAGTGGGGCGAGTTTAAGCCAGCCAGTTATGTCTCCATTTTGGATTAAAGAACAAGAGCACGAAGACTCAAATATGCCAGATTTTAACAATATGAAATGCATGTTTTAGTGATGAGCCCCCCAACACTGGGACGATCTTAAAATTATTCTTAAACCGCTTGCATACAGGTCTGTAAGCAGTTTTCTGGTTTGGAAAGTATCGTGTTGGTGCCATCGGTGAACCTAGAAGAAGCTAAAGATCGAGGATGAATGCAACTTTGTGGTTTTATGTATACCACGTAATGTCTTAGCACTCATTAAGTACGTTCGCGCACAATTTTAAAAGCGGTTGCTACCTTCGTTGTATCTGTCTATCCGTCCGTCCGTCCTGCCGTCTGTCCGCATGGAACAACTCGGCTGCAAATGGACGGATTTTAATGGAATTTGATATTTGAGCATTTTCTTAAATTTGTCGAGAAAATCCAAGTTTTATTAAAATCTGACAAAAATGACGAGTACTTTACATGAAGACCAGTACACAGTTGTGATCGTATCTCGCTCAGTTCTTAGAATAAAAAATGTTTCAAGCAAAAGTTTTAGAGAAAATCGAAACAAACACTTTATGTTTGGTAACTTTCCTTTTTTTTTCCCGAAAATGCTGCCGTTTCTGAGATAATGTGGAAAAATGTGGTAAGAGCCACACAGAAGGCAACAGATGACAATATGGCGCATGCGGATTGCATGCTGCATAACTAAGGCTACAACCACGCAATCAGAATATGTAATACTGCAACGATGGTTACCCAAACGTGCCTCAATGTTGCCTCATACTTACATTGCCTCTGTTGTTTTATATTCATGTTCACGTTGTGTTTGTTCTGTAGTTACCTCATTTCTCTCTGTACCTTTCACGTGACAGCCGTCAGTGTACGTGGGGTGTCATCGGTCACGTAGCTCCACATGTGACCATACGGTCTCGAAAAACATTTCTGTGTAAAAGGAAAAATTCCTGTGCAGTGGAAGTGTGTGAGGGATTGGAGGTATATCTCCACGCGTTCTTAACCCACATTTTATGTGCATTTAACATCCATTTGTTAATATTAAATTATGTAAATAACATGAATATTGAGGACCCGAAGGGGAGATGTGTAAATAGGAGTGTATTTTAGCTACAATCTTGCAATGTACATATCGCATCTTTATTTGGGGGGAGGGGCGGGAGAGGGGGAGGCGGGAACTAATGTAGCTGTGAGAAATAATAATAATAATATATTCAGTCTAACACGAAAGTTTAAAAGACTGGTTACGTTAGTGTACATTGATTTCAAGTCACTCCTGATGATGGACACAGGAACTGTCCGAAACATGTAGAGTTTTATTCCAAAAATAAATTTGAGAAATTAGTGCATCTAGTTGGTTTTATTATAAGAATTCATCACAATGTTAGTCACCTGAACGTCAAAGACCTTGAATTGTTCTTTCATTCGCTTTCGAATGAAACAGGCTGTGGATTATTTTAAAGTAGGTTTGTCGCTAGATGGAGAACAGGTATCGATGTTTGCTGTAGAACTAAAGAGGTACTTAAGCTCCTTGTGTCACATACCATTGTTTTCAGGACCTATATGAGTCCCGTAAAACAAGGAAATAACGTATCGAATCTCCCACTTTACTACCACCGACTCCACGTCTTTGTTGCCAATTTACCTATTGTACCTATTCTTACCTGTAATGCAACATGTTAAAAATAAAGCATTGTAAAACGGAGATCTCAAGTCCAATAAGACAGTTAGTATGTATTCCCTTTTATATTTTGTTCAGTTTGTATGGCCCCGATGAAGGACCTACTTTTAGGCCGAAACATGTTGCTCTAATGAAATACATAGAAGTTTGGTTGTGTTGAGGGACCGCGGTAGCACAGTGGTTAAGGTGCTTTGCTACAAATCGGAAGGTCGCTGGTTCGATCCCAGCTGGTGTCATTGGAATTTTTCATTGACATAAAAATCCTTCCGATCGCACTATGGCCCTGGGGTCGACTCAGCCTCTAACAGAAATGAGTACCAGGAGCATTTCCTGGGGGTAAAGG
>Ga0123352_10013338_pt1 | contig 13043 bp, 14 predicted proteins | sample TergutLab28metaG_FD_89700 | JGI IMG/M metagenome (GOLD analysis project Ga0123352, IMG submission 89700) | Labiotermes labralis P1 segment gut microbial communities from Petit-Saut dam, French Guiana - Lab288 P1 | ecosystem: Host-associated > Arthropoda: Insects > Digestive system > Gut ... | reverse complement strand
TCAGGGTAGTAGTCCATGCTAAACACATTACATACATTAAATTTCAATGAGTTACAGAAAGAGAACACAGTAACAGGATAATATAACTAGATAAGATAAGACAAAAATAGCAAAGTAAAAAAAATTACAGAATAAACGAAACATTACACAGAATAAACGAAACATTACAATGTGGTTCAGGATGACCATCCAGTTGATATTACTTCTACAACCCACATTTTTAAGTACCATTTCAAAATCTTCAATCTCAATTGTTTCAGGTAAAAGGGAGTTACTCAAAAGCAGCTGGTATAACTTATGCCACTTCCATTTGCCCTGTAATTCAAAGCAGATGTCACCAATATGCTGGTCATGATACCGAATAGGCAAATGCATGACAAAATATATATTTGCCACAGCTATTACACAGCAATTAGTGGTGGTACCAACAGTGTCATTCTTGCCAATTTTAATTTATATTTCACTTGCTCCTACTATGTCTAAATCTTCCAAAGGTTTAATTCAGTTTGTAATACAGGTTCAATTTCCTTGGTTACTTTTGATTCAACCACATTCAATATTTAAGAAAATTAATTATTAAATATTTTTTCTTAAATTCCACTTACATTTACAGATTTTATTATTTTGAGGAGTAGTGTGCTTACTATAACCTGAAATTTTCATGAATTCATTCTGTGCACTCCCTAGTCATGATCTCCTTTGTGTGCATGTATTACTTATTAATCTAATCCCCTTGTTCCTGCATTTACTTTAAACTAACAAATTTACAATGACAGAGCTTAGAGATAATGATTCCTCTATAAAATGGTAAGTATACATAACACACACCCAAAGTATCCTAAGAGCATTTGTTATGATAAAATACAATTTACACAACAAATCTTTTAAATTTACTTACATACCAGTTCTCCAAAACAGAATTCAACAAACTTATGATAACGGCGCTTCTCTAGTCCTGTTTCCAAGTGAAGGTCAACACCATGAAGCTCTATATCGTGGCTACGCAGTAGTCGCGGAGTTCAAAGCGTACAATTCTATGCAGAAGTCCCTTTCCAGTATAGTAATCTGCAAATTTCAGATACACAAAGAAGCATAACTATCCAAATGCTTAGGAAGTTTCCCTCGTGTACATCTATTTAATGCGGTGATAAAAGAATTGAGATAAATAGCAGCACAAGAAACATACCCCATCTGAAACAATTGTATGATAGTAGGCAGAATCAAGAATGGATGATTAAGCTTCACTGGCACTAGCTATTTTGTATTTGCATTGCATTTCAACACCTGTTTTACATTCTTGCACTCACTGATTACATAAGCGTAACTAGTTGCACCCTTCTGACAACATGATGACGACTCTCCATCTACTGTAAAGCCTTGTTGCTTGCCGCCATATCGCTCCTCGTCGAAAAAGAGGGAATTTCCGGGTAGCCCCACATTACACGCACTTATTTAACACCGCATCGCATCCAATACAAACACCTTGATTTGCTGCTGACATGAATTTTTTGGTCCTTCACGACTATAAATGTTTAATCGATGGCGGAAAAACTATTGCTGATACACGCTGCTACGTTACTATACTCTTTCCCGTTGTGTATAACACAGATCATCTAGTATAGTGTATAATATGCCGCTCACAAGCACAGATCATCTAGTTTACTCTCACGGACTTTGATCCATGCGCAAAAGCTTGTGTGTATGTTTATACACCACAGGCAAAGATTATAAATGACAACCAGTTGGAAGTGGTCTGTAACCGGCTGCGGTGTGCTGCAGTGTTGTTTGGTGTGTACGGTGATGTGAGTGCAGCAAGAGATATATGCACGTTGCCCCGAATGCGGACTGGCTAATATGAATTTCAACTTTGTGGTGGCCCCTAGAGTGTTTAAAGCGATTCAAAATGTTGACATTACAGAATTATCAAAATGCACACCCAAAGAAATTCGCCCGATCCTGCCATGCCTTGTTCGAATGAGCTTGATTTCCCCTCTAGACAACACCAGGGAATGTGCTGAAGGCAGAAAAGAAATTTTAACTTTATTGTCAGGAATCGAACTTGTCAACTCAATTGTTGCTCTGCTGTCCATCGACTTTCATGCACTGGAGAGCGATGTAAAAAAGGAGCAGCAACTGAGGTAATTTAACCGGGAAACAAAGTGTTGCTCCAGCAATAAAATTCATTTAAAAAGAATGACAGTTTACTTTGCATTCCGGTGTGTTGTATGATGAAGTACTTAGAAGTATAGACTATTTTCCACTATTATTATTATACATTTAAAACAATAATTGCCCGTATTATAATTTATATATAATAAATTTTGTGGTGAATGGTAGTCCATACTTCTATCTAAATGCAATGTAGTCTGTAAGTGGATAATGAATCAAAGCCATATGTAAGTCAGTTTTTAATTCTTTGAAAAGGTATGTATATTACAGACTTCTCATATTTTATTTTTGAAAAATACCTATCTCCTTAATTACTTATGTACTTACTTCATGGAGTAGAGTTGTTCTTGAGAAGCTAACAGGTTCTCAGCTGGTCAAGAAATTCCCAGCATTTTACGGAACCTGAAGGCTCCTTACCGCATTCACAAGCGCCCTCCACCTGTACCTGTCCTGAGCCAGATCGATCCAGTCCATGCCACCACATCCCACTTCCTGAAGCTCCATCTTAATATTATACTTCCATCTATGCCTGAGTCTTCCAAGTGGTCTCTTTCCCTCAGGTCTCCCCACCAAAACCCTGTATACACCTCTCCTGTCCCCCATACGTTCTACATGCCGCGCCCATCTTGTTCTTTTCTACTTGATCACGCGAACAATATTGGGTGAGGAGTGCAGATCATTAAGCTCCTCATTATGTAGTTTTCTCCACTCCCCTGTTACTTCATCCCTCTTAGGCCCAGATATTATCCTCAGCACCCTATTTTCAAACACCCTCAACCTATGTCCCTCCCTCAGTGTGACCGACCAAGTTTCACACCCATACAAAACAACAGGCAAAATTATAGTTCTGTATATCTTAATCTTTAAATTTTTGGATAGCAAACTGGAAGACAAAAGATTCTGCACCAAATGATAGCAAGCATTCCCTGACTTCAGTCTGCTCTTAATTTCTTCCTAAATAGAATTTTAATTTGTTAGGGTTGTTCCCAAATGTTTGAACTCTTCCACCCTTTCAAAGAAACTGTTATCAATCTTCATATTGTGACTTTACCCTGCACTCTGATCTTGAGACATGACCATGTCCTTAGTCTTATCAGCATTCAATTCTAGACCAATCTCCTTACTAGCGACTACCAAAGCTTCTGTGTTTTTCTCTATAGTATGTATGCTTCTACCCATTGTATTAACATCATCAGCATAAACCCAAAGCTGATGTGTACCATTTAATTATAAGCTTGGTTTACCTGAACCCTCCTAATGGTGTACTCTAAAGCAAAGTTGAAAAGCAATGGCAATAGAGCGTCTCCTTGTTTCAAACCATTCCTAATAGGAAACATGCGAGACAAATGCCTGCCTACCCGGACTTTGCTTTGGGTTTCATTCATACACATTTTTATTAGCCTTACTGGTTTCATGGGGATACCAGACTCAATAAGAATATTATATAAGACCTCCCTCCTAACTGAATCATAAGCTTTCTTGAAGTCTATAAAGAGCTGATGCACTGGTTCATTGTATTCCCATTTTTTCTCAAGTATTTGGTGAATGCAGAATATATGATCAGTAGTTGACCTGTTGCATCAAAATCCACACTGATGATCTCCAGTAATTTCCCCTGCATATGGAATTAACCTAGACAGCCGGATGTTGGATAAAATTTTGTACGTAATTGGCAAACATGATATGCCTCTGTAATTACTACAGACTCTTGTCACCCTTATGGATAGGTACAATGATCAACTCCTTCCATTCCTCAGGAAATTCCTCCTTATTCTGAATATAATTAATAAGTTTATGGATCTTAGCTTGAATCAGTTCTGCCAGAATTTGATCAGTACTTGGTGATTTGTGTCTTTTTAGCTTTTTAATAGCCATATCAACCTCCAAGGCACTCGGCTCAGTCACTAGTGGTTGTCTTGTATGTATTTCTGCCTGCCTACCATCACTAACCCCATGTACACTATATGGTTGAGAGAAATGGTTCCTCCACCTAGCCAAAGTTCTGTGAGAGTCTGTAATCAAATCACCCTTCTCATCTTTTACTATATTAGTACTAGGCTGGTAACCCTTCTTAAAATCATTGATGCCCTGTACAAGTGTCATATATTTTTTATCTGGCTGGTAGTTTCAAGTTCATCAATTTTATCTTCCAAACATTCCTTCTGTTTGTTCCTGAAATGTCTGCTTTTTTCACATCTTACATTGTTTAGATTATTTTACATTGCTTAGTTACAGTTTTGAAATGAAGTTTGTTGCATGTGATCCAAATGTTTCCCATTGTCACCATGTTTGTTATTGTTGACTGGGAAAAATGTATTGAAAACAAGTTGTATATGTGTCTGTATTCTGTATTTATAGACCATTTTGTAAAACCACCTGCATGGGCCCTCTCATTCAGTTGGCTGTCAGATGAAATCTGAACAGTGTCTATGCCTGGCCACCATGTTGCTGCTGCATATTCTGGGGGAAAAAAATGTGAATAAAATTCATATATTTCTGAAGATCTAAACTGTTTTAACTGCTGCTGGTGTCCTGCCATACAACTGTGAACTTAAAAACTGGGAGATGGAGGTAGTCTTGAATGGAAGAGGACATATGCACACACAAAGTGCATAATTACCTCATAAGCCTATATTTTTCCTTAGGAAAACAGGCAAAAATAGAAAAATCATTATTTTTGTGGTCTATCTCTGGCTGTCAGTTTTAAACTGCTGTCTCTCTTAATAGAGTTATGTTATGTTGAAGGTACACACCCTGTCTAGGGAACTGGTTAACATAAGTAAGTTCAGAGATCACTGTTTTATTAATTTGACTGTGCTGAATGTTTTCTTCATAAATTTTTTTTCAGACAGAAACTAGGCAGTTCCCAGTCAGACAGTATTCTTATCCAGTCATTACAGAATGGCATTGCTCTGGAGTTTGAGCGAAGTGATTCAACCCGTAGATTACGTCTTGTCCTTAGCGAGTTACTGTTTATTTCATCACAGGTAAATGGAGAGTTGAAAATCAGAAACATATACATACTGGCAAACTCCATTACCACTTTAAAAGCAGTTGTCACAGATATGTAGCATTAATCATCAGCTTAATATATTTGTACTTGATATCCTGCACCTTGTTACTATTAATGTCTCATTCAGTTTAGTATGAAAGGGCAGAGGGCTAATTGGAGGACTTTTGGATGCAATAGGATGTGGGAATCATTAAGTCTCACCCTGGTACTGTTCCATCACTTCTTATTCCCTTTCATTATTAGATCAAGGTCAGTAAGATACATCTCTTATCACTTCATGTGATAACAACAGAAACTTGAGTGAAAAACCTAAATTGGTACCACAGCTACCAAGCCAGGATTTACTTTGTCAGCTATAGTCTTAGGAAAGGACATTTGAAAGGAAGTGAACTTTGCCAGAATTGAGGTTCTCACAGTGTTTTTCTGAGGAATTAGGTCTTCTGGAACATAATGTTGTGTTGTTGGGCGAGTGGTTCCAGACATTTTTAAGGAATGTGGTGGCTGCAAAACACTCACCCAGTGACACAGGCCCATATCCCAGCAGACCTAAATCTTCAACATAAAATTTGTATTGTCACATTTTCTTGATATCCATAGTTTGTCACACATCTAATGTTTTCAGTCAAAATGCACACAAACATTGGCCAGTATAATCCAGGTATTATTCCACCTTCCAACTTAACATGGGTTGTCATAACTATAAATCATGTGACATCATACTTCATTACTTTTGCAGTTATTTCAGACTGATGTATGTGAACCAAGGATTGTCATGCCTACTTCGTTACAGATTCATGAACAGCAGCGGGGACAGGAATTCTACATGAAACAATCAGATCTCTTTGATAATAAAGTGTATGTAGAGGAGATCTGTGATGTGATCTGCATTGCCTTGGCTGAACTACCAGCAGTACTGAGCATACAGGATGTTGTAGAGACATTGCTTCATGTGAAACATGGTCCTGAGATCATTTGTGGGGTGGTTGCTAACTCACCTGACTGTTTCAGAGAAGGTGTGCCCTGTAGTAGTATTTAATCATAGAATTTATAATTACTGTACTTGGCTTTTGAAGCTTTAATTTGTATTAATACAGTTAGTACTACAGTGCACATGTGTGTTCGATGTGTAAGAAACTTATCATAGCAGCAAAAGTATTTCTTTCTACAGTTTTATTTTAATACTTATACATTAAAATAGCAATGTTACAAATTCCATCTTTAGTGACACATCAGTTTTATGAGTGTTTTTGCTACATCCTTTGCTACAAGGACATGAAATAAGTGTACACTGAGAAGGTTGTATGTATCTATCCAACTGTGTACAGTTTTCACCTCAAACTACTGAACATGTGGTGAATATTTTAAATTGATGTTGTGGTTAAATCTAATGTAATTCTTCAGTAAGTTGTTAGACAAGTGTGATTAGTATTAGTCAAAAATATTACCCCTGATAATATGCTGTGCAGCAATAGGTATGTATTTGAAATGAATTAATTTCAGGGTCAGATGGTATGTAAACTTGCGAAGAATACATTTAGCAAGTTAGGAAATGTCCACGGGATGTAATGGTTCCAGCATGTTCACCCATGTATGGTTCTTACACAGTCCTTCGGACGTCTTAGTAACAGATTTATAGTTAATCATGCTCACTTATTATGTTTAAATTATTAGCTGTTTCTGTAGTCTGAATTCATGCCTCACAGACAACACAGTCTTTCCATTATACATAGCAAATGTGTGCTGTTTTTATATGATTTTAACTAAAATCTGAAAGTGCTGATAGATTTTATTAAGGTCTTCACTTTCTGAAATGTTATGCAGTGCAGGTTGATAGTTGGTTATTGATGTTTTGGGGTAGTTTGTCAGTCCCACCTTTGAGGGTCAAGCAGTCCAAGAAGATGGGACAGATATGCTGTCACAGAATATCGGTAGCCAATTACCTACTTCACAATGTAACATCCCAGAAGAGTGGCAGAAGCCTGAAATCTCACAGATTTTAGTAAAACCCCAAAATTTGAAAATGTGGACACAAAGATGGGCAGCGGACATTATAAGACTAATTGTCACATTTTGTAACTGCTTTGCAAACATATATAAAAAGTATGTGTATTCCAAGTTACTCTTATTTATTTAAGGTTTCTTTAATGAAGTAACTTGGGCCGTACAGATGCGGGGTGATTGGTGAATGATGAATTGGACTTGTTTGTGGCTCAATTTGAGGGACTAACTCACCATTTTGCTGTTGGCTGAAGAAAAAAAAAAATGTGTAGCACACAAACAATTAATCAGCCATACTAAGTCTGCGTAACTGACAAAACTGGGAAAATTTTTATCTAAGACTGAATGCAAATGGGAAAGTCAAACAATGGAAACATAGGAAGAGAGTGGAGAACTGCTGTAATAGCAGCTGCCTTTTGTAAGCAGTCACAGTCCTTCATACTGTGTACCCAACAAATAAATATCACATGTATGTATATATATGCTCTGGTGGCCCATCTTCATCACCGTCATCCAGTGGGATGTGCTGTATATGTCCCTCCATTTTAGAAATGGATTCATACAACTTTTTAGGGAGAGTCATTAAAGGCTGATGGATGATAAGAGATATTAAGGATGGCAGTTAAAGTATTAATAAGCTTTCTGTGTGTGTGTGTATGTGTGTGGTGCGTGTGCAAATGTATGCAGTTAATTTTATGAACACATAACATTAAATTGATTACTCTTGTTATATGTGTTAGTATGTACAAGCTTAATTGCAAATGGGGAGCGGCAGGAGGAAGACAATGTCGGTGGACGGATTCGCATGCAGGCTCTGAGCATGTTGTGTCAGATGAATCCAGTACAGGCACTTGCCATCCGAGCAAAATGTGTACGTACCTGTTGCAATTGATGTTCAAAGTCCAAATGTGTTTATGAAAGAATCTTTTATTTGATTGAAATTGCCATAAAACTGTAATTTCATTTACAGGTGGAACTTTGTCGCATGCCAGCATTAGCTATCATGCTTAGTCTAGATCACGCAGGGCGCACTCTTGGTACAGATGCTGAGGGAGATATGGTGGCCTTTGTGTCTGGCTTGCTGCTCGGTAATGACCAGCAGGTCCGAAATTGGTTTGCCATGTTTGTTCGAAATGGACAGAAGGTATGTGAGTTTAATTGTGAGAAAGTAATAAGAAATTAGCAAAGCCAGTAGAGGTTTTACATTATGCAAGGGATAGTGGATCTAGTTCTTAAAGAATGCGTATAAAAATCGTTTAACAAACACGCTTCTCTACTTTCTTGTGGACCATATGAAATAACTTTTTATCTTCCAGAGGAAGTGGGAGTCTCAAACAGCTCTTCAGTTACTCAGAGACGAACTGTTGCGGCGCCTGCAGACCATCATTCTGTTCTCACTGGACAGTCAGTTGCCAGATTCTTGTGTTGTACAGGCTTCTGCACTGCTACGTTTGTATTGTGCTCTACGTGGCATTGCAGGCATCAAGTGAGTTAGGTGTAAGGCCCTGTCCACAGAACTTGGTTAGAAAAAGATAGTAGTTATTTTGGTCTTAATTCATTTCAAGTGTTGCCTCAGTGTATTCAGTAGAGATGATATCTGTTAGTATAGAAAGTTCATCATGGTATCAGGAGAAGGTCATACATACATGTCAGTATATTTTTCTGCAGAAGGTTTTCACAGTATTTGTCATCTCTATATCAAAGTTTAACTGTGTCAATAAGTCAGCAAACAAGAAACATTCATTTTTAATGAAAAGAAACAAAATAATTATGTTTTGAAATTCATTTAATTACAAATAAAGAAATTAATTTAAAAAAAGGAATTTTACCACATATGTATCTATCAGTTGAGTGCACATGCATGCTTGTGCACATGCACATGCATATGCATATGTGCATCCACAAATATATGTTTGTATGGTGCATGTACAACTACAATTTCAGATATTAGTAGCTTAATACCATTCATTACCTCCAATTTGATACCTGTTGTATTTAATAGAAAGGCATACTAAATTGTATATGTGCGTGTGTGCTTGCAAATACGTGTGTTTATTAACGTTTTGGCGCCGGAATTATTTTTTTTAATTTTAGCACACCCTGTATATAAAATGTGAATAACACAGGAACCAAATATGTTAGAATTATGAAAGAAACTGCATTTTGAAGAGAAAGAAACGGAGAGTATATACCATGTTAAAAATATTCAGTACCTATATTTGTTGAATAAATATATAAAATGCAACTTTAGAGGTTAGCGGTGCAGTATGACCACTATAGTTGACATTAGGCGTCAAAAGGTTAATTATGTACAGAACGTATCGAACATAACACAATGAGTTCCACAACTTTAATCAGAAACAGTTTCAATGCAGTGAGTAATGAATGAATAGAAATCATTGTGTTATGTTGATATATTCAATGCATACTCAATACAGCCCCACACACACACACACATTCACCTTCACACACACACACACACACACACGTTCACATGGAGGGTGTTTGGAAGGTAATGTTTCTGTGTGTTTGTATCTGTACTCCTAGACAAGGTATCAAAATGAAACAAAACACAAAATATAGCTCAGAACATGTACTTTGTTCCTGTGCCTCATTATTTCACATATGCTCCCTCTTGTTCAATACAATTCCACCAGCACTGAACATATTTTTCAAACCCATCATTGTAGAACTTTTCAAGCTGTTCTCAAAACCATTTTCCTGTAGCTTCATGAGCTTCTTCATCACTTGTGAACGTAATTCCTCTTACCTCTTAAATGCAACTCATTTGATTTAAGATGACCAGTATAATTAAGAAATATAATGTCATACGTTGATTATTTTTAGGGTCACTCTCTGTTTTCTTTAGGTTCCAGGAAGATGAAGTTTCATTAATTGTGCAGCTTCTGACATCTCATCCACCACCCTCCTCTGCTGGAGTTCGCTTTGTTTCTTTGGGATTATGTATGCTTATTGCATGTCCTTCCCTTATTGGACAGCAAGAACATGAGAAACGCAGCATTGAGTGGGTTCAGTGGCTCGTAAGGGAGGAAGCCTATTTTGAAAGGTGACTGGATTCAAATAATAATATGCTTCGTCAGTTACAAATAAGTTGTAATCTGGATTTGTTGTCAAAGGCCCAAGAATGCTACATTCACAACTGAAACATATTGCAGGAATTGCTGTTCAGTCATTCCCCACTGATCTCTGTTTCACTATAATGTTTTGTTCACATTATATGTTTCCTTTTATTTACACTATTGCTACATCCCACAGCTGAGAAAAAGACCTTAAAATTCATAACACTCGGGTGTTTGAGAACGTTGTAATAGCAAAGTCCTTGTGAACCTCTGTTTACGCATGTGTAATTTCTTTTGTAATTTTTGTTTAATAAATCATTCATATACACTCACTTGCCCAAGTAATTAGTTTTATAATATGCCTGTAATTTTTTGAAAATAAAACAGGCTTGAAACAAGGTGACCCTTTATCACCAATATTATTTAATTTGGCATTACACAAAGTATAAAACTGGTTCCTAGTGGTATAAAGATTGGTAAAGAACAATTGAAAGTATTAGCATTTGCAGATGATATTGCATTAATTGGAAAAAATAAAACAGAAATAATAACACTTTTTGTAGAAATGGAAAGCATTGCCAGAAAGTTCAGACTACAGATAAACCAAGAAAAAACAAAATATATGATAGTGGAAAGGAAAAACAGTTTTAAAAAAATAAAATAGGACATTTGAAAATAAAAAATTACAAACTTGAAAGAGTGGAAAATTTTAAATATTTAGGAATTATACTTAATGAAGATAACAATAACCAAATAGAATTGCAAGAAAGAATAAAATATGGTAACAAAACATGTTTTATGCTACAAAAATTTTTTAAAAATAAAATCATATCAAAGAAATAAAATTAAGACTAAAGAACACAACAATGGACAAAACGTTAACATATGCATCAGAAACTTGGACACACTAACAAACAGAAATAGGAAACAATTAAACATTTTTGAAAGAAAAGTGTATAGAAGAATTTTAGGCCCAGTATATAACAATGAAAAAGAAAATTGGAGGATATTAACCAATAAAGAAATTTATGCACATGTTAAAGAACCTACTATAATGGAGACAAAAAGGTTAAATAGATTACGTTGGTTTGGGCATGTACAGAGAATGGAAGAAAATAGAATTCCCAAAAGGGTATTATATGTGAGTTTGGGAACAACAAGATTGAGCCCGAGAAATAGATGGCAAGATGAGGTGAGAGAGGATGGAAGAATAGTTGGTAGACAAGGGTGGCAGGAAAAAGTACATAACAGAGAGGAATGGAAGAAGCTCCTGAGAACGGCAAGGAATCATCACATTCTGCACATGCCAATGGAATTAATGAATGAATATGCCTGTAGCAAGTCCGTAACAAATTCAGTCATGTTATTATGAAACGTTTGTTTTAATGAGTGTTCATTATGTCAGTTACAGCATTCCATCTACTGTATCCTTTTTATTTATCAATGCTATTAGTATCTTGGGCTGTATTGTGTTGAATCATAGGGTTATAACTCAGTATTGAATTGTGAAGGATGTGGAACAGAGCAACAGTGAGCAGATTTGAGGTACTGTTATGTTAAGACAGTGAGTGACCAAAGCCATAAGAAACCTGAATAAGGATAGTTGGTTCATCAGATGAGAGTAAAACTGGGCACCTGCTAAAAACAAGTCAAAAGCAGTGACTGGAGCAAATTTGCATGGTATCTGTGTTAAAACATGTTTATTTATATTATATAATTGATTTCTTAGTAGTTTTATAGTGTGTATGATAATCTTGGAAACACATTTCACAGCTGCACACTGTACACTTGTTTATAAGGTAATAAATGTTATGTGTTGACAGAGCTTCAAACTAATATTACAATGTAATATCATATGTGCCGGTCTCAGTGGCCGCACGGTCCAAGGTGAAGGTCTGCGGCTGTTCGCCTGCTGAGATTGTGGGTTCAAATCCCACTGGGGGCATGGATTTTTGTCTGTTGTGCATGTTGTGTATTGTCAGGTAGAGGTCTCTGCGACGAGTTGATCACTCATCCAGAGGAGACCTACCGACTGTGGTGCGTCGTTGTGTGTGATCTAGAAACCTCATGAATGAGGAGGCCCTGGCCCACTAGGGGCTGTTGCGCCAAAAAAAAAAAATCGTATGTAATCATATGTGGCATAGGAGAGGGGAAGAAAAATTTTATTTCCTATTGACAAGCCGTCTGTATTGTAATGCTGGAGACATGCTGACCCAAACACAAATATTGGACTACTTTTATCTCACACTCTCACATATTATAACAGACTTTGCTTTAGAGTATGGAGCTGTAGTAATTAAATTTACTTATTTATGTATTTTATTATATACAAAGTATCTTTGCATAATCATGTCTTACTTAATGAAAATGCCTTTGGAAACTAACATTTTCATGTGTAGTTTGAAGTGGTGACAGATAGCCAGTGCATTCTTCATGTTACTCTGAAATCTGTAAGTTTCTGCACAGTATTTTTATCTGTTGCCAATTATGTCCCATGTACTGTAGCTTCTTCTTGTGTATTCTGTTTGTAGTGCAAGTGGTGTTACTGCATCATTTGGTGAGATGCTGTTGCTGATGGCCATTCACTTCCATAGCAACCAACTTAGCGCAATCTGTGAACTGGTGTGCTCTACTCTGGGGATGAAAGTAAGTGCAGAGAGAGAGAGAGAGCGTTTGTCCGTGCGCGTGTGTGTGTGTGTGTGGGGGGGGGGGGGGGGGGGCGGCAGGGGTGTGGGAGGGGGGGGCGTTTTTTTTTTGTTTTTTTATTTTTTTTTTTTTTTGTT
>Ga0123352_10013335_pt1 | contig 13044 bp, 8 predicted proteins | sample TergutLab28metaG_FD_89700 | JGI IMG/M metagenome (GOLD analysis project Ga0123352, IMG submission 89700) | Labiotermes labralis P1 segment gut microbial communities from Petit-Saut dam, French Guiana - Lab288 P1 | ecosystem: Host-associated > Arthropoda: Insects > Digestive system > Gut ... | reverse complement strand
TCTTCTCCTTAATATCATCCAGTACTTGCTTACCTAGAGGGGCACCGCGGTAGCGCAGTGGTTAAAGTTCTGTGCTACAAATCGGAAGGTCGCTGGTTCGATCCCAGCTGGTGTCATTGGAATCCTTTATTGACATAAAATCCCTCCGATCGCACTATGACCCTGGGGTCGACTCATCTTCTAACAGAAGTGAGTACCAGGAGCATTTCCTGGAGGTAAAGGCGGCCGGTGCATAAGGCTGACAACCTTACCACTATCCTGTGTCGTTGTCATGAAATCTGGGAACCTTAACTTCCTGGAATTCTCTGGGCCACTCCAGGCCGGTAACTGCACTGCTTTACCTTTTTACTTGCTTACCTATACTTCTTCTTCTTCTTACCGTCACATCTATTCTTCCCTGTATCTTTCCTTCAATAACGTGTTTTATAAGGCTGTTCCTATGCAAGATGTGATCCATCCAGTTATCCTTCCTTTTTTGTTGTTTGTAAGAAATTCCTGTCTTCAAACCATTAAAAAAATCCTGCCTTTGAACTTCGTCCCTAACAACTAAAATTAATGTTAATAAAAATCCAATCAGATGCAACAGTATGCAGATATTTATTCACTGCAAAGTCACTCTACATGTTTCGGGTGTCGCAGCACCCATCATGTGGTATATATCTTTTGCCTGTTTGACATCAATAAATTTTAAACTCATGGTTCCGTGCATCACAATTCAATGTTAATAAAAATCCAACCAGATGCAACAGTGTGCAGATATTTATTCACTGCAAAGTCACTCTACAAAAAAAAAACTGAAATTAAATCCAAAGCCTCACATCTAATTTCATTCAGATAAATTTTAATATTAGCTATTATTTACGCTAAAGTCTCTCCCCAATTGGTTTTTTATGTTGGTAATAAACCATAATTTTGTATGTATTTTACATCAGCCCCAACCCACCCAAACGTCCTGTCTGAATAATCTTCCTTGATTTACGACAGCAATAATATTTGCTGAAGATTTATTAAACTTCTCACTATGTTGGCCAACAGACTGCAAAAATAAAAACACGCGCTTCTATCAAAACCGCAAATACCTCACTGTGAAGTACAAGTACAAGTACGCCACATCTAAATTCGTACTTTCTTTCTTTTATCTACATATCATACAAACATCCGTTTTCGCGTTCGAGAATAGCCCAAACGAAGAAGCTTACTCCCTTGCTTCTAGGGTTTATTTACTGCAGATACCATCCATACTATACACTAAGAAGTCACATTATTGATACAAAACACAGATTTAGTAATTAACTGTTTTTTAGCACAGACCTAAATTAATATACAAATATTATTAATGATGACTAGGAAATCATCCAATATGCCCGTTTATAATTAAAAAATAATGCGATAATAATGTGTTGTTTATTTATTGCTGCCTTTTACAAATATATAATCACAATCATGCTAATAATTACCGAAATCTTATAAATATGTTTTTTTCACCATGGGCAAGAGACCCTATTTGGCCAGGGCCTCCTTATTATCGAGACCTGACGATCACACTCAGACACACCATCTTCGGGAGGACTTCTATGGACGAGTGAATAGTCCTACGCACAAACCTCTACCGGACAACACAACACTCACAAGAGACAAACATCCATGCACCCCAGCAAGCGAGCGGCCGTAGATCCACGCCTTCAACCGCGCGGCCACTGGGATCGGCATAAACATAAACATAAACATAGAGTGCGTAATGCTATCACCGAAAGCAAATCACCGATATTGCTTCTAAATTGTACTCAAATAACGAAATCCCTTATTTTACAAAAAATTATGAATACGTATCTCCCTTTATAGAACAAGAAACTTTATTTAAAATGCTTGTTACTACATCAGTCTACGGTTGTGTGGGTTTCCTGAGAAAGACTGCAATTTTTACCGATATTTCACTACATATAAATTACTTGATACATTAAAGCAGCTGCCAAAGCAAGAAACAAATTTTCACGTTCGTCTAGCAATCAGACTGCAGTGCTGAGAAGAATACCTCTAAAAGTTGAGATTTTGTTTGTATGGCAGAATCTTAAAACACGGGATGTAATACACATGGGCGACGCGACCACGGCGTGCAGACCGGCTCTAAAGACCATTCAGTCTTTTCACAGTTGCACATCACAAATCCTCGTCGAAGCGCGTCACTTACTCAAATTTTTTAATTTCAAGAGACAGAACATGTGGAATGTTAACTCCGTGTTTAGTCCACAGGTTATATTGCCTTTAACATTATGAAAATATAGAAGGAAAGGATGCATAATGTATTTCACATAATATTCATTTACTTATACTCTCTTCATTATATATGAATTTTGGATTGAAAGTACCGATTAATTATTGCACTAACGAAATACAAATTAATACTAATTACCATATTCATATACGCGTGGCGTCATCTGGTGTCATATGGCCAAGGATGTGGCCTAGTAGTGGGATTATGTAAACAAGCTACTGAATGGGCTATTTAGATAACTGAAGAATAAAATCCAACTAGATGCCACTTATTACTTTATTATGCTTTTGTTAGGCTCAATATATTTCGGGCACCGTTATGCCCATCATCAGGAGCTCACGACGATAGCGTTGGTTACCACATAGGCCGTCTGGTTCTCGAGTTACTGCTGGTTGGAAGTTAAGTGCAGGCAGGATGGATGAGTGTCCGGACCGAAGGTTGTAACACGACTTCGGTCCGGACACTCATCCATCCTGCTTGCACTTATCTTCCAACAAGCAGCAAACTCGAGAACCAGACGTTCTATGTGGTAACCAACGCTATCGTCGTGAGCTCCTGATGATGTGCATTATGGTGCCCGAAACATGTTGAACCTAACATAAGCATAATAAAGTAATAAGTGGCATCTAGTTCGATTTTATTCTTCAGTTATCAAGATGATGCACGGTCCAATACACATCAAATTTGCAGGCTAATTGGAGTCCACATAATTCGGGGAATTCTTTACTACCTGAGAACGGACTGGCTTCTTTAAAAGGAACCTCCTCCTTGGATTGAGTCAGTCAGTTAACCAGTCAATCAGTCAGTCAGTAAGTCAGTTAGTTAGTTAGGTACGTAGTTAGTTAGTTGGTTAGTTAATTAGTTATATAGAGCTGTAAGATATTACCAATACCGCAGTGCTTTATATTTTGCTGTCACTTGAGAAAAATATTGGTTATCTAATTTTCATTATAAATAATTGCCTATAGAGATAATTGTTTTTCCATTTCCCCATGTTTTTGTACAATGAACTCATATTTCACAGAACACTGAATCGCCGAATATACCCGCCACTAACAAAATAACATCAAAACAAGTTTTCGGTCAGCCACATAAAAGCTTGCGAAATAAAAACAACAGCACCAGTATACATTAAATTTAGCACGACTTTTAAAAATTATGAACTAGAGAAACGGAAGCTATGGAAGCACCAATACGCCATATTATTCATTTACTTTGTCACAACTGAATTTTAAAAAAATCCTGACTTACAAGTGCCTATTTTATTTATATCTTTCATGACGAGTGCTTCACCTTAACGTGACAACGTTTAATGTAATTTTGAGCCCAAAAGCAGAATTTTCCACCTTTTGCTCTAATTGACAAAGCTTTATGATCTACGTAATTACAATGCTATTCGAAATGTAGTTTGTATTGCTAACCAAAGTAGAATAAAACAAGGGAAATAAATCTAAAAAATATGTAAAATTTAGGCTTCAGTGGATTACATTCCATGCCATTTTGCTTGTTTAATTGGCTTCGATGTACCGTTCGTTCAGCTATTACGCACGCTTTTCGTTAACGCTATTTGTTACAACGCGATGGAAGAATATCTGAAACCTGTCTATATAAATCGAACTTCCAGACACGCGTGTTGGCCGCTAAGCGATTATAGCCACAAGTGTGAAGACGCAGCATCCCTCCCCCCCTCGCCCCCATTTCTTTCACAAAAAGACCCTATTACTTTTATTACGTGATTATCTATAACGCGAGGTGTCACGAGAAAACAAATATCTCGGGTTATTGCAGAAACAATTGTACATTTGATAAGTGAAGAATAAAAAATCAACTATATGCAACTTATTATTTTATTTTACTTCTTATACGCTCAACATGCTTCGAGCACTACTATGCCCATCATCAAGAGTTCGCGACTATGTTGTTGATTAACACATTGGTCGTTTCGTTCTTGGTTTGCTGTAGGTTGGAAGTTAGGTGCGGTTAGGCTGGAGTAGTGTCCGGTCTGCAGGCTTTAGCCTGTAACCCGGACACTACCCCAGCCCAACCGCACCTAACTCCCAACATACAGCAAACCAATAAACATACGACCAATGCGGTGATCAGCATTGTAGTCGTGAGCTCCTGATGATGGGCATAGTAATGCTCGAAGCATGTTGAGCGTATAAGAAGTACAATAAAATAATAAGTTGCATCTAGTTGATTTTTATTCTTCAGTTATCACAATGATGCACGGTCCAATAAACATCAAATTGTACATTTATTGCTTATAATCTGTGTAATGACAAGTAATTATTTTCCTGTGGCTCACCATGTATTTCATTCAGTTCAACTGCTGCGTTGATAGTACTTAATGCCAAAATTCTTAATATGTTTCAGCAAAAAATGTTGTCATCAGTCAAATATCGTATTACAGACACCTCTAAGCGCAATGCATGGTATTTTCTTAAATTTCGTAAGCAATACTAATAAAACAGGAATAATAAAGATATACAAATGTTAGTATGACTGACTTTTGTGTGGGTTTTATTTGCCGTCTTGCTTTACAGTTACATAATGCTGCCAGCACCAACACGCCTTAAGTAAGGAAAACCGATTAATTTAGGTACGTATAAATTTATATATTTTGAGTCGCACGTCAGAATATCCATAAATTTTGGTTTTATCTTCGTGTGAAGTAAGGTTTACATTGCGTCGTTAGAAGATGGAGCGAAATTCGCCCATCTGTTAATATGACTGTAAACAGAGCAGGACGATATCTTCGAACGTAGACTCCCCAGTATAAAATTTCATCCAAATTATTCAAGTGACGTAGGAGATAATAGGAGTATAAAGAGACGGTAAGACTCGCAGATGAACTCTACTTCCTTATAATAATTTCATGTTGTGCGGCACTTTGCGCAAACATCGCATAATGAAATGGAACATGCGCACATGTAACTTACTCGACGTGCTACCAAATGGTTTTGAAATTCTTCTCTTTATGAAATTGTTTTCATTCCACATACAATTTGAAAACTGCGACCTGCCACCTCTCTGCAAGTCGTTTCAACTATACCTTCTACTTTTCTCATTTTACCACCATTTTTATTGCTATTCCTTTATGTTTCTACCGTAAATACCCCTATATTCCCACTTTCAAATTAAATAAATGCTCTCAGTAAATTGACAATCGTCTCTCTTAATATAAAATATAAAAGATACATGGAATTGGATAAGGCTAGAATTCCTACGTTAAGTCACTATCCTCTCCTCTAGAATCTTACAGCTGTAGGAAAAGGAATTGTCCAGTAGTTCTTAAATACAGTCTACGGTTTGAATGAGGACATTTCTTGGTGCATGCAGTCGTTACGAATTTTAGTAACTTCCTAAGTGACGTTAGCAACTACACACGTGGGTATAGTCAGTTTATTGTTCTGGGTCTACAATGGTTTCTGATTTAATAAAATACTTTTTGTACCATTAAATTTACAATAAAAGTTTCATTGTAACAAGTTTATACAACTATGAAACCTGCCATAAACTCTCGTCTCTCGCATTACGATGATACTGTCGACAGAACGAACCAATTCACTGCTCAACGTCCATGTTGTTTCGAAATCGTCAGATAAAAATTTCGAAGTTAGGCACAGATATGGCTCAAACGTACTGAAGTTGTTCACGAATTTCCAGTCAATCTGAAAACTCCTTGAAATGCTAAAACAGTATTACACAATGGTTCTGAGCAGTAGAAAATTATTCAGGTGGACAAATTATTTCATCCCGTATCGAAACAAATTTTCGTCACTGTCTTCACAAAAGTCTACCATCTTGCCATACCTTAACAAGTTCAATCCATAATACATAAATAACCAACAAAATGTACTCTAATATTCATGGCTTAGTTTAATCATAATCTTCTCACCAACATGTTTCCCATCTACAGGGTGACGTTATTATTCCAAGAATGCAAAACTGCAAATGTAGTTACTTGTGTCGCCGATACACCTAACCTCATTATATATATACTATGAGTCGGATTCATGCACGGAGAGTCGAACATATTAAAGTTAAATCGACTGTACGTTTTACAAACTTGTTTCCATTAGAGCCATTTAATATTATCTTTCGAGCTGTGCCTAAATCTCTCGAATTGCCTGTTACTCATCAGATTTCACAAAGACACACATGTAAACACATTTTGATAGTTCTGTAGGCAGACGAATGTCCCAGTCCCCTTTTATATAATACCCGTAGCAATAATTCATAAGGAACGTAAATTTGATAAGCTACTTCCTACTTTAACAGACTGTTCCAACAGCATTTCCTTCTACACTTTTCCCACTTCACCTATCGCCATCATCCTGATAGTCATGCAACATAGCGAATCAGTCTACAAGACAAGAAACGTTCTCCATCATTAATTACTTTCTACCGAAAATACCTGTCATTCGACTTATTAATGTCATTCTTACAAGAGAACCCTTATATTACTCAATTATTATAACAACTACTGCACATATATAAAATTTATAAAATTTACACAGTTGGGTATTGTGGCAGCATGCTGCCACAATACCCAACTGGTACAGCGAAATTAATGTGACTTTTTATAGTGTGATTTTAGCACTGATGATGGTCCTAGGACCGAAATATGTCGGAGCGTTTTTTAATGTTTTAATATGTAAATTTTATAAATTTTATATATGTGCAGTAGTTGGTATAATAATTGAGTAACTCAACAACATGCACGGTGTAACAACGAAAATAACCCTTTTATTCTTTAACAACATCAAGAGACTGGCACTAACAGGGAAATGCAGTGTGGCTTCTTGGATGTACAGGCAGAAGATAAATTTTTAAATTTTAGTCTCTTTGTACAATTAAATACATCTTATTTCAAGCTAAGCAGAGGGAAAGAAAGTAATATTTTTATTTGATCTCATAGATTTTCAGAATTTTTCTATTTAAATGTACCACACCATGTTTCGGGGACAGGTTCGATCATCTTGTTTCTTCCACAAAAAAAAAAAAACTATCACTACGTCACAATGGAAATGACCAAAAGATCTATGAATTCGTATGTCATACGACGTCATCAGAACCTTATAGAACTAAATATTGTACCCTATTATTTGAGGCATAGAAATTTTTATCATCCACACATGAAGACATCTTATTAGGAAACAAACTGCTTGTAACATTAACTATCCTTATTGTTACACCGTGCATTTCGTATAATCACTTTAATTATCAACCAACAAATGCACTTACATAATATTTCACATAAAAACACTTAAAATCGCTCCGACATGTTTCGATCCTTAGATCATCCTCAGGGAGCTACGTTGTTCCCTGTCAAAGTTATTTTAAAAACATTCACAAATTAATTTGTGATTAACTTCATTTCTTGGTTGATAATTAAAGTGAAACTGCTTGTGAATTTTTGGATTAGTACGAGAAAAGTGACTCGCAGGAGAGCAACTGCCTGAACTACATAACTTCTTTCGATGTTCGATACAAAGCACTGGAGCAATTGGAGCGTCTTATACAGATGAACAACGAAACTGCAATGTATTTACCGTCATAAACAAAGACTCTGCTAAACGCATTCCTGCAACGAGAGATACAGTACATTTAAGAATACTGGACCATTATCTGCATGGAGGATTTAAACATTTGAAGCGCATAATGAACATTTTAAACCGATATTTATCCTCACTCTTATACTTACCCTGACTGTGAAATGAATCCTGCCAAAAAGATACAATTATATAGACTTTAAATCGACCTCGCCTGCCCGGGATATATGTCTTCAATGACGTAAAATGAATTTTCTCCTACCGGTTTTGGACATGTGAATTTAAAAATGCATAATTTTCGTCAGATGGAATTTTATAATTTATCATAGAACTGGATAAGCAAAACAAGTCATAAAAGCTAAAACGTCACAGACTGAAAGGCTTATGAAAAATAAATGCGTTTCTTCGCGGATTCTCTAGCTGTGGTGACGTAGATATAGAGACCATACGCGAACATATTGGGGATCGCGGTAGCACAGTGGTTAAGGTGTTGTGCTACAATTCGGAAGGTCGCTGGTTCGATCCCAGCTGGTGTCAGTGGATTTTTCATTGAATTAAATCCTTCTGATCGCACTATGGCCCTGGCGTCGATCTCAGCCTCTAACAGAAATGAGTACCACGAGCATTTCCTGGGGGTAAAAGCGGCCGGTGCGTAAGGCTGACAACCTACCACCATCCTGTGCCGTTGTCACGAAATCTGGGAACCTTAACTTCCTGGAACCCTCTGGGCCTGTCTAGGCTTGTAATGGGACTGCTGTACCTTTACCTTTACGCGAACATATTTAAATAAGAAAGGTAGGCAACGGCCAGCGGGGGTTCGGTGAGGATTTGTAGGACTCTTGTAACACCTACATGTAGACCTATAGAATAACAGCAAGAAGAGATCTATATACAGCATATCCAAGTGTTCAAGTCTGAAGAACTGAAAGTCTTTTATCCAACCTTCTACATTCTCAGTCATTACAGTTAAATCTCACACCCATGAATCGAACATTGTGTCCCAAAGGGATGGAAGAGCCAAGTTACTGCATACCGATGAAGCAACCAAGAAGTTGAAACAAATTCAGTTTATTGATCTTTTTAAATCAGCTCTACATGTTTCGGGCGACAAACTCGCCCATCCACAGGAGCACTTTTTGACTGTATATACAGCTTTTGGTGCCGGTTGGTGACCTTGTCACCGGCCGGCAACAATATCGGTGCATTGTACCAAAAGCTGTATATACAATGCTCCTGAGGATGGGCGAGTTTGACCCACGAAACATGTAGAGCTGATTTAAAAAGATCAATAAACGGAATTTGTTGCATCTTACTGGTTGCTTACATCGTTGTTCTAATGAAGCACGGCGTCATAAACATCAAGTTACTGATACCGGCTCTACGAAGGGCCTCTTTTATCGGCAAGGGAAAAAATTGTTGTTTCGCATCAAACTATTTGTGCAACCAACAAAACAACTCAAACAACGTGTGGCAGGAGCTCCTTCATTGGCGAAAAAGTAGTGATATCATGGAAATTACCATACATTTGACTGTAAGAGTCATGGGAATTTGTGTAGCCAAGCCTTCAATCTTCCGCGTGTTTCTTCGTGTTGTATTGCTAGATCAAAGAGAGGGACAATTTTATTGCATGATTTTGAGGGTTGTTTGACCGTGCATCTTCCTCATGAAATAAAGTGAAATGCCACCTTGATGCAACTAGGTAATTTTATTGATGTATTCTTAGCTCGACATGTTTCGGGTACATACGTCCATCATCAGGAGCATTAGATGTTGAGTTGCAGCATAAGGTTTTCTGCACCGAATTTTTGGATGGGTGGTGGTCTTGAGAGCCACTGCTTAGGTCGCACGGCACCATCCGCACCGCACACACACAATAAAATTACCTTGTTGAGTCAAGTTGGCATTTCACTTTATTTCATTTATTGCTTGTGTATAGTACCCTTTTACGTAGAGTTCACTAAGAATTTTTGCACTTTTCAGTGCTGTGGTACATAAAAATAGCCAATAAATTGCAATAATTTTAACTTTAATTTAATTAGTCTGTCTGTGATTTGTTTTGCATTCTTCATTTCTGTAAGACAAGAGTGCTCTAAGGGCCAACCATCGCGGTCTAAACATTGCCGTCAATTTTCTCTCAACTCTCGGACCATTCGCTGCAAAAATTTGTCATTCTATACTCACGTTTTCCAAAATTCGGCAGCTCAGTTCAGAAGGTTGTGTAATGACAAGTTTCGAACACACAGGACTTCACGTAGCAAAAAGAGTAAAGTGTGGGGTGTCATTTCTGGCCACGCGATGTCTCCAAATATCAAAATAAAATTATCTGAATTCGTTCACCTTAAAATCTGCTCCTTTCCCCTTGCCGTGTACGAGGTTGCTTGATCGTGGTTAAATAAACTGCAAGCAAATTCAGGGCCGACAGACACCCTGTATGACTTCATATTGTGATCGTTCAAAAATCTCATAAAATTCGGATTCCTGCACGGCTTTACTGCAAGTTTTTAGCAGTTGTCCGATACATCGAGAATTTCTGAAACTTAAACGAGACACATTCGTACGTGGTGGTATGTAGCCTATATTACATGTGTTATATTTCAAGTGGACTTATATACAGCCAGGGATGCACAAAGTTTCAAGCCACTAGCCTACATAATATTTATTATCGTTGTTTCATGTGCAGAAGTTCAATTAATTTTGAAGAAATTTTTTAGAGGAAAGAGTGACATGCAGCGGTCATTTTGAAAACCGACATGCTGATAAAAAGTACAGTAAAGCGGCTAAGTTTCCCCGTACACGCCATAAAGACGCATAGGGGCGTGGAAGTACCGTTCCATTCATTTTAATCCAAAGGTATGTGATAAGTTTCACGCCTCGGCCGCTATGTCACCGAGAAAATAGCCTGCGTTAACCGTTACATGGCGGTTGAGTGCGACCCACATCCGGTCTGAAAGCTTCCGAGAAGGGACATAACTCTCGCCCTTGCAAGAAGTGAAACCACGGTCCCTCGGTCGTTCAGCCCGTAGCATTGTTACCATACGGACGCTACGCAGGATACACAGTTTCGAAGGCAATAGTAGTATGTACATAATTAAATGTGTTGTCATGGTGGATGGTTAGCGAAAATCATTTAACATCGTGTTCACTGACGGATTTTGATGTTAGCCCTAGGTTTATGGGCTCTTTTATCGAAGACTTAGCCTGCAGGCAGTTAATGGGTTCAAAATTACCGTCTTTTAGCATTTGATGCTGCTAATGTTTTAGGATTGGTACAAAAATTTCGGAACACCCTGCTGTATTCAAATCTTTAAGTCTCTTCTAAGAATGGTACCCCGAAACATTCAAACATGGCGTCGTATTTCAGTTCTCGATAATCACTGCCACGAGAAATCGAATTTCTTTTTATTATACGAGACTTTTCTTACTTTACAGTTTCGTATCGAAACACATTTTAGGGCTCTGCGTCTATCCGACATTGCATTACCCATGAACAGCAACATGATAAGTTTTTGAGTTTTCATTTGTATGTTTATACATAGGATGATATACTGCTCCGAACTAAGGGTGGCAAAAATTTCCCGAATTTGATTTCCGTTTAATTTCACCATATATGTAATTTTGATTTGTCATCTTGTTATCGTCATCGTTGCAGTCATTCATTTATTCTCCACTAAATTTGGGTTTGATTGATGGACAAGGAATATACTTGGTGACATATATGAAAAGGTCCGTTTATATGTGCTGTATTCATGGTTAATGTAATCGTTTATGTACTGTGTTGAAACCATTCTATGGGTAACACAATTATCTTCCGTAATGGTACCTCAGCATTTAAAGATCAGTGGTTTATCAAGTAGAATTCTGATACGCTCTGACAAATTTGGATGTTTTGACATTTTTGTGAAAATTCTCTGAATTGACGGAATTACTGGAACTCTGTACTTCATACGGGTACCACTTAACAATGTAGTTATTCTAGATGTGAATCAGTTGATATACAGTATTTCCTTAATGCATTCGTATGTAAGCTGTTATTTAATGTACAGTTCGGTATAATATACTTACTTTCTTCCTCTCTTTGTCTCTGTGGTTATGTTCATGTTTGGGTGCTTAATATAGTGTCTTCTTCTTCTTCTTCTTAGCGTTTTATTTGTGTTATGTGTTCACTAAGAAGTCTCTTTTCGCTAGCAAATTGGATTTAAATTTAAGGAAGAAACTATTAAAGTGCTACATTTGAAGCATAGCTTTGTATGGTGCTAAAACTTGCATACTTCGAAAATTAGATCAGAGGTACCTGGATATTTTTGAAATGTGGTATTGGAGAAGGATTGTGAATATCAGTTGGACAGGTCATGTGAGAATGGAGAAATATTACACAATCAAACAGGAAAGGAATATCCTATAAATAGTACAAATAAGGAAGGCTCTTCAAAACACGTTATTGAAGAAAAGATAGAGGGAAATTCATAAGTAAAGGGAAGACGATAAAGATGACTTAAGCAGCTAATGAATGAACTTAGGTAAAAGGGAGGATACTGGAAGTTTGAAGTGGAAGTACTAGATCAAAGTCTGTGAAGAGTTCGCTTGGGAAGGGGCTATGGACATGTCGTAATGCAGACTAGAGAATTAATAAATAATTGTGTACATTTTTGGATTATATAACAACGGTCTTAATATCTTAGGCTGTATAACGTCTAATGTAATGAATAGTGTGTAAAAAACAACGAGAAATTTTTAAATGATACCTGTCGTGTTTGGAAGTAATATTCTCTTGTCTAGGGGTACTGAAGGCAACCAAATAAACTTCAATCGCTGTAGGCAGTTTCCGGAATGGTATTTGAAACGATTATCTCCCGAATTCGATGCTGATAACGATTTGAAAATTATTTTCGGGTTTTCTCACGATTACTATTACTTTTGTTTTATTATTATTATTTACTACTATTATTACACTCGTGTATTAGTACTCACTTATATATTAGAGTTAATTGTGTAATCGATCGTCAAGCTCTTGTGTCAACACGTAAATAAACATATATTGTATTGAACTGAACCATTAGTACCACTATGTCTGCTACTACTACTGTTGCTGCTGCTGATACTATATACTACTACTACTACTACTGCTGCTGATACTATATACTACTACTGCTGCTGATACTATATACTACTACTACTACTACTACTACTACTACTACTGCTGCTGCTGCTGCTGCT
>Ga0123352_10013334_pt1 | contig 13045 bp, 9 predicted proteins | sample TergutLab28metaG_FD_89700 | JGI IMG/M metagenome (GOLD analysis project Ga0123352, IMG submission 89700) | Labiotermes labralis P1 segment gut microbial communities from Petit-Saut dam, French Guiana - Lab288 P1 | ecosystem: Host-associated > Arthropoda: Insects > Digestive system > Gut ... | reverse complement strand
TTGTCGCCTCGTCGGCAGTGATTTCCCCTCCCGTCTTTTGCCTGTGGCGGGGCGGGGGGGGAGTGGCGCGCGCCGCGCGGGGGGGGGGGGGGGGGGGGGGGGGGGGGGGGGGGGAGAACTCCCGGCACCCATGGAATAGAAGACTGGATGGGCACCAGTGCCGGTCTGGACGCTTTGGAGAAGAAAAAAATTTCTTCCTCTTGCCGGCAATCGAACCACTGTTCCTCCATGGTCTAGCCCACAGCCTAGAACAAAGACTGAGAAACGCTGATCTAACCTAAACTAAACTAAATTAAAATAAACTAAGCTAAACTAAACTTCTTCTTACCCCTCAATCTTTTGATTGCTTGGCAGCTTTCCATATGGATTTGTTGCAAGCCATTCTTTTCATTGCTGTATAACTCAGCTCCTGTGTTTCTGCCGACTTGCTTTAAGTATTGTAGTGGAGGTCTTCCCACGGCCTTTTTCCCCAAATATTGCTCCTTCAAGGATGTTTACTACAAACTCGTTATGCCTAATTTTATGCTCTATCCATGAGTGGCGTCTATTTTTTAAAATTTTAAAAATTAATCTTTCTTCTTTCGCCCTTTGAAAAACTTCATCATTCGTTATTCCATCTGCCCATTTTATTTTTAACATTCTTCTTCGGCACCATATTTCAAATGCATTTATAATCCTCTCTTCATTTTTTCCTAGGGTTCATGTTTCTGGTCCATAAAGAGCAACACACCAAATACAACTTTTTATACGTTTCTTTTTCATTTCCAAACTAAGGTTATTCGAACACAGTAGTTGCTTTTTATTATTAAACATGACTTTAGCTTCTTTAATTCGTTGTATTATATCTTCTTTATTTTTCCCATCTTCTGTAATTATACTGTCTAGGTACTTAAATTTTGGTACTTGCTTTAGGTCTTTGTCGTCCATTTTAATATTAACATTTTCAAAATCCTTGGACCAAACTATAACTTCTGTTTTTTCCTGTTAATTTTCATTTTGTAGTTACTTTTTAAAATATCATCTAAGCTTTCTAATGCTCTATTTTAATTTATTTCACCTTGCACTATAATCGCTATATCATCTGCAGACCTTAGCATCTGTATTGTCACTCCATTCACCTTAATCCAATTTCCTACCAATCCATGTATTAATCCTGTGACAATACAGAACAAGAAAATCCGTACGTGGCCAGTGTGCAAGGATAAGGAGATTCATGCGGAATTTAAAAAAGAGCAGGCAGGCCAACTGTGCCTTTCCTGACGCCTGGGAACCGGAGAATGCTTCGTTAGACACATTTCGGGATATTTGAAGGAACCAGGTCCGTTTAGAATTAAGGACCGATATTTACACTTGAATCGACGATGGCGTCGAAGTCGAATGTGATTGTTGGCATTCGACGTCATTATACTGGCAAGTGTACACGCGTATTATTCGCATTGGTTTAATGACTTTGAATCGGCTATTTTTTATCTGAGCAGGTTGATGCTTGAAACGGTCATGAATTTGCTTATACTACTGGAGCATAACATCGTTTCTCTCGCTTTTTTTTAAAATAAATTTTAGTTTATCAATAAATCACAGAAGGACGTAGCCATGCCCCGCAATTAAAACTGTTCATGGTCTAGTTGAAACGATAGATATCAATAGCTGCCTCTTTAACTGTATTCTTAAGAGCAATCTGATGTAATTTGCATCTGCATTGTAACGCTGCGTGTTTTGCTCTGCTTCAGGATCAAGTAAAACGAATGATGCAACAACCTAAATGTGAAAATATGCAGCATGAAGAGATGAGGATAGTGATTAAAAAAACCGGCATTCGAGTTAGTGGTAGGCTGCTCCTAATTGCCGGGTGCATTTAGAATAATATAGTTTGCTTGATCAACGGCTTATGAAACATAAAATAGAAATCCTGGCGTTTTCATCTCGTTATTTTGTCTATTTTTCAAGGCGAGTGTTAGTTCCTGTTCCCTCGTAGACATTACACGCGCTTACCTATTATTTAACGTTGGTAAAGCTCTTTGTCGGTAAATGAATGCTGTTTGGGGTATTATGTACATTTATTAGATCTGGGGCAGTTTGTGCTGGTTGTAACTTAATTCACTTTCACGAGGTGTATTAATCACTTTTTATTGGTGGATCTGCCACAGGAGTTCGGCAATCCCTCTCGGTGTTGTTGCTATTATATTTGAATCCCTTGAATTTTTCCAATTCATTGTGACTGTTATCACACTCAAAATTCCGACTGTCTTCACTGTCTTTCGATCGTGAACTAAATTTCAGATTTTTGTGAGAATAACTCACTGTGGTGCGTTAATTTAACATATTCTGATTGGTTTCTACGTACTATTCGAGCTTTCCATCATTGTTTAAGAATCAACGGGGATGAGAGTGTCGAAATCTCGTTCATCTCCTGTAGAAACTTTTGATGCCATTGATTCGTGGTTTAGTTGTGTCAGACGACGGTCTTTGCACTCTCTGGCAAATTATGAGTACTTCAACATTTCACCTTCAGTTTTAGGAATTAGTCAAGCTTGAATGTTAATTCTTTTGACAGTTGTTCACAGCGGGTTTCCAAACCTCCGGGTTTTCTGGAGCACTGACTTTATACGCGCCAAATGCTTTAGATCTGTCGTTATAGGAACTCTAAATACGATAATGTCAGTAGAATGTGTTTGTAGGAGACAGTGTTTACAGTCGAACGTGCAAGTTTGGAAATGTTAACTTAGCGTAACAGTTTCGAGACGTTAGCTCATTTCTGTTTGATTACTTCCGCAAAAAATGTACACCTTTTGGGTAAATGGCAATGGACATAAACTGTAAGCGTATGTTTAATTTTCCTCTACAGGTTATGTTCGAAAAACCTTTCTGTCCGATTAATATTTATCAAGTTACGCTGGGGATGCGCCAGTGAGGCATATAGGTCATCATACAAAACGGCGGTTAAAATGTTCCGATCTGCATGATGTCCCGAAAGTTAGTTAACCGAAAACATTCTCGCGCGTTAAGGGGAATGCTCCAGTTTAAACCTATTAATATTCGTTTTAGTCAGCTACACGCGTTTTTTCTAACTTGCGTGGAAGATCTTTCGAAAAACCTTTGGGATTTCAGGACGTATTAAGCTTGCGAAGTATGTTGGTATACATTTTACTAACCGGTTAACAGACTATTGGATCACTCTGTGTTTTATTTTTTATAGCCTGTTCAGCGCTCTTTCAGTTTCTCAGTGGCCTAGCTCCATCTTCAGGATGAAAGCATTTGCACTGAAAATGTAGGCGGGTTGGTCCTAAGGGTCACAAAATTTCTAACAGATACTAGATTGCGTGGCATTACATCAGAAGACGTTACTAATTTTTGTACAGTTCTTCAGCATTAAACGTAATCGAAATCGGTTAATTCGTTCTCTTGTTGCTTGTTAAATATACTTGGGCGGACGGACTGACGGAATGAGTGAACTTATTAATAGAAGGTTCGTTGGGATGTGAACGCACTGGAAAGTGACGTTAAATGAGGCTGTAAGAAAAATTACACTCAACAGACTTTATGAGTAGAATAGAAGATTATCAAAGAGGATACTTAGAACTAATCAAGATCGGAAGACTAACCAATCCAAAAACTCCTTTTCAAATATAATCTAGGATGTAGGAGAGATCAAGAGAGGGCAAAAATGAGACAGAAAGTACAACTTTAATATCCACTATTCAGAATTTGATAATGACATTTCAGCGTCCAAGTGCATGTGTGAGGCTTATACTCTTTTTTAACCCTAAGCACTGTATGGGGCTGAATGGTCAGGTTCACACCCAGGCAGCTTTATGCCCAGGAAGAAGCCCACAGTACTGACGGAATAGGGAGCTGGGTGGGCCCCAGTGCCTATCTGAACGCTTTGAGTGCAGCAGAGTCTCTTACATCTGCCGGGAATCGAACCACAATTTCTCGGTCATTCAACCCAGGGCGTAGTATAACTAAGTTAGTTTTAGGGCTTTACTGTCCAGGATGTGAGGACAACAAAATGAATTGTGATTTGGGTTTTGGCATGCTGTAGTAAAACAATAATATTTTACGAATCTTTTAGACATGTACACAGTAAAGTGAATTTTAATTGTTGTAACAGTGATTTTTAAACTAGCAGCGATTGTGAATTACATAAAAAATAAACCTTTAGTAAGCGTATCAAGGTTCAAGTGTGTGAGGAACATAAAAGTTTAATTGGCGAAGGAATTAATTTTATTTCTTCCCATATGTAAAACAGGGAGTGATGTATTGTAGTTTACCCTATAAAAGGACATGAAGATGTAAAGGAAGAGTAGAGGTAGAGCTTTACTGTGTCTTTAATTTCGGGCTACATGGGGGGCGGGTTGTCAACGCCACACCTCTACAGTCTTACCCCCGGAAAAGATCCGTTGCCCATTGTACTGGAGGCTGGATGGGCACCAGGGCCGGTCTGGACGTGTGCGGAAAATATCGCTCCATCGGGGTTCGAACCCCGAACCTTCCAGCACATAGCGAGTCGCTATACTGATTAGCGGTATCCCGGCCCGTAGTGACGTATCGTAGGCAAGTTACAAAGGACAGTACAAGCAATTCAAAAAGCTGTTAACTTCTGTACGGAACTTCTGGGTTTTTACACTATGTAATATAATGGATTTAATCTGAAGTTTCGGAAAAAACGTATCCAGAAGTTGGGGCAGCAAGTTTTTGTCAGAAAGTAGTGTCCTGCAGTCGTCACGATAAGCGAAAGGGAACAACCAATGACCCGTGGAGAACAGAACCCGGTGTAGGTTAGCCGCGTTGCCGCGTTACGCCTACAGAAGGTGCAACTCAACTGTGAGTTTCTAAACCGGACACACGGAAATATGCTAAATTTATCAACCTGACAAAATGAAATGTGATAAATTTATCAACACGACACACTGAAATGTCTTGAATTTATCATCCGGACACAAATGTGCTGTGTGTATCAGCCTAATAGACTGCAATGTCCTGTAATGTGCTGAATTTATCAACCGGACACAATGAAAAGTGCTGACTTTATTAACAGAACACAATTAAATGTGCTGAATTTATCAACTGGACACAATGAAATGTGCTGATTTTCTTACACACTTCATGAGCACATTTTTTTCTTTCGCGGATATCGCCATATCCTTTGAATTGTAAGAATTCATTTTGAGAAACGAAGCGAAAAGGAAGAAAAAATGACGGCAGGAGTATGTGGAAGAAGAAAAGCAAGAAATGAGGAAATAAAAGAATATGCGTAAATAGGAGTAAACAAATTAAATGAATAAACAAATAAAGAATAAAATAAAAGAAGCAGAAAGTCATTCGTCTCCTCGTGGCGGCCAGGGTCGTCCCTTTAAAGCTGCAATGACCTCGGAGCAGAAGACGTGACATGGGCGTGTGCGTGACGATAGCTTCAGGCTGGTCCTGTTTACTGTACTTAAGGAAGGCGTCTGCCTGGCACGACTGTGGCGCAACCTTATGACCCTCACTGCTACACTTGCCATGTTTGTCATGGCACTGGGCAGGTTATCTCAATCGACAACGCGCGTCTCGTATTTTAAGGGAATCGTGGTTTGGGTCTAAATGTGGCACGGATGGGGAGAAGAGGAATATAGAGTGTTTTGGTGGGAAAACGAAAGAAAATATACTACTTTGAAGAAACAGGCGTAGATAGGAGGATAATTTTAAAGTGGATGTTAAAGCAATGGGGTGGGAAGGCCTGGACTGGGGTGGTTTTTTGACGAGGCAAGACTTCTTAAGAGGGACTGTGATCCGTGGAGTTAGTGAATTGGTTAGTCACTTAATTATGGTAGCTAGTTATGGTTGGTTAATTCGATATAGTTAGTTACGTAGTCAGTCAGGTATAGTTTAGATGTCGATCTGGACGAATACTAATTGTAGGTTGCAAGATTTGAAGTTTTCATGGTAGTGCCGATTCATATTGTGGCCATATTCCTTACGACAACGTGGGGTATGATTAGTGGGTACAAATATCTCAAAGGAACATACTACCTTCGTTTTCGGCGCTTAAGTCACGTCGACACCTCCCTTCCTTGCCGGACGGTGTCAACCAAGACAGACAATGTGAGTCTTTCCACAAATGTGTCAGTTTTAATTATTATACTGCAATTGATTGTCTGGCTATTTGATCCACAAAGATCGTAAATGCATTCGTTCTGTACCCCATCGTAGTCACATAAACACAGACTATTTTAACAACAGCCAAATGAACAAATGGACCGCCAGTCATAATTGTATTTTCAGACGGTATCTTGTATTGTACAACACGTGCTGCATATTTAGTAATGTGTTTTATATGCAGTGTTATTTATCTTGTATTGTTACGCCTGTGCCTGATAATGACTTTATGAAGCACGTTTTGGACAATAAAAAGGTATTGTCTGAAAATGCACTTGAGATAGACGGTCCATTTGTTTGCCTATTCTAACACCACAAAGGGATGTCTTATCATAACATTGACTACACCTCTTTACATCATGACGATAATCGATATGCACTGTCATAAATTTACCACTGGCGAGATCTTAGTTTTTCGCAGCAATGTGGATGAGGTATTCGTTCTGGGATGTCACGCTGCGTTACTGGTTGTTTGACTTTTCGAGACAACGTATTGGTCACATATTCAAGATTCGAATGGTCCATCAAGGGTGCTATTTTCCTGATCACGCTACAGACACCTGCAATTAATGTTCGTCCTTCAGCCTAATAGAATACATTGAAGAACGACACACAATGCATGTTAATGTTTTTGCTTTGTAGCCCTGTTTATTAATTACAGGATTATAACGGTTTTCACAATTTAGATGCTTAATACTACATTTTGTAAGATTTGTAGAATGTTCAGTGTGGAAACTGTACGGATGGGATGAATTTTCCTTTTGTATGTGATTTTTTTATGATGGCGCTTGGTTAAGGGAAGACAATAGACTAAGGTTGTTCGAGAACAGAGTGCTGAGAGGATATTTGGGTTTGAGACAGAGAAGGTGGCAGGAGGCTGGTTAAACCATAATAATGAGAAGGTTCGTGATTTTTATTCTTCGTCCATTATTGTACAGGTCATCAAATCAAGGAGAATAGGGATGGGGGGGGGGCATTTTGCACGTGTGGGAGAGAAGTGCATGCAGGGGTTGGTGGTGAAACCTAGAGGAAAAAAGCACTTAGAAAACATAGGCTTAGATGGGAGGATCATGTCATTAGAACTAAGATGGGAAGGCGTGGACTGGATTTATCTCGCTCAGGATAGGGGCTTGATACAAGAGACGGGCTCTTGTGAACAGGGTATGAACCTCGGGTTCCATCAAATACGGAGAATTTGTTGGTTAACTGAGGAACCACTGGCTTCACAAGAAAGACTCTGCTCCGTGGAGTTAAGTTACAAGACGTAGTAGAAAGAGACAGACACCGATGCGTCTTTTATTTAACGCAGCTATCAGTTGCTAAGATGTAACTGGTCAACAGTCAAAATGTTTCGGAGGTTAAAATAGCAAGCAAGCCTTTACTAATTTTCGGGCGCTGAGCACAAATATGACATTTAATACTGTTAATTGGCTCTTCCTTAGAAGAGCTGGGATGGGTCTCAATTTGTACAGTTTTCACTGCTTTTGGCTTTTAGCGTCTGTAAGCGATGGTTTGGCAACCCTTAGCTTGAAGTGGATAACACAATCAGCACCCAGACATTGCGTTAGCCTAGCTTGTCATCAGAAGAGTGAAGCATTGTAGCAGGCAGATTGGATGATGCAATAAGCTCCCAGATAATGAAACAACAAATTGTTGCATTTCAGTTCTCTCCACGGAGCTGCATCATACACACCTGTGCTGCTCATTAAAAAAAAACCCCCCTCTTCCAGACCGTAAAGTCTATAAATACCTTAAGTATTTCATACCGTTGTTTCTTGGCAGAACCTCAGCAAGGATGCAGCGAAACTGCATGAAAAGTGCAGATAATTTCTGTTATGTTGGCGGAGAGGTGAGTTTTTTCATCACAGAACTGTGTCATATCTCCGATAATCAGAAAAGCCTTCCACCTTTATTTTGGCTGCCAGACTGGGGGCCTGGACAAGGGCTGGGCCCATTATATACGCTGCAATACTGGTGCAGCAAACCTTCGGAGCTGATTGAGTAACAAAAGTCTATGAACTCCTTTTGCACTACCCTTGGTGTAACGACAGCAGATGAAGGGTAACCGTGTTAACGGTAAAAATGTTCATGGTCTGGTAACAGCACTGAATATTAATCATAATCCTGATAGACTTCTTCGAAGTTAAATTTAAAAGCTGCTCTACTCCATAAGGGCAAGGTGTTGCCATCAGTACAGTTCACTTGCAATGAATAATAATGTCATTTGACAACATGAAGCTGCTTCTTAACTCTATAAATTACAAGAAATACCAGTAGCGGCTTTGTGAAGGCTTGAAGGTTGTTGCTATATTTCTAGGCCTGTAGCAGGGCTACATCAATATTTGCTGCTTATTGTGTGAAAGGGACAGTTGAGCAAAGACGTCCCAATAAAAGAAGATGGACTGGCCATCCCGACAGATACTGGAGCCGGGAACAAAGAATGTACAGCACCTACCGCAATGAAAAGAGGGTGTGAAATTATTTTCGGATTTTAGAAACAAAATTTCTAGCGAATAACAAGGCTGACAACTAAAACGAACATGTGGAAAACCTATTGTTGTCCTATCAGATATTAGGGTGCATTATGTCATTATAGATCATTTTTCTGAATTACCACAAGACATTTTTCCAGAAAACTGTGGGACATTGAACAATGAGCAGGGCGAATGTTTTAGTTATGATGTCTTAGCAGTGGTGTAGACATGTCAGGGCAAACGGAGTATTGCTGGATAGTAACAAGAGATTCTCCTGGACTTGTAACAAAATGGCAGGTGAAGAGGCAGCGCAACTAATCGAGGTAAGCCAGTCAGAATACACTCCGTCATGGATATAGGGTGTAAAGCACATATGATGTAAGTTTGTTAACTTTTCTTGGAAACTGCATCCAATCAAGACTTTTCATAACCATTCTCTTGTTCAGCGTCCCAAAATTTGTAATAAAAAGCTTTCATCTCCGAAGCAAGAAATAAGTCAAAATTTTCATTGTTGCACCGTGCATTTGACTTAAATTCACTTTTTATTTCACCAACGTATGCACTTGTAAATCGATCAATATCAATGCTAACACATTAAAACATTGAAAGATAAAACATTATGATATTAAAACTCCAACATGTTTCGGTTTTTTATATAAAACCATCATCAGGGAGCAAGTTCGTACCTAATACTTCAAAAACAACTATAGACTAAAAGCAACTTTATTAGGTACGAACTTGCTCCCTGATGATGGTTTTATACAAAAAACCGAAACATATTGGAGTTTTAATATCATAATGTTTTATCTTTTAATGTTTTAATGTGTTAGCATTAATATTGATCGATTTACAAGTGCATATGTTGGTGAAATAAAAAGTGAATTTGAGTCAAAATTTGTTGTACAGTGTTATATAGCGTCGTTGGTAGATGAATGAAGTATTAAGAGTATGGAAAATTTGTGCAAGACGCTGACAGAAGAAACCTGAAGTACTCGGAGACAAGCCTGCCCCAGTGCTAATTGGTCCACCACAGATCCCGCATAGACTGAACTGGGCTGGAACCCCTGCTTCCGCGGTGAGAGACAGGACACCAATCGCTTGAACGATGGCGCGACCTCGTATGATAGATCCACATGACGTCTTTTAAAAGTGTAAATGTCCTGTAGTGAATGAAAAGATCAGTAATTGATGCCACGTAGTGACTGAAGCATTGTTGCCATTACAAGTGATTTACATACGTAGTACCACGGCGTACTAGTAGAACCAAAGATCACTGAAGGTCATACGTCTCCTCCCCACCACCACAACTTGTGCGTCTCGTATTTATCTCTTTAATGAAATGGATAAATACAGATTGATTAATATATCTGATATTTTAAGTTCCCCTAAGAACATTTTAATTCAGGGCGTTCAGGAGAATTGTCACATCGCAGATGAACGGGCGGAAAGGATCAACAGCGCGTGTAGGTCTTGGTTACTGGAGCACAGAAATTTAGACGATTTTGTGCTGAAGAAATACCGGATGGAAATGATTGACAGTGGAACTCGTGTTTTTGGGATGAGGATTACTAATTAACTGAAAATGCTGCGATCGTTGGAGTATCGGCACTTAAATAAAATGGGTTTAAATGAGTATTTTGTGTATCTAGTAAGGTCATAAAGTACATGAATCACTTCGAAGCAAGAGCAGTGCGTATTAATTTGTAGTTCGCATAAACAAACGTATAATTGTGGTTATTTTAGAGCACATTCAGAGAACAGTGATTAGTTTGAAGCTCAAACCCTGGCGTTTATTTTGGAGCAGGACAAAGTTATTGATTAATTCTGTGCAGAAACAAGAACTGTTTGCCAACTTTGAATTACGAACAAACATCTGCGGTTATTTTAGACTAAAAGTAAGTGTCAGTGGTTAATTAGGAACAGAAGAACAAGTGTTTATTTTGTAGTAGGTGCAGGAACGGGTTATTAATTTGGAATGTAATACTCTTGTGGCTAGTTCGGAATATGAACTGTAAGATAAGAAGGGGGTAGTCTGGAGTAGAGACAAAACTTATAGTTTAATTATAGTATGAACAAAGACTTATAGTTAATGTTGGAGTAAATAAAATCAGTGATTGAATTGTGCCAGTAACCTGACATTTGATAGCGAGAGGGTGAGAATGATAGAAGTTGCCACGAGGACAAGCAACCCACGTTCAAGAGGCGAAAGGACGAAGCGAAGACAAAGACATTTGATTATGTCCAAAGAAAAGGAGAAGCATCGCGCTGTCTCTGTGAATATTGCCCTCAGCAACGAGAAGAATGGAAACTACATTTTGGTAAGCACTGTGTCTAGTTATGTGAAGTGTCTGTATTAGAGACCTGCACGGGTCGAAATATTAGAACATTACCTGAACCGGCCCGAGAAGCATTCGGTCCGACCCCGTCGTGTGCCGTCAAGTGTGCTACCGAAGCCCGAATTCGTTTTGCTTTTGTTCGAATGAAGGTCAATTTTTTTTAAATCTTCTGTCGGTAACGGGCTATTAATTCTTGTTCTTTTAAAGTATAGATGTTAATAATACTAGAATTAATTACTTAACAGCGCTCTGAGAACATTTGATATTTTTTTCGCTTTAGGAAGATACATGTGAGGTCAGACAATGAAGTTCCGAGACTTACGCTATTGCGCATGTACTGTTTGGCGCATAAACCAATTGTAGCCGGTTTCTGTCCATGTTATGGCCGCCAAGGACTAGTGAAAAAGAAAGTTTAATAATAATGAACATACAATACGTGAAGTTTCACGGCAACTAAAATATATAAAATTGGGGTACGCCAACCAATATACATTATTCCCTGGTGATGGAGGCAAAAACCTCGCAACGTTTGCCACGGACCCCTAATTGACGCTGTTGGTCGCGTGAGAAAATTTTAATGACGGTAAAAATAACCTTCGGACACTACCCGGTATAACCCAGTCAAACAAATGACTAGGCTACGGGTTGTACAACAGCAGAAATGTGTTTGATTCCCAACAGGGACAGTATATTTCTCTACTCTCCAAAACGTCCACATCTAATCTGGATTCCAGGCAGCCTCCTATTCAGTGGGCAGTAGGATGTCCTTCCTCGGGGATAAAGTGGCTGGGGTGTGAAGCTGACCACTCACCTTAATCCAGTACAGGATTAAACTATTGTTGGCACGGTATCTCCACTCCTACACTTGCCCTCCTGTCATACGCGGATACTGCTTTTTAATAAACATTAGGGCTCCATAAAATTTGTAAGTTTCGTGTTCACTAGAAAGGACATTCATTGCCTTAAGAAGAATTTGATACTTAACTTGCATTAGGTTTTATTTGGGGTGGCAGGCAAGCTGTTCCAATTTGAGCTGTTCACACCCCTCTAAGTTCTGATCTCGCCCAGTTGTCTGGTCTGATCGATTCAGAAACTAAAGCGGCTTACGGTTCTGGTATCCATTCACTGTGGAATAACCGAACGCGTCCACTGAAACTGAAGTAGCTTCCTGTTCACATATTTATGTGGGATCCAGCAGGTCTGTGTAACTACGAAACGCAAGTTGTCAGGAACATGCCAGAAATAAACGTTTCTAAAATTTCATTATATAGGCTGATTCCTCTTCTGTACAGATGCGAATAATAGACGTTTTCTAAGGTTAAATGAGAAGATTCGAAAAGTCAGAAATGTAAACCTTCATAGAGTGCACAGGGTGAATTATAACTAGCTACATGGAGCGGAGTTGTTCTTGAGAAGCTGACACGTTCTCAGCTAGTCAAGAACTTCACCGGAGCTCATAGAACCAAAAAGGTCATTACCGTGTTTACAAGTGCCAGCCACTATTCGCCATCCTCAGCCAGATGATTCCATTCCATGCCCTTTCGTCCTGTTTCTTTGAATTTCACTTCAATATTGTTGTCCCATGAACGTACATGCCACATAAAAAGGTAAAATTTCCCCTATCATTGCTGTAAAGGCATGGAGGAGGAGTAGAGGTATAGCTCCATTCGTTCTTAACCTCGGCGCTAGATGGATGTGAGTGGTTAACTAGATACCTTGGTTGCATTACCCCCCCCCCCCGGGGAAGAACCCATGGAATGGAAGTCTGAGTGGCCCCAGAGCTGGTCTGAACGTATACATGCCACATGCCCTGGCAATTTTATTAAATACTCTTAATAATATTCATTCTGATAGACAAGGGGAGGACCGGTTATAACATATCCGGAAACATCAGCCACATGAAACGACATGCTGTCACAACACCATTATCACCATGTATACAACGCACATAAGTAACTTTAACAGAACTTTGAAGCTCCCTGATGATGGTTGAAAAGAGCAACCGAAACATGTTGGAGACCTATGAATGTTTTTAAAGTGTTTTAACCAAATAAGGTTTTACAATATTTTAAAGACAAGGTGCATTTGTTGGTATTT